>Ga0209567_10000429_pt1 | contig 22937 bp, 22 predicted proteins | sample COG_12_FD_184756 | JGI IMG/M metagenome (GOLD analysis project Ga0209567, IMG submission 184756) | Pelagic marine sediment microbial communities from the LTER site Helgoland, North Sea, for post-phytoplankton bloom and carbon turnover... | ecosystem: Environmental > Aquatic > Marine > Neritic...
CCCGATCAGTGTGGCGGTCACGGACTTGGTCACGGACTGCAGCGTGTGTACCTCACGCCCCTGGTAGAACGGGTGACGATCGGGGTGCAGGTAGTTGAAGTCGTGCACGTCGCCTGGCCCGTCACATGCGTCTGTGCCGCAACCGAGGGGACCGCTTCGACCGCGCGAGATCTCGACATAGTCCTGGTCGTAACGCTTGTCGAACACGAGCCGTCCGTCGGCGACCAGCAGAAGGCGGTCCACGTACCCGTATTCGCCGGCGGCGACCTCGGCCGCCAGATCGGCGAGCGAGGTCACCTCGAGGCCGACGGCCGAGGGCTCGGCGCGCGGCCAGGTCTCCTGGCCCATCGCGATCGAGGCGGAACCGTACAACAGGAGAAGGAAGGCGGAAGACGTAGCGACGCGCATGTGGGGCTCCTTCACCGGTGCGCCTGGAGTGGAACAGCGATCACTTCGAGTATCGCAGGCGGATTTCATGAGGCGAGACGGAGTATACCCTCACCTGCCCCTTTGCCGCCGCGAACTCCGTCTGCCCGGTCGGAAGAAACAGGTTGTACGCGGCCGCGTTGTTCCCGGCCGTCCAGCGGATGGCCACCGAATAGGTGTCCCGGTTGGGCATTCCGGCGAAGATGATCCACCAGCCTCCGGCAAACGCGCCGCGGAGCTTCCCTTCCTCGCCGACTTTCAGTGTAAGGTCCTGCGGGGTCGCCATGGCTCAGCCGCCCCCTTCTCTGCCTTACAGGTCCGTGTTCCCGTCGGTGAACTTCAGGTTGTAGCGAAGTAAATCGATTCGCCAGCTGCCACCGTGTTTGCGCAGGCGTACGTCATAAGTGCCCACGAAGGTGCGCATGTTTCTCCCCGTGTCGTTCGGAAGGAAATGATACGCGATTCCATGGCACGATGCGGTGGCTTCCTCACCGTGCACTTCCACTTCGTAGTTCCCTGCCTGGTGGTGGATGGCCTGCAGGTGACTCAGCGAATCACTCCACCCGGCTACGATCGCGGCCGCGGTGGTGCTCTCGGGCTCGCCTCCGGCGAGCGATGTGACGTCGAGCAGCACGTGCGGCGCGAGACATGCCTCCGCCTCCGCCCAGTCCCTGTCGTCAACACTGCGAAACAGGCGGTTGACCGCGCCGATGATTGCGTCCTTCTCGAGAAGTCGGCGGAGCGGATCCTCCTGCCGCAGTCTGTTGCTCATCTATGCTCTCATGGGTGTCAATTGTGATCGATGAAACGCTCGGGCCACAATGTACGCGAAAGTCGGCCGCGGGGCTCTTCCCCGGGGCCGCCACGCACGTTCGGGCCAACGGCCAGTCTGTCGTATGGTGAGACTGGTGCGGCTACCGCTCAGCCCTGGCTGAACAGCCCCCCGGGCGACACCCGCGATTCCAGGTCGAGAAGGTGCTGCTTCCGCCACAAGCCGCCTCCGTACCCCGTAAGGCGCCCGTCGCTGCCCACGACCCTGTGGCACGGGATGAAGATGGCCATTCGGTTGTCACCGTTCGCCCGCGCCACCGCCCGGACGGCCGTCGGACGACCGATAGAGCGCGCTACGTCCCCGTAGCTTCGGGTCTCCCCGAACGGAATCCTTCGCAGCTCGTCCCAGACGGTCTGCTGGAACTCCGTGCCCGGGGCGGCAAGCGGGATCGCAAACTGCCGCAGCTCGCCCGCGAAGTAGGCCTCGATTTCGGCCGTCGTGCGTTTCAGGAGGTCGTTGTCGCCGGGGACGAAGACACAGCCCAGTCGGGCCCGCAGTCTCTCGAGCTGCTTCTCGAGACGACGGCGATCGGAGAATTCGAAGAAATACAGGGAATCCTCCGTTCCACCGGCGATCATCGGCCCGAGCGGGGTCAGGACCCGCGTGACCGTCAGCATGACTTCGTTTCCGGTCGCTTTCGGGGCTGCTCCGATAAGTTGACGAAAGGCCTCGTTGAAGCCGCTCAGTGACTCATATCCGTGCTGATAGGCCGTGGTAGACACACCGACTCCCTCTCGGATCTGGCCGAGCGCGAGACCCAGTCGGCGCGATCGGCAATACGCGTGAAACGTCATCCCGTGCTGCCTCTGAAACCACCGTCGAACGCGATCGGGATGCAGGCCTCGTTGGCGCAGGTCGTGATCTCTCCACCGACGCGTGGGCTCTTCGTCGAGATCAGCGAGGAGATCCCGCAGCCACTCCGGCGGACTGCCGGTTGGCTCCATGGGTCGGCACCGCCGACACGGCCGGTATCCGGAGTACAGGGCGTCCCTGGTCGTGGCAAAGAACTCCACGTGCTGGGGCTTCGGCTTTCGAGCCGGACAGATCGGGCGGCAGAAGATCCCGGTGGTGCGGACGCCGGTGAAGAACACCCCATCATAAGACGCGTTCCGGGTCTGGAACGCGTCCAACATCTCCGCGTGCCCTGGCAGTGTTTGCATGCTCATGGCAATCAAGATCGCTGCCGAACGGCGGTGGGGCTACCGAAAACTTCGCACTGAATCTCGGTGACTCCGGCGAGATCCGAACGGCTGGATCCGGCCCCGCGGCCTCACAGCAGCCACTCCGGGTCCGCGATCGTGCGGGGATCGATGGCGTCGCCGGTGTTCAGAGTTCCGGCCGGCTCGAACAGGAGCACCTGGACTTCGCCGGCAGCCACGGGCCGGTGCTCCACCCCACGGGGCACGATCACGAACTCCCCCGGCTCGATGTCGATCACCGTGTCCCTGAGCTCCATCCGAAGAGTACCGTCAAGCACCAGGAAGAGTTCGTCCTCCTCTTCGTGGCGGTGCCACGTGAATTCCCCCTTCAGCTTCGCGAGTTTCACGTGTTGTCCGTTGAGCTCACCGACGATCCGCGGATGCCAGTGTTCCGGAATGCGGGATAGCCGCTCGCGCAGGTTCACCTTGTCCAGCATCCGCACCTCCTTGACCCGCACCGCAATCGTTGCTTCTGTAGCTCGTACGGTGAGAGACCAGGGACCGGAAGGCAACCATCGAGGAAAGGACAGGACCGGTGGCCGACTATCGGAAGTTTCTGGCGCTGAACAATGATCTGTTCGACTACCTGCTGAGCAACACCACGGAACCGGGTGCCATCGAGCGGAACCTGATCGACCGAACCCGGGAACTCGGCGATGCCCGGCGCATGCAAATCTCTCACCCACAAGCTCTGTTCATGACCTTCCTTACGAGCTCCATCGGTGCCCGCAGTGCTATCGAAGTCGGCACCTTCACCGGATACTCAGCCCTGGCCATCGCACGCGGACTTTCAGCGGAAGGGCGCCTGATTACATGCGACGTGAGCCAGGGGTGGACGGCCATCGCGCAGGAGGCATGGGCGGCGGCTGGCGTCGCGGATCGCATCGAGCTTCGCGTTGGGCCTGCGTTGCGGACACTGGCGTCTCTGCCGCCTGATGTGTCCTTCGACCTGGGCTTCATCGACGCTGATAAGGAATCCTATATCGAGTATTACGAGGCGCTGCTGCCACACCTCGAAGCGGGTGGCCTGCTGCTCGCGGACAACACGCTGTGGGAGGGAAGAGTGACGGATTCCTCGATCGACGATCCATCGACGCGGTCGATCCGCGCCTTCAACGCTCACGTCGCTGCAGATCGCAGAACGGAACAAGTTCTTTTATCGATCGCCGATGGTTTGACTCTGATCCGGAAGCGGTGAACACGGGCTGACGCCGACCTCTCGACTGCGCCGAGGCTTGACACGTCAGGCGGGTTTGTCCTCTCTGGAGAGTCGATTCCGCACTCACTGGCGGAGGAGCCTGCGACACACCCGCAGATCGGCAGAGCTGGCGAGGCGGCGGCCCGCCCTGCGATCGCAGCATGCAAACATCACCGGAGGTGACGATGGCGGCCCTTTCCGTAGCGTCAATAGATGGCGGCCAGGTAGAAGTCGACGGTCCCACGCTGGCGTCGTTCGCGGCCAGCCTGAAGGGTAATCTGATCGGCCAGGACGACCCCGGTTACGAAGAGGCACGCGCGCTCTGGAACGCGATGGTAGTGAAGCGACCAGCCCTGATCGCCCGGTGCGTGAGCGCCTCGGATGTAACGTGGAGCCTCGACTTCGCGCGTCGAAACGGACTGCTGTTCTCTGTCCGGGGAGCGGGGCACAACATCGCGGGTAGCGCTCTTTGCGAAGGCGGCCTGACCATCGACCTGTCGCAGATGCGGGCGGTCGACGTTGACCTCGAGGCCGGCACGGCTCGGGTACAGCCCGGGGCGACGCTCGGTGACGTCGACGCCGCCACACTCCCTCACGGCAAGGCGATTCCGGTGGGTATCAACTCGACCACGGGGATCGCCGGGCTCACGCTGGGTGGTGGTTTCGGTTGGTTGAGCCGGAAGTACGGCCTAACCGTCGACAGCCTTCTGTCGGCAGATGTGGTCACCGCGGACGGCCGCCAGCTGACTGCGAGTGAGACGGAGAATGCCGACCTGTTCTGGGGTCTCAAGGGCGGGGGAGGCAATTTCGGAATTGTCACGTCGTTCGAGTTCCGGCTCCGCGACGCGGGCCCGAATCTGCTGTGCGGCCTGATCGTCCACCCGCATTCGGACGCCCGGGATGTAATGCACGAGTACCGTGCATTTGCCGCCGACGCGTCGGACGACATGACCGTGTGGACGGTGCTGAGGGCCGCGCCGCCCCTTCCATTCCTCCCGGAGGAGGTCCACGGGACGAACGTCCTCGTGCTTGCCTTCGTATACGCCGGCGATCCGGAAGACGGAGAACGGGAGTTGGCGCCGCTGCGCGGTCTGGGGAAGCCGGTCGGCGATCACATCGGAGTGATGCCGTTCGCCGACTTTCAGCAGGCGTTCGACCCCCTCCTCACTCCGGGTTCCAGGAACTACTGGAAATCGCACAACTTCGCAGCCCTGGACGACGGATTGATCGACCAGCTCCTGGATTCCGCCGGCGGCCTGCCGAGCGCTCAGTCGGAGATCTTCATGGCGCAGGTGGGAGGTGCAGCTGCCAGGATTCCGGACGATTCCGCGGCTTACCCGCACCGAGACGCAGCCTTCGTGATGAATGTGCACACCCGCTGGGAAGACTCGGCCGACGATGCGCGCTGTGTCGCGTGGGCCCGGGAGTTTTTCGACGCGACGGCCGCCTACTCCACCGGTGGGGTGTACCTCAACTTCGTCAGCGAAGCGGAAGACGCGGCCCGGGTGACCGCGGCCTACGGGGCGAACTACGAGAGGCTCCGGCTGCTGAAGGCGAAGTACGACCCGGGGAATGTCTTCCGTACCAACCTGAACGTCAGGCCCTAGGCAGCCAGGACAGCGCCGGAGCGCAGGCCTCCCGGACTCGTCAGGTTCCGGGAGGTCTTTCCTTCCAGTTCCACCACTGAAGGAGCGCGGGCTCGTGCACTTCGTGTGAAGCGAAGTACACCGCGCACCGGAAGGCGTACTTCACGCACGGGTCCATCCGCTCTCCGCGCAGCCGGCACAGGTCGTCGTACAGGTGGTCCGGGTTCCGGCCCCGCAGTTCCGGGACGGCCCGTATGCCCAGATCTGCCAGACACTGCTCGAGGCTCGGGCCGACGCCGGGAATTGTCCTCAGGTCAGTATTTGGTCGACTCGGCAATGGGTCCTCCGGCCCAGGTGGATACCGAACATAACCCGAACAACGAGGCGTGGCAACGGTCACCAAGCCGCGCCCGTCAATGCTCGAGCAGCTGCCTCTCGAACACCACCTGCGTCTTCGTGAGCACGAATTCCAGGTCCTCGTAGAACAGCCGGGCATCGTTGCGCGTAGTCCGCGTTCGAATGCGGAGAGTGGCGATCTCCCTCTTCGACGCCCACTCCTCGGCCTCGGCCACCAGGCGACTTCCGATCCCACGTCCCCTCAGCCCCTCCGTCACGACGAGGCCGCCCAACTCGGCGAACGGCTCACCTCCGAGCCGGCGTGATCGAAACACGTGGATCCACCCTACCACGGATCCCGATCCGTCCTCCGCCACCATGACGGCGTGGTTCTGAGAGGTCTTGATATCGAACAGGCGGCGACGCGCGTCCGCCTGCGTGGTCGGGTATCCGAGCTCGCCGGACAACCTGGCAATGGCCTCAGCATCGTCCGGGACCGCTGAACGGATGCGTAGCTCACGGGGTTCCCGCGTCATCGTCGCATTCCTCTGGTGTAATGGTTCCGCCCGTCTCCGGCGGGTTCGCCGCTCTATCTTCGCACACGACCGCCGCGATCAAAAGGGGCCCGGCGCGCGGGCCCGTGCTAGGTTCAGGAACACCGAATGAGGATGGCCCCCATGGACGTATCCATCGATCCTGCACATGTCGCCAGGACGCGCTTCTGGACCTCGCTCGAGGACGGGCGAGTGCGCTGTGACCTTTGCCCGAGGCTATGCTGCCTGCGTGAAGGTCAGCGAGGTCTGTGCTTCGTACGGGCGAACCTGGACGGGCGGATCGTGCTCACCACGTACGGCCGATCGAGCGGCTTCTGCATCGACCCCATCGAGAAGAAACCGCTGAACCACTTCCTTCCCGGAACGTCCGTTCTCTCCTTCGGGACCGCCGGCTGCAACCTGACCTGCTCGTTCTGCCAGAACTGGCATATCAGCAAGTCGCGAGAGATGCACACCCTGGCCGAAACCGCGAGTCCGGAGGCGATCGCGCGAGCCGCGGCCGATCTCGGCTGTCGCTCGGTGGCGTTCACGTACAACGACCCGGTGGTCTTCCACGAGTACGCGGTTGACGTTGCCGCGGCATGCCACGAGCTGGGCGTCCGAGCCGTGGCCGTCACCGCAGGCTACGTGTGTGAAGAGCCGCGCGCAGAGTTCTACCGCGGGATGGACGCCGCCAACGTCGACCTGAAGGGATTCACCGACTCGTTCTACCGGAAGCTGGCGGCGGGCCGGCTCGGTCCGGTCCTGGACACGCTCCGCTACATTCGGCACGAGACGGATACGTGGCTGGAGATCACCACGTTGCTGATCCCTGGCGAGAACGACTCCGATGCGGAGATCCATGACCTCACGAGCTGGGTGGTCGAGGAACTTGGGCCGGACGTGCCGCTGCACTTCACGGCCTTTCATCCGGACTGGCGAATGCGCCACGTGCCACCCACTCCTCCGGCGACGCTCCGCCGAGCGCGGCAGATCGCCCGGGACAGCGGGGCTCGGTTTGCCTACACGGGGAACGTGATCGACCCTGAAGGCCAGACCACCTGCTGCCGGAAATGCGGGTCCGTCCTTATCGGAAGAGACGGCTATACGCTGGTCGCCTGGGCCCTCTCGGAGGACGCTCGCTGCGCCCGGTGCGGGACCGTCTGCGAGGGTGTGTTCGAAGATGGACATGGCGATTGGGGATCCCGCCGTCGACCGATCTCGATCGCCGGGTACGCCACGTAGGAGAGTCGCCCCGGGGTCAGTCCGCGGCAGGGGACCGGTTGTGATAGACCGCGAACATCCCCGACCCCTTCATCTCCATTTCCTTCCAGAACGTCAGGCCACATTTCTCGGCGACCCGACGGGATGCGTGGTTTTCCGGGTGAATTACCGCGACCACACGAGTCAGCCAACCCTCGTCGAATCCCCGCTCGAGGACGGCGCGCGCCGCCTCCGTGGCAAGACCGTTGCCCCAGGAGGAAGGAGCGAGATGGTAATGCAGTTCAACGTCGCCCGTATCGTCGATCTCCGTCGTCAGGAAGCCGACGCGCCCCACCAGCTCACCCGTGTCGCGCAGTTCGGCGGCGAGGAGTCCGTAGCCACGGTCGGTGTAGTATCCCGCCACATGCTGCCGGATACCGTCACGGACCTGTTCCACGGTGGGAGATCTCCCGCCCGAATACTGCACCACGGCAGGATGCGCGAAAATGCGGGTGAGGCCTTCGGCGTCGTCTTCCCTCAGGGCCCGCAGGCGCAGCCGCGCGGTCTCGATCGTCATGTGGAATCAGCCTGCCTTCCGTGCGAGTACCACCAGCCGAGCCGCATTCTCGTCATAGGGGGCGCCCTCGAGATCCCCGTATGCCGCCGTTTCGGCGAAGCCCGCGGCCTGCGCCACGCTCGCCAGCTCGACGGCCGAGAACAGGCGGTGGCCGATTTCATACTCCTCCGTCACGCCGTCGCAGATTCGGGTCCACGTGTTTTCCATCCAGGACCACGCCCGCACCGGACGGCGCTCGAACAGCCACAATTCGTCACCCACGCGCTTCCAGTCGCGCGCCTGGAAGATCCGGCCCAGGATTTCCTTGCCGATGGTGTCGATCAGAAGCAAACCGCCGGGCTTCAGGCTGTCGAGTACGTTGCCGAGGACCTGCAGGTCGTCGGCTGGATCTTCGAAATAGCCGAACGAGGTCAGCATGCTGATCGCGGCGTCGAACGCCTCCGGGCGCCTGAATTCCCTCATGTCGGCTTCTACGAACTCGACGTCCAGGCCTGCGGTCTCGGCCCGCTCCCGGGCCTCGACCAGGTAGTGTTCGGTCCGATCCACACCCGTCACGGTGCACCCCATGCCGGCCAGCGGAATTGCGTATCGACCTGGCCCACAGCCCAGGTCGAGGACCGAAGCCTCCGTGCCGAGACCGAGCAGCGCCACGAGCTGGCCCGCGTCCGAGGCTGCGGTCAGCCACGCTTCGTCGCCGAAGAGCGAGGCCGACGCGGCCTGCCAGAACGAGTCGTCCTCGTACCAGGCGCCATCACCCGACCGTGTCGTCGAAGCGGCCACCACGGCTACTCCATGCCTCGCCAGGTGGAGATCGGATCGGTCGATCGTACCCGGTGCATGCCGTGCTCCTCGAACAGGGTGAGGGCCTCTTCCGAGTCTTCGGTGAAGTCCACGCCCCGGGGAACCACGACCGAGGACATGCAGTCCTCCAGGATGTAGATCTTCCCTGCAAGCGCCGGATCGCGCGCCTGGATGGCCGTCAGCAGATCGTGAAGGGTCCAGGCCACGCAGTGACTCGCGGCCTGTCCCGCCACGACCACAGCGTCGAATTCCATCAAGTGATCGAACAGGGCGAGATTGGGCGAAGCGATGCGCTCGTTGCCCGGCCCCAGCGTGACCTCCGGGCTGAGAACCGAGTAGTTCTCCGTCAGCGGCGTCCCGCCCTTGACCTCGAAACGAGCCGCCGCCTGGCGGGCGATACTGTGGAAGAAGACAGCCTCGTCGACCGCGGACACGAGCGCGTGGCCGACACTGCCCAGCATGGCATGGTAGGGCCACACCATCAGCGGATACCGCCCTTCCGTCACACGACGCACGTAGTGCCGGGCATACTTTCGGAGCCACTCCACGTCGCCACCGGCCAGCGAATCGGCGACCGCGGGGTTGGGGCACCAGCGCCCCTCCTCCACGTCGGCGAGTGTGATCTCCGTCCGCCCGCCCACCGGATGATCCCCGTCTTCGTCGACCCAGAAGACAGGGTGAAAGATCTGCAGCGCCGTGTGGGTGTCGAGGGTGGCGGTAATCTCGGTCACCACGTCCAGGTTGCGGTAGATGAACTGGCAGAGTCGCGTGCTGTCATCCACCGCGCCGCGTCCGGACCGACCCGCCACGAACAACTCGTACCCGGGGACGCAAAACGTATTCTGGCAGTCCACGAGTAGCAGGCCGATCCTCGGATCGTCGTCGGAGGGATGACCGATGGCGTGCTCCTCCGCCCATGCTTCGGCCTCCGGCGCTCGGTTACCGTAATCCACCCGCCAGATTTCACCGGTGCGGGCACCGTCGAAGTGCGACGGGATCGGCAGTTCAGCCACTGTTCACCTCCGCATCGAGCCGCGTCTGCAGCCCCCATTGCACGCCGATGAGTCGTGGATTCTCCCACACGTCGCGACCGACTTTCGCCTCCGGTCGTCCGTCCACTTCCACCACGTCGGCGGTGAAGTCGAAATCGGTCACCACGCCGTCTTCCTCGCACCCATGACCCAGGATGCTGCTTCCGACTCCGTAGGCCGCGATGGGAAGATCGAGCCCCGCGAACCGCCTGATCTTGCGCGGCGTGAAACCACCCGAGACCATGATTCCGACGTAGTCGAACCCCTCGGCGTCGAGCGCGTGGCGGACCTTTCGAACCAGATGCGGGTTGACCCCCGCGAGACTTTCCTTCCCCCACAGTTCCGGATCGTCCACCAGGGCACGATCCACGAGTTTTCCGCTGGTGTCGAGACGAACGGCAAACAAGACGCCATCCCCGAACTCGGAGCGCATGGCACGGGCCACGGCCAGCGAATCGCCCACGCAGTCATTGCCGTAGTCCACCAGGCTCACGACCGGCACGTGCGGTTCTTCGTCCCTCACGTAACGCGAAAAGGCGAGGGTGGCCTCGACCACGTCGCCACCAAACGCGGCGATCAGGCCGTGCGGCATCGTCCCCACGCCCTCTCCACCCCACCAGGAGGCGCCGGCGTCGCTCGATACGTCCCCGCCGCCGCCTACGCGGGCCGCGTAGCCGTCGGGTGTCTGGATGCGCCAATCGTCATGGCGCGGGGCGAAGTAGATCACGGGTACGCCGGCCGCCGCGTCCACGGCTCGAGCCGCGTTGGTCGCGATCAAGCTGCGTCGGGCCAGCACCCCGTCCAGGGTGGTCTCGAGATGGGCGAAGGCGCGGTAGCGGCCGCGGATTCGGAACGCCACCTCCCAGGGCTCGATCCGATCGCCATCGTGCAGGGTCTCGACCTGGAGGTCCGCGTAGTCGAACCCGCGGGTCAGCTGCGTCTGGAGCATCCGGACGCATTCGAAAGTGCCCGCCAGCACGCCGCGCCGCTTGGCGAAGAACTGGAGGTTCACAACGGGATCGCGATCCGAGTGGGCGAGCGTTCGAGCGGTTCGGACGAAATACCGGTCCGAGAGCCAACCGTCCCTGATTCGAGGATCGAACTGGAACAGGTCCGCCTGGAAGCGGGTGAGTTCCTGGTGGAACAGCAGCGTGCGATCGGAGCTCATCGGGTCTCCCGGACACGGCGGCCCGGCCTCGCCGGCCGGGCTCGTCCCGATTCAACGTTGCGCAAACCTGTCTGCCCTAGCGGTAGCGCTCGGTGGTGGCGCGCGCCCCGTCCTCGCAAGTCGGCCACGGACCGGGTTCACCCGTCCTTCGGTTCACCACCGTCGCCCGCAGGTCGCGCGATACGCGCTCGTCTTCCGAGGCCAGGTACGCCAGCATCGCGACCAGGGTCGCGTTCGTCTGCACGTTGTCCCACACGATCTTGTCGAACGTGTCGAGGTTGGTGTGCCACGTGTAGCCGAAGTAGTCCCAGCTGCTCGACCCAAGCCCGAACGTCGGCGCGCCGGAGCAGATGAACGACGCGTGGTCGCTCCCACCACCGCTGGGCGAGCCGGGGAACGAGAGGTCGATGTTGCCTGTGATATCCCTGGGAACGCGGGACATCCAGTCGGCGAGGTTCGGCGCCGCGCTCACGATGCCCATCGCGGAGGCACGCGCGATCATCCCGGTGCCGTTGTCCTGGTTGAACGCGGCCTGCAGTCCTTCGATCACCTCGGGGTGGTCGAACACGAAGGATCGGGATCCGTTGAGACCCTGCTCCTCGCTGGCCCACAGCCCAACCAGGATCGTGCGTTTCGGATTGGGGAAGACCTCGGAGAGAATCCGCATCGCTTCCATCATCACGATGCTGCCGGTGCCGTTGTCCGTGGCTCCTGACCCGCCGTCCCACGAGTCGAAGTGGGCCGAGAGCACGACATACTCGTCAGGGAACTCGGTGCCTCGAATCTCGCCTATCACATTTGCGACGGGTACATCGTCCATCGTCGTGGCCTCGGCCACCACGCGGAGCTTCGGCCCCTGGTCCTTTGCGGCGAGCCGCCACACCAGGCCATAGTCCTCGCAGCTCAGGTCCACGGCGGGAATCGTCGTCGTAGCCGCTCCAAACCGAGTGTTGAGAGCGAAGACGCGACGCGAGCCCCAACCACCCGTCCAGTCAGACCACAGGATCCCCAACGCTCCCGCTCCTTCGATCGCGGAAAGCACTTCGGCGGGCTCGTATCCAATCGCCTCGGACCGCTCGCCCCATGCCACCTGCATGGCGCGTCGCTTCTCCCGAACCGCTTCCACCTGCGCCTCAGTCCCGTGCTCCTCGTAGCTGGCGAGGGGGCGGCACGACGGCTGTGGCCTGGCGAGAGCCACGAAATTGCCCTCCACGGAAGGAAGCCATGCGTCAAATCCCGCCGCATCTTCGACCTTCGGGAAGGTGACGACCCCACCCTCGGCGGTGCCGTCCGTGCCCGGGCTCCAGGCCATCAGCGTCGCTTCGAGCGTCCGCACACGGGGCTCGAGGAGATCGACGTGCGTAACGCCACGCTCCCATCCCTTCCACGTGCCGTAGTTCTCGACCCGGGCCTCCACTCCCCAACCTGACAACACTGTCTGCGCCCACTGGTTGGCCCGATCCACCGCCGGAGTACCGGTGAGCCGGGGACCGATCGAGTCGAGCATGGCCTGTCCGATCGTCCAGGCCTGCGAGTGGTCCATGCCTTCGTTCCAGATCGCTTCGATCACTGCATCGTCCGTCGGGAAGTTCTGGGCCGCCAGGGGCGCCGCGGCGATCAGCGCTGCGGCGACGCCGAAGGCCGCGCTCGTCCTGATGTTCATTATCGTCTCCACTTGCGTGGCCGTTTGGTAGAATCCCGGATCCCGGCCCCTGCTGGCGGCCGCGTACCGGCTGAAAGGTGCAGGGAGAATATGCCACTCGGCGTGGCCAGTCCAGTTGAACAAAGACCTCGACCCGGCGTCCGCGAACCACTCGCGTGCACGCGCCGAATCCCGCTAGTTTGGTCGCGCGGATCGGCACTCCGTCCGCTCCGGCGCCCGGAGGTGCCGCAATCCGATCACGATCGCTCGAGGATGCCCCATGTTCCGCTGGCGCCCGGTCCCGACTCTCGCCCTGGTCCTGTCTCTCGTCTCGTGTTCCTCGCCTCCCGACCATCAGGTCGTCTTGAAGGGCGGGACCATCTACGACGGGTCGGGCGGCACGCCGTTCGTCGGCGACCTGGCGATCGACGATGACACGATCTCCGCCGTGCAGGCCCGGGGAGAGGACGGAGGAGCCGCCGGACTCAGGGGAGTCACCGAAATCGACGTGTCAGGGATGGCCGTGTCCCCCGGGTTCATCAACATGCTCTCCTGGGCCAATGAGTCGCTCCTCCAGGACGGACGCGGTGAAAGCGATCTCCTGCAGGGGGTCACCCTCGTCGTCATGGGCGAGGGCTCGTCGATGGGGCCCCTGAACAACGAGATGAAGGCCGAAATGCTGGAAGACCAGGGGGACATCGAGTTCGATGTGGCCTGGACATCTCTCGGGGACTACCTGGATTACCTGGTCGAGAGGGGCGTGTCGCCGAACGTGGCATCCTTCGTCGGAGCGGCGACCGTCCGCATCCACGAGGTGGGCTACGAGGATCGGGCGCCGACGCCCGATGAACTCGAGCGCATGAAGGCCCTGGTTCGCGAAGCGATGGAAGAGGGGGCGGTCGGCCTGGGATCCTCGTTGATCTATGCCCCGGGGTTCTACGCGGACACCGACGAGCTCATCGCCCTGGCGTCCGTCGCTGGAGCTTACGGCGGCATGTACATCTCGCACATGCGAAGCGAGGGAAACTCGATCATGGCGGCGGTGGACGAGTTGATCACGATCGCGCGCGAGGCAGGCGTTCCGGCGGAAATCTATCACCTGAAAGCCGCCGGCGCGCACAACTGGCCGCGACTCGACGAGGTCATTCAGAAGGTGGAAGCGGCTCGGGCCGAGGGCCTGCGGATCACCGCGGACATGTACACCTACACCGCCGGGGCGACCGGCCTGGACGCGGCGATGCCTCCGTGGGTCCAGGAGGGCGGCGACCAGGCGTGGATCGCCCGTCTCGAGGATCCGGCCATCCGACGCCGTGTCGCGCATGAGATGCGCACTCCCACCGACCAGTGGGAGAACCTTTACCTGGCCGCGGGCTCCGCGGACAACGTGCTCCTGGTGGGCTTCCGGAACGAAGAACTGAAACAGCTGACTGGCCAGACCCTGGCCGAGGTCGCCGCGGCGCGCGGCACCACGCCGGAGGACGCCGCCATAGACTTGTTGATCGCCAACGGCGCGGACATCGGGACGGTGTACTTCTTCATGTCCGAGGAAAACGTGAAGAAGAAGATCGCGCTGGCGTGGATGAGCTTCGGGTCGGACGCCGAGGCGCTCTCCCCGGAAGGCGTGTTTCTCGAATCGAATCCTCACCCCCGGGCGTACGGCAACTTCGCCCGGCTCCTGGGAAGATACGTGCGGGATGAGCAAGTGATCTCGCTCGAGGAGGCGGTGAGGAAGTCGACGACCCAGCCTGCCGCCAACCTCGGCATCAAACGCCGCGGCGCTCTGACCCCCGGCTTCTACGCGGACGTGGTCGTATTCGATCCGACAGCCGTGAAGGACAATGCGACGTTCGCGGAGCCGCACCAGCTCGCCGAAGGTGTGGTGCACGTCTTCGTCAACGGCACGCAGACGGTGCTGGACGGAACGCACACCGGCGCCCTGGCCGGTCGCGTGGTCCGGGGACCTGGGTGGACGGGGAACTGACGCCGTCCGCCGCGGCGACGGTCTTCGGACCGGAGCTCGGGACCGGACGCGAGTTCGCCGACCGGCTTGACGCGGAAGACCCACTCGCCGGGTTTCGTTCGCGGTTCGATCTGCCGGGCGCCGGGAACGACACGTCCGTCTACCTGGCGGGCAACTCTCTAGGTCCGCTTCCCACTGCAGCGCGGGAGGCCACGGACCGGGAAATGAGCCGCTGGGCCACGCTCGGTGTGGACGGATGGTTTGAGGGCCCGCTTCCGTGGTACGGACTCGACGACCGGTTCCTCGGTTCGCTCGCCGGCCTCGTCGGCGCCCGGCCGCGGGAAGTCGCCGTCATGAACGGGCTCACCGTGAACCTGCACCTGTTGCTTGCCAGCTTCTTCAGGCCCTGCGGCCGCCGCCGCCGAATCCTGATCGAACGGCCATGTTTCCCGAGCGATCGGTTCGCGGTGGAGACACACCTCCGCTGGCATGGTCTCGATCCCGCCTCGACGCTGGTCGAGGTAGCGCCTCGAGATGGGGGCGATCTGATCGACGAAGCGGACATCGAGGCCGCCCTCGAAAGCGGCGGTGACGAAATCGCTCTCGTCCTCGTGGGGGGAGTGAACTTCCTGACCGGCCAGGTGCTGGACATGGCCCGCGTCGTGCGCGCGGCCCGAGGCTCTGGGGCGCTCGTCGGCTTCGACCTGGCTCACGCCGTGGGCAACATCGAGCTGTGTCTGCACGACTGGGACGTAGACTTCGCCGCCTGGTGCCACTACAAGTACGTCAATGCGGGCCCGGGAGCGCCGGCCGGCGTGTTCGTCCACGAGCGCCACGCCTCGCGGACCGACTTCGAGAGACTCGGCGGCTGGTGGGGGAACGACCCGGCCACGCGATTTCGAATGCAGCTCGATCCTGATTTTGTTCCCCGACCTGACGCCGCCGGCTGGCAGCTCAGCACCCCTTCCGTCCTGGGGTTGGCCCCCCTGGGTCCGGCCCTCGCCCTGTTCGATGAAGCAGGGATGGCCAGGCTGCGCGCCAAGTCTGTCCGGCTGACGGCATACCTCGAATGGTTGATCGCGACTGCGGTCGGGGAGGCCGTGAGGGTCATGACGCCGTCCGACCCGGAAAAGCGGGGAGCTCAACTGTCCATGCGTCTAGCCGGACGCGCGGACCGGATCCAGGCGAGGCTGCGGGAGGCAGGAGTAGTGGGCGACTACCGCCAGCCAGACGTGCTGCGGCTGGCTCCCGCGCCGTTGTTCAACACGTTCGGAGAGATGTGGCATACGGCGAGAGTTCTCCAGGCTGCTTTGCGGGAGGCGGAGTGAGATCCGAGAAACCGACCCTGTACGACATCAGTCCGCCGCTCGGGTCGGAAACGGCCGTATTCCCCGGAGACACAGCCCTCGAGCGGGAGATCGTGCTTGACCTGGCGCTCGGCGACACGGTCACCCTGTCGACGCTTCGCTCGACGTGCCACCTCGGAGCGCACGTGGACGCGCCAAGTCACTACGACGTGGGGGGAGCCTCGATCGGCGAGCGCCCGCTCGCGCCTTTCATCGGACGATGCCGGCTGGTGCGCGTGGAGGTACCGTCCGGCGGCCTCGTCACCACGGCCATGGTGCGGGATGCCCTGGCGGCGGGACCCGAGGCGCCGCCGAACCGCCGGCCGGACGCCGAACGCGTTCTCATCGCGACCGGCACATATCCGGACGCGAGGGCTTTCAATACGGACTTCGCTGCGCTGGCCCCGGAACTCGTGGATTGGCTGGCCGAATCGGGTGTGACCCTGGTGGGAATCGACACTCCGAGCGTCGATCCAGCGGATTCAAAGGACCTGCCGGCGCACCAGGCCGTGCGGCGGCACGACCTGAACATCCTGGAAGGCGTGGTGCTGAGCGCCGTTCCACCGGGTCTCTACGAACTCATCGCGCTGCCACTCCGCCTGGCGGCGTTCGACGGAAGCCCTGTACGCGCCGTGCTGCGAACCCTGCCCGACGGGGCCGGAGATCGGTAGGACGAGTTTCTGCTACTGGGCTGCCGTCCGACCCCCGTCCACCGGCAGGTTCACTCCGGTGATGTAGGAGGCGGCGGGCGAGGCCAGGAAGCCCACTGCCGCAGCGATTTCCGATGGCTCCGCCAATCGCCGGAGCGGAATTCCGGCCTGCCACCCGGCCTCCACTTGTTCGACCGATGTCCCGCCCGCTTCCGCGATCGACTCCGCCAGATCCTCGAGACGCGCCGTCGCCGTGTACCCGGGCAGGATGCTGTTCACCGTCACTCCCAGCGGACCAAGCTCGTGGGCCAGTGTGCGGGCCCAGTTGGCCACCGCTGCGCGGGTGGTGTTGGATACGCCCAGCCCGGGGATCGGGGCGATCACCGATATGCTGACAATGTTGATCACGCGCCCGTAGCCGGCCTCGCGCATTCCCGGCAACATCGTTTGAACCAGGACCTGCCCACAGCCGACGTGCGCCGAGATCGCCCTCTGGAAATCCTCCGGCGTGGCCTCGATGAGAGGACCGTGCGGCGGCCCACCCGTGTTGTTCACCAGGATCTGAGCCGGCCCCGTTCGCTCGAGGTGCTCAGCCACGTTCGTGCGAACCTCCTCCACATCGCCGAAGTCCGCCCTTACCCACGAGTGACCCTCGCCGTGTGGCGTGGCCAGGCCGGCGGCCACATCGCGAAGGGCGGCCTCGTTGCGGGCGACCAGCACCACGTCGGCCCCGCGTCCGGCCAGTTCTTCGGCGCACGCCCGCCCGATCCCCTGGGTACTGCCGCACACCACGGCCCGCTTCCCGCTCAGGTCTCCCATGCTGTCTCTCTTCTTGTCCAGAAAGAAGTCAGTCGGTCTGCCGGCTCATGCTGAACACTGCGTCGAACATGTCGCCAGCACAGTCGTCGTCCACCACGGCATCGCCGTTCGCCGAACCGCCACCCTCCTCGATGATGCCGACGCCGCTGATCACTCCCGTGCAGCCTCCGGCTCGCTCGTAGTGCGACTCCCACGTCAGGGTGTCGCCGGAGATCGTTCCTTCCATGTCGCCCACGACCGTTTCGGGGCCGTCGAGCTGGATCTTCCCGTAGATGATCCCGCCGGGGGATGTGGCGATCTCGGCCGGACCCGCGTACACGGTGCCCAGGGCCTCGATGGACGCATCGTACATGCCCGTCATGTTGAACGGATAGCCCGAGTCTCCCGGCATGGGATTGCCCGAGCACGCCGTCATCACCGCTGCGGTGAAGCCGACCACGAGCCCCGTCTGCCACCTGGTCATCCTGACCTCCGATTTGAATGGTGCACTGATTCTGCTCCGATCCGATACTCGATGCTCAAGCGATCGAAAACTCAGCCGCCTCGATCGCGTCGTCTTCTTCCTGCGTGAGGCGCACTTCCGCAGCCGCTACTGCGTCGAGAGTATGGTCCACCCTGCGAGCTCCCGGAATCACGATCACGTTCGGAGCCCGCCCGAGTACCCATGCGGTGACCACGGCGTGGGCAGAGACTCCGCGCGACCGCGCGATCGCCGAGACCACCGGGTGGTCCGGCAGCTTCCGATTGAGCCGGCCGCCGCCGACCGGGCTGTAGGCCAGGAAGCCCATACCTTCGTTCATCGTATGCTCGACGACTCCCTCGTCGAGGGCCTCGCGAAAGAAAGGGCTCAACCGATTCTGCACGCTCGCGATGGGCATGATCGCGGCGGCGCGCCGGATGTCGTCCACCGTCACGTTCGACAACCCGGCGGCCCTGATCTTCCCCTCGACGTGAAGATCGGCCAGGGTTCCGACGCTGTCCTCCAGCGGGACCCTGGAATCCGGGGCGTGCAACTGGTACAGGTCGATCGTCTCGACCCCCAGGGCCCTGAGAGAGGCCTCGCAGGCAACCCTGAGGTGATCGGGGCTCGCGTCGCTCTCCCAGCGGCCTGCGGGCCTGGTGAGACCTCCCTTGGTCGCAACGACGATGCTGTCCGCATTCCCCGACCACTCCCGCAACGCACGCTCGATCAGGCGTTCGTTGTGCCCGATGTCGTCATCGTCGAGGCAGTAGACGTCGGCCGTGTCGATCAACGTCATGCCTGCGTCGAGGGCCGCGTGCAGGACCCGTACGGACTCCGCCACATCGGGTCGCCCCGCAATGGACAGCGGCATGCCACCGAACCCGACACAGGTCACGTCGCCGACACCGGAGCCCAGCGATCTCACTTCCATGGATTCTCCTATCGGCCCATGATCTCCAGCATTCGCTCGACCCGCACGACTTTGACGCGCGGTCTTCCCTGCTCCGCGCCCTCCATCGTCTCAACTTCGTCCAGCTTCCGCCAGTCATCGAAGCTCACATACCGGATACCACGGGACTCGAGGAGTTGGACGATCGCCGCGGGATCGGGCTGCGCCGGTGCGCGGAACTCGCCGCCGGCTATTTCCTCCAGCATTTCCGACACGGTCTCCGCGGCATCCGGCTTGTTCGTGCCTATGATCCCGCTCGGTCCTCGCTTTATCCACCCCGCGACAAACTCTCCCGGGATCACGGAACCACCCGGACCGTCAAGCACTCGCCCGGCGAGGTTAGGAATCAGGCGACGTTCACTGTCAAACGGAACGTCCGGCAGCGGTACGCCCCTGTAGCCTACGGATCGCAGCACCAGACCCGCGTCCAACCCGCGGATCTCACCGGTGCCCTCGCTCCGACTGGTTCCGTCTCCCGTCTGTACGAGCCGGTTGCTTTCGATTCGTACCGCACCGACATGGCCGTCGGCCTCCACGATTTCGGCGGGAGAGGCAAGGAACTTCAGCACCAATCGGCGACCGGCGCCTGACGAATCCCGGCCGGACAGCTCTCGCAGGATGTGGAGGTTTCGCTTCGCGACGCGACTCCGCTCGGCCTCCGCCTCGCTCGCCGGATCCAGGTCGAGATCAGCAGGGTCTACGACCACGTCCACGCCGTCCAGACGCCCGAGTTCCTTCAACTCGACGCTGGTGAACTTGCCCTGTGCCGGACCGCGACGCCCCAACATCACGACCTCCCGGACCCGGCTACGGCGCAGCGCGTCCAGGGCATGATCGGCGATGTCCGTTAACGCCAGGATCTCCGGATCGGTGACCAGGATTCTCGCGACATCCACCGCCACGTTCCCGTTTCCCACCACGATTGCCCGCTTGTGGGACAGGTCGAACGACCGGTCGGCGAAGTCCGGGTGACCGTTGTACCAGGCCACGAACTCGGTCGCCGGGTGACTGCCTGGAAGGTCCTCTCCTGCGATGCCCATACGTCGATCGGACTGGGCGCCGACCGCGTAGACGACCTGGTGATAGTGGCGAAGGAGATCTTCACGATCGACGTCTTCCCCGAAGGTCACGTTACCGAAATACCTGACGTTCGGCTCTTCGGCAGTCCGGGCGTATTTCCGTGTGACTTTCTTGATGGAGGCGTGGTCGGGCGCGACCCCCTCCCGCACGAGTCCGTAGGGAGTGGGAAGCCGGTTGAAGACATCGATCGAACAAACGAGACCGGAGGCCCTCAGCAGGGCCTCCGCCGTAAAGAAGCCCGCGGGTCCGGCGCCGACCACGGCCACGCGGAGCGGACGTTCCTGGGTCCCGAGTGAGATGCTCACTGGCGCGAAGCCAACCCTCGCGTGGATGTGATGGTCGCGGCCGGGAGCCCGTGAACCGGGCCGCCCGCCGCAAGTGACGATCGCTACACTATTCCCACCGCGCACGCGCCGTCAAACGAAAGCGGGCTCCACATGCTGCGGAGCCCGCTTCATTCTCGATACCGGAACGTATTCCGGCTCAGAACGTCGAGGTCCAGCCGATCAGGAGTGTCCTTCGCGGCTGCGGCCGGAAGAACGTGGCGTTCGAGAACTCGGCGTACAGCGCGTCCGTGAAGTTCTCGAGGCTGGCAGTGATGTAGTGAGAAGTGCGGCCGATTTGTGCGATCCGAAAGCCGCCGCGCACGTTGTGCACGTTGAACGACGGTAGCACGTACCCTACGGCCGGTTGAGCCACCTGTGCCTTGCACGTTTCGTTCGCGTCCGCGCAGATCCTGCTCTCACCCTGGAAGCGGAAGTCATACGAAGCCCACCACCGGCCGCTCGGGCGACGGTACGTCAGGTCTCCGTTGAGACGCGTGCGGTAGCTATCGGCGATCGGGCTGTTCTCGTCCAGCACGTCCTCCGCGTCCAGGAAGCTGAAGCTGGCACCGACTTCGAGGCCCAGGATCGGGGCGTACTGTCCGCCGACCTCGAGCCCCCGGTACAGGAGCTCACCGAAGTTCTGGTTCTGGAACACGTCCAGGCCGCTGATCGCAGAATCGGGCACGGCGGTGATCCGGATTCCGTTACGGACGTCATTCCGGAACACGAAGGCCTCGAACGAGACGTTTCGGCGCGAGTATTTCACCCCGAGGTCGACGTTCAGGCTGGTCTCCGACTCGAGCCCCGTGTTCGGGATCAGGTATCCGGAGCCTTCCGGCGTCGGTCCGTTGAAATAGAGCTCGATGATGTTCGGGGCCCTGAATCCACGGCCGACGGTACCCACCAGGTTGAGCGACGGAAGAACTTCCCACAGGACGTTGGCCGAGGCCACGACCGTCTGCGCGTTATTCGTGATCCCGACGACCAGCGGGTTGTCCAGGTTCGGCGTGGGCTTTGTCTCCGAGCGGACGTTCTGCCACCGCGCCCCGGCGATCAGAGACAGCTTCCGGTGAAGCTGGAAGTCACCCTGCGCGAAGGCGCCGAACCGGTTGTAGGTCGCGTTCGGCACGTTCGGGGTGTCGTCCACGTCCGGCGGGATCGGAGGCGCGTCCGCCCCGACGAATGCCGAGACCGTGTGGTCGGTGTTCTTGGAATCGTCGTAGTAGAAATCCAGGCCGTACGTGAGAAGATGCCGACCGCCCAGCAGCTTCGCGGCTTCGGCGCGTGTGCCGACGCTCGAGATGTCGGTGAAGTTCTGGCTGTTGATGGCCAGGGTCACGTCCTGGCCGGGACCGAACACGCCCGGGATCCCTATGTCCTGCACCAGGTCCCGCTCGTTGTTCATGTAGAAGCCGGTGACGTCGAGCCGGTCCGCGATTCCCCAGCTGAGATCCTGGGCCCGGTATCCGGCCGTAACCTTTCCGACCGTCTGGTCGGGGTACTGGATCACGATCGAAACGTCGTTCGGAGTGCCGAGATCGGCGTTGGACACGTAGCCGAAGCCGGCATCCTTCGCGTTGTAGTACTCGCCCTTCACGAAGACGTTGTGGTCCATGTTGAAGCTGTAGTCCAGCAACAGGCTGTAGTTCTGGTCCTCAACGCCCGTGTCGTTGACTTCGGTCGTGCCAGCGAGCGTGATGTCTCCGAAGCTGCCGGAGGGGGCGAAGTAGTCTTTGGCGTTCCGGTACGAAGCGCTGCCCCGGAACCCGACCTTTCCGATCCGTCCGAACAGGTCCATGGTCGGGCGCAGCTGTTCTCCCTCGTCCCGGTACAGGAACGTGACCCGGCCCCCGTACATGTCACCGCCGCTCAACGAGGGTACGTCAGAGGTGCGCAGGTTGATCACGCCGCCGATCGCGTCGGTTCCGTATAGGACGGAGGCTGGCCCGCGGACTACCTCGATCTGGGACACGTTGTTCACGTCCACGATCGCGGGCAGTTCACCGAAGTCCTGCTGCCGGCGAGCGTTGTTGAGGCGCAGCCCGTCCTCCAGGAGGAGGATCCGCTGACCGCGCTGGCCCCGGATGGTGGGCCGGGTCTGGTTCGTACCTACGCCGTTGACGTCGATCCCGGGCAGTCCTTTCAGGATGTCCGAGGCCGTGTTCGGCGCGATCTTTCGTAGAGCCACCGTGTCCAGCACGGACACCGGGGCCGCGATGACGAACAGTTCCTTGGGATCCCGTGTGGCCGTAACCGCTATCGGCTGCATGACGACGGGTTCTGCAGCGGCGCTGTCGGGCTCGGCTTCGGGATTTTCCTGCGAGAAAGCGAACTCGGGTACGGCGAGTAGGAGTGCGAAGAGGAGTGCGAACAGACCAACTCCGCGAAGACCTCCCGCCACTCGAGCGGATGAGTAAGACACGGTTACCTCCAGTAACGCCCTTAAGGGGGATCCTGTTTCGCCGGCGGGGCAGCCATAGCGGCCACCCCGCCAGCCTCAAAGGAGAGCGTGGGCATACGTTACCGGCGGGCCGGTGGGACGAAAACTCGCAATTCTACCGAAAATTGGTCCGAAATTGTACGGAGTGGGACGCAATGTCCCGAACCGGGGACGGGGTGGTGTCCAGCCGCGAAACGTCGGGACGGTGCTCTAGTACGGAGCCGCGTCGTCCAGGAGCCCGGCGTCCAAAGCGAAGCGCGTCAGGCCCGCGACGGTCCGGATACCGAGCTTGCGCATCAAGCTCTCACGGTGGCTCTCGACGGTACGACGGCTGATTCCGAGATCGGCCGCAATCTGCTTGTTGCTCAGACC
>Ga0209567_10000430_pt1 | contig 22937 bp, 21 predicted proteins | sample COG_12_FD_184756 | JGI IMG/M metagenome (GOLD analysis project Ga0209567, IMG submission 184756) | Pelagic marine sediment microbial communities from the LTER site Helgoland, North Sea, for post-phytoplankton bloom and carbon turnover... | ecosystem: Environmental > Aquatic > Marine > Neritic...
CGTCTGGCCCTGGCCCTCGCAGATAATTCCGCAGCCATTTCCATTGAACAATGCCCCCACCCTGCTTTGTTTTCATATTCCCCCGGGCTGTATTGAGAATCGTGCACGAGCAAATCTGTATTCTTGCAGAGATCAAATCCGGAGATCCAATTATCCTCTTTAAATAAATGTTGGCTGCTCAACATGGGTTCATGGTCTGGGATATAAGTAACCGATTTAGATCCAAATTGAATTCTAAAACCCACTGTAGGGCCGGGATGACAAACAAATTTGGAAGTGATTAAAAACTTCCCAAGCTTAAATGGTTCGTTCGGCAATTCGTGTATGACCAATTTACTGGGGATATCCCTCAGCATTACCGGGAAAAGAGGAGGGGACAAAAATCTGTTCAACCTGTCTTTTAAAGTATAGGAACTACCGCCAGGGCCCCAAATATGAATCTCTTTATTGGGGTCAAAAATGGGTTTAAAAAAACCCAAACCCTGAATATGATCCATATGTAAGTGAGTGAGCAGGATATCTATGCGCACAGAGGTATAATAGCTGTCAAAATCTATATTCAAAATCCCCGTACCTGCGTCCAGTATAAGCCTTTCGTTTTTCTCTATGATTTCAATACAGGGGGTTTTGCCCCCAAGCTTTTGTGTCTCCCTGGAGGAGGTGGGATATGCGCCACGGGTTCCATGTAGCTTAATTCTCATAGCTTTAGATCATTATCCCAAAAAACAGCTAAAGCCCCGGCAAACTCCTTAGACCTTCCAATGATAGGGATGGAAGTAACAGAGATTTTAAAGGATTTACCTTCCATGCTTTTTATCCAGAAGGTCTTATGGGCGGGTACGTGTGAGTTTATAGTCTGTACAAGCGGAAGGTCTGCCGGTGGAATAGTATTTCCTTTTTCGTCATGTGGATAAAAATCGTTACCCCAGTCTCCAACTCTCATTTCCCCGGTATCCTGAAAACGCTTTCCCAGGATTTGTTCTGCCGGTTCGTTGTAAAATATAAGCGTGCCTTCAGGATCTACTATAAAAACGGGAACCGTAAGACAATCTGCCAATTGCCTGCTTAAAATAATTTCAATTTCGTGTGCTGACATAGGCAGACAAGTTTTGTAAGGTAACTCTCTTAAATATATAAAAAATAAATCGATTTTGTTTAATAACGAGCACCAGTATGGATTCTCATAATAGTACTATCACTCGGGAGAAAGGAAACATTACAAGATAGTGATTTCATGATTTTATCACTAAATAAAAACCTTATAAAGTCTATGGCTTCTATATATTTTTTACCTGGTCCCTTTAGCTTTGTATAACTAATCTACACCTTAGGAATACAAACAACCGCTTGCAAATTCCGTTCAGTCTTTGGTATAATTTTTGTCAAATAGGATTTTTAGGAGCAGCCAATACAGCCTTTGTAAAAGACAATCATACAAACTGATTAATTTAATGCAGTAAGTATTAAGCACAAAAAGGCAGCCATAAAGGCTGCCTTCAATGTTTCTTATCACATTAACTGTGATTAGACAGAATTTTTAGGAGTTGTCCTGAATTGTAGCTTTGGGTGCATTTTTTTTAACCGAAGCAATCCCATTTGCCATAGAGGAAGCAGATGAATACATCTGACTATCACCTATCACCTGCCCATTAGACGCTTTTAAACTAAAATAAGGGCGTCCGTCTTTTGCCTTTTTTTTGTCGAACATTTTATCATTCTGTGAGTTTTTCCTAATGGATTCTATCCCGTTATCACATGCAGATTTAGAATTATAGGCTTCACTGCGTAGAATTACCTGTCCGTTTGATGCTTTAAGATTGAATCTTAGCTTTCCGGCTTTGTCTTTTTTAATTTCAAATTTTCCCATTTGTTTTTATACTTATTTTATATAAAATTAAGAAAATATCTTCAATAACAGTTCTACTTTTTCGAAAAGGACGATATCTCAATTACTCTTTATATAAATATGTTTTTCTTTTTTAAATTAAAGCATTAGAACCCCAACTTCACACCTTGTGTCAACGACTTCAAATATTTATCCTTGTTCAACCTATATATAATTGGCGGCCTGTTTTTGGTTTTTCCCTTACCGGTTCCAATTTTTATAAGGATGTCAGACTTGTAGATCCGTTGCCGAAAATTCCCCTGGTCCACTACCCTTCCTAAAATGGCCTCATAGAGTTTTTGCAATTCTGGGATGGTAAAAATCTCCGGCATAAAACTAGATAATAATGGTCTACTGAGCAATTGAGTGCCAAGCACTTTTGATGCATCTGAAACGAGTTGGGCATGATCAATAGCCAATAGTAACAAAACGTTGAGAAACCCAATCCAGGAGATCTTGTGGGAAGCCCGAATTTTCCAGGCGTTTGAATTTAACTGTAAAATTTCCATAGGCAGAACCCAAAGTTCCGAACTGACTCAATATAAGATTATCGATAGGTTGGAGTTTTTGAACAAATAATTCAATTGGTTTTAGTATTTTTAATAGTCGCGCCAAAATGGTTTTTAAATTGTCTTTTTAAGTAGAAAGTTGCTACATAGAAACATTTTAGATTGGAAAAGTGAAAAAATTCTTTAAAGTTCTTGGAATAATTATCATGGTCCTTATTGCAGGTGGGGCCATTGTTTGGTTCGGGTTTTTAAAACCAGAACCCCCTCCGATTTCCGACGAAGATCGAGCACAGATTACCTTGATGCCCTTACCTTCAGAATTGGAACTGGGGAGTGGTGCTTTCATAATTAATACGGATTTAGGAGTTTCAGTAACAGGCACCGCCAACCTAAAGATCGAGAAAGCTCTTGATCGTTTCTATTCAAGATTAGGAGATATTTCAGGAAACGAAATCGAAAAAAAGGAAGGTGAACAACTGCTAATAGACTACAAAAAAATTAATGGAGAATATCCCTCTTTAAAAGATGATGAATCCTATTCTTTGCAAATCAGCGATTCACAAATTCAGCTTTCGGCCAATTCAGATACGGGTATTTTATACGGATTGGAATCCCTGTTACAATTGGCTAAGCTAGAAAATGAAACTTGGGTGTTTCCTGAACTGGAACTAAAAGACAATCCCAGATTTCCCTGGAGGGGCATAATGATAGATGCCGCCCGGCATTGGGTTTCCAAAGAAACGATCCTTAGAAATCTGGACGCGATGGCTGCCGTAAAGATGAATGTTCTGCATTGGCATCTTACCGAATATCAGGGGTTTCGGGTGGAATCAAAGAGATATCCCAAACTGCATGAGATGGGTTCGCAAGGAAATTTTTATTCGCAGGAAGATATTGAGGAAGTTGTTGCCTACGCCGCCGATAGAGGGATACGTGTTGTTCCGGAATTTGATGTGCCTGGCCATACGACTGCCTGGTTTGTGGGCCATCCTGAACTCGCAAGCGCACCCGGCCCTTATATTTTGGATTCCGTTTTCGGAATACTTGATCCTGTTATGGATCCTACCCGAGATGAGGTCTATGATTTTTTAGATGGATTTATAGGTGAAATGGCAGAATTATTTCCTGATGATTATTTGCACATTGGTGGCGATGAAGTAAAGCCGAAGCAATGGGAAGAAAGTCTGGATATCCAAAATTTCATGAAGGAAAATAACATTGCAGATCCACATGAATTGCAGGCGTACTTTAACATCCGCCTTCAAAAAATATTGGCAAAACACGGGAAACAAATGATGGGTTGGGACGAGATAATTCATCCAGATCTGCCCAAAGACGGGATTGCAGTTCAATCCTGGCGCTCTCACAAATTACTTTGGGATGCTGCCAGATTGGGAAACAAGGCGGTTCTGTCATCGGGATATTATTTAGACCATAAAAGACCCGCTTCATTTCACTACTCCGTAGACCCCATGCAGATTACGGGAGCTGTGACCATTGAAATCGATTCTACCAATTGGAAAGGTTATGAGTGTACACTCTATGTACAGGGAACTGAAATAGACGGTCATCTCTATCTGTTCGGCGAAGGGGAAAACCTTCGAGGTGTAATGAATTTTATGGAAACAGCTTCTGATTTTTCGAATGTACAAGTACAGGGCGAAACGTTGACTTTTAGCGCAGAGGCCTCGGTAGGAACGGTAAATTATGAGTTGACCACTAAAGCCGATTCCATCAACGGCAAGGCAAGTATTGCTTTATTTAAAATTGATATTAAAGGAAAACGAACGGGTGGTAGTGATATGCCCGATGGCGAATCATTGCCAAAATTGGAAAAAATTGAACCTTTAACTGCTGAGCAGGAGAAGAATATTTTAGGGGGTGAGGCCTGTATGTGGAGCGAGATGGTGGATAATAGAACTGTGGATTCAAGAATATGGCCACGAGCAGCTGCGGTTGCCGAAAAATTGTGGAGTCCGCAAGTGTTGACCTCCAATGTAGATGATATGTACCGCAGGTTGATGGTTTTAGATGATGGCCTGGCCAAAATGGGTATAAAGCATAAAGAAAGCGGCCCTGAAATTGTTGAAAATATCGTTCAAGAACCCTATCAAGAACCTCTTCAAAATCTAGTTGATGTGCTGCAGGAAGACGAGTTTTTTAATCGGATGCTGATCTACCATCCACAGCTGTACACTACTACACCCTTAGACCGAATCGTCGATGCCGCGCCTCCGGAAAGTTATGTGGCCTATACCTTTAATAAAGATGTCGACGCCTGGTTAGAAACCGGAGATTCGAGGGCCAAAGAGCGTATTCAAGGGCAATTGACTACATGGTCAGAAAACCATAGCAAATTACTTCCTGTTTTCGGTCTTCCTGAAAAATATATTGAGGACAGCCCGTTATCCGGACAAAGAACAGAGAACGATGATTTAGAAACCTATGAACGGTTAAAAGAAGTTGAACCTCATTCGGTCAATCTTTCGGCCCTATCTGAACTAGCCCTGACCGCATTGAATGGTCAAATGGCAGAGACGAACAAGGCGGAAATAGATTCCTTATTTATTGATGCCTCCAAAAGTCATGGAGGTGCCAAACTTCCTATTGAATCTGGCTTGAAAAAACTTATAAATCAAAATTAACCATGGCAATAAAACGCAAACTAAAAATAGTCTTGTTATCCATCCTGGGGTTGGTCTTACTGCTAGTAATTGCAATGGGCCTTTTTATTTATAAAGCTGTTTACGGGTTCAATTTCTATGAAAGCACCCCTCCCGAATTGCCATCTGATCTTGCCGGAAATACCGTATTAGTCTTCTCCAAGACCAATGGATTTAGGCACGGGGAAGCCATTGAGGCTTCAATTCCTGCTTTTGAAAAAATGGCAAAGGACAATGGATGGTCAATGTATGCCACTGATAATGGCGCCGTTTTTAATCCGGAACAATTGCAAAAATTCGATGTGGTCATCTGGAACAATACAAGTGGTAAGACCTTGAATGAAGAGCAACGAGAGCATTTTAAAAGCTATTTGGAAAATGGCGGCGGATTTGTTGGCATTCATGCAGCAGGAGATAATTCTCATCAATGGGATTGGTACGAACAAAAAGTACTGGGTACGCTTTTCTCCCATCATACTATGAACCCCCAATTCCAAAACGCAATAATGCATTTGGAGGAAGGAAATACAACTTTAACCGCATCACTTCTGGCTGCCTGGGAGCGTGAGGAAGAATGGTATATGTTTTATGACAATCCGCGCGACAAAGGTTTCCAGGTATTGTACACCGTTGATGAAACGCATATGAATCCTAGTGGTAATATCAAATTATTGGCTTCGGATAAAGATTGGGGTATGGGGGAAGACCACCCTATCGTATGGTACCATCCACTTCAGAAAGGTCGTGTCGTATATTCTGCTTTAGGTCATGCGGGAAATGCTTTTCAAGAGATTAATCATCTTAATATGTTGGAAAATGCCATAAAATGGGCCGGGGATTTTAGTTCTCCGTAATCAACCTCTATACTTTAAAACGAAACCCCTTGAATAACAAAGAAAATCTTTCCTTAAGGCTTTAAACCTGGTTAAAGGAATAAAAACCCGCCTGCATTTTTTAGCTATAACTACTACTGTTTTAAAGATGCTTTGCTAAAGATATATTCGGGTATCTCGGCATCGAACTCCATGCTCGTAACTATAAAATCGGTGCCTTTACCATCTTTCAACATATCTTTAAAGTTCATCTTCATAGGATACCAATGTCCATCTATCTTTTGAACATTTTCCAAAAGTACCCGCTTTAACAACTTCCCGCTCTTGGCGTACATTTCCTGTTTTAGGGGTACAAACCGTTCCTGGTCTACCCACATTTTTTGCTTTTCATAGGTTACATTGTCTATCTTGGCATTGAGTTCCATGACCCAGACCTTTCGGTCATCAAGGCTTTCTTCGTCCGTAACTTTTGCATTGTACATCCTGTTTAGCCTACGATCTTCCATGGCATCTTCATAAGACATATCGGAGCCCATGACCGATTGTCTCAGCATGTGTCCCGAAAGCTGAATGGTACGGTCTGTGGAAGGGGAATAGATCCAGAGCCTATCTTCCAGTTTCAACATTTTAGTGCCTTTTTCCCTTGCCGGTGACAAATACTCCGTAAAGGCCGTTTCCTCACCCCTGGCGTAGCCCTTGGAGGTAATTGTTCTGCTGTTCCGCTTGCCGTTGATCACCATCTGTGATTCGGATATGCTGGTTTTCGCAATCATATTGTCGTCCACTTTTTGGAGGATACTCTCAGGGCTCGGGGCCTTTTCCTGTGCCAGAATTATAGCTGGTGCCAAGAAAAAATAAATCATTTTATTCATGAAAACATATTTTATATTAAATCTATTTTTTAACCGTACAAAAACTATACCTCCATTTCCTTGAACAATGTAGCTGTCTCTCGCTTGTAAATTCCAATTCCCGACAGCAGGGTTCCTAAGACCATTGCGAACAGGCCCGGAATGAAACCGATATAGAATAAGGATGGTGTAACCTTGGCCCGGATGATTGAGGGCATCATCATAGTGGAGTTGCTTAAGTACTCGCCGATGTCTATACCTACGACCTGTAAATAATAGGTTGCCCCCACCCCAATCGCAGAGCCTATTACAGATCCAATGATGCCAATTAGTACAGCTTCATAAAACAAGCTGCGGTATATATGGCCTTTTGATTCGCCCAGGGCCAGCCTTATGCCAAATTCCTGATACCTTCGCAATCCGCCCAAAAGGCCAGTGTTCCATAGTACTATAGACATAGCGAAGACAAAGATGCCCACAAAAAGTACGGAAAAAACATCCACATAATCCAGATAGCCCGCCAAATTGTTCTGTGCCTTTAAGGGTTGCATTACAGGGGCGTATTCATCCGTGCTGTTCGCGTATTTTAAATTAAATGTATTGCTAATCCGGTTTGCCTTTCCATCATCATAGACCTCATCGTTCAGAAACCCCAGAATTTCTCCTGCACCGTTTTCCATATCCATCATCCGTTGGGCATCACCAATATCGATAATGATGGCGCCTTTGTCCATTGCCGCTGTACCGAAACGGACAGTGCCGGTAACCGTAAAGTTTTCGAAAGACATGGCACCGTTCATTGTAGAGCCGATATAGGTAATCTCATCTCCGACTTTTAGATCTAACTTTTGTGCAAAATCATGGCCTATCAAAGCTTCTCCTGCCTTTGTAGGTACCTTGCCTGAAACCATTGAATTGACGATGTTCAGGCGTTCAATTTCTCCGCTATTTTCTGAGAATAATTCCAGCGCCATGCCCGTCGCAGGTCCCTGGCCCTTAGTTTCTCCAGAGGCATCCGGGGCATCCATTAAACCGCCGAAACGGATTCGTTTTACCCATTTCATTTGTGGGATTTGCGCACGCAATGATTGCATTAATGTATCCACCCCCAACAGTGCCAGGTCATTAGGCAATTGATCTTTGTTCTCTGCATATGCCTTTGACATCACCTTTACGTGCCCTGTATCAAAACGGGCATTCTGATCCACAATATCCCCCATGGCTCCTTTCAGGTAGCCGCTGAGCAATACAGTTAGGGCTACGCCAATGGTTATGATTATAATTGGCAAGAGACTTCGATTCTTATCTCCTAAAATTCCTTTTAACAAAAATTGTATCATTGTAATTTCCCTTTTAATGCGTCAACTGGATCCATTTTGGATATCTTTCTGGCTGGTAAAAAACTCACAAGCGTTGCCAAAGAAACCAACATCAAAACAGTTCCCAAAAATAATTGTGTACTATAGGCCGGATAAATAATGTCTGCCATGGGAAACCCCATCTCGTCTGTTCCCTTGGGCATACTAATGCCGTTCATTGCAGTGGGCACAAACAGGCCCAGGCCTAAAATTCCACCTACCAAAATGGCCAGAATACTGTACATGCTGCCTTCAAAAGTGAAGATCCCCGCTACTTTGGCCCGGGTCATTCCCAGAGAAATCAAAGTTCCTATTTCCTTTTGCCTTCTGAAAACAGAAAGTACCTGTGTATCGAATATTGCCAATAATGCGATGAACAAAAGGATACCATAAATGAAATACGAACTTATCGTTTCAATTTCCATCATTGCCCTAATATCTTTCAGAAGAACATCTCGATTCAGGAATGTCCAGTTGGGTGGGTCTTTTTCAGGCCTGTACCCTTCGCTGGCAATAAAAAGGCTGGCGTGCTGGTCAAGTCCGGTCATTTCCCATAATTTATCGAGTTCCACCCATATTTGTCCATTGTCTACATTAGGTACCGTGCTGTCGAAAATGCCGGCTATGGTAACTTCAGAGGCGTCAAAGGTACCGTTCTGATCACGCCACCGAAGTATTACCTGATCCCCAATTCCCAGATGTGCAGAAGCCGCCATCCGCTTTCCAATGATGGCTGGAATGTCGGCATCGCTTGTTTTGAGGACGTTGGTGGGAAGTTTAAGAACGTCCTGATCTGCCGATATCCCTTTCAGAAGGATGGATACCAATCGCCCATCGGGATAAATGGAAGCCTGTCTGATCAACAGGGGCGCCAATCCCTTTTGCTTCCTTTTATTCAAAACCCCATGCCCATCCAACAAGGTAAAGGGGTCATAAGGGTCGTAGTCGGCATGCTGTAATTGTCCGTATCCGTATTCCCATTCTGTAGCATCTTTTTCAGCCTGTTGATTCCAGCCTTCCAAAAAAGCCTTGTAGAAAATGATGACCACAAAGGTAAAAGCCAGCACTAATACATTAAGCCAGGTACGAAGCCCTGCCCCCATAATATTCTTGAATGCCAACTGCATTGCTTGTTTCATATATATTCTGATTATTATGTTCCCTGGTTATTATGTAATCTACTCATAACTCCCTATCCTTAACTTCTTTGTTCATTAACATTTTTAAGCCCCCCTAAACACACAACCTTTTACTGTAACTTCCCCTTTAAGGCTTCTACAGGATTCATTTTAGCAATTTTGCGTGCGGGCATAAAACTTACGACAGTAGCTGATACTACAACCAGTGCTATCGTGCTCAATATTAATCCTAGCCCATATACTGGGAAAATACGTTCCGCCACAGCTATGCCCATATCCTGAGACGCCGTGGGCATCCCGATACCCTTTTCTGCCAAATAGACGAACAGCGGAATACCGTAAATACTACCCAAAATAGTCGCCAGAATACTGTACATACTGCCTTCTATGGTGAATAGCCAAACCACTTGCCAGCGGGTCATACCCAAAGAAATATAGGTTCCAATCTCCTTCTGCCTTCTAAAAATGGATAATACCTGCGTGTCGAAAATCGCCAAAAGGGCAATGGCCAACAACAAGAAATACATAATTGAGCCACTTATTTTCTTCATGGCAATGATGTCGTTGAGTTCTTTTAACAGATCCTCCTGACTTCGGAAATTCCAGCCGTCCTGCAGTTCGTGTTGATAAGCATTCCCGGCTATAAACATGGTGGCATGTTCCATATATCCGGTCATTTCCCAAAGTTTTTCTATTGGGATCCAAATTTGTCCACCATCTACCGTGGGTACATCTGTATCAAAAATTCCCGCAATAGTAATATCTGCCGCATCAAAAGTGCCGTTTTTGTCGCGCCATCGAAGCAATACCTGATCGCCTTCCTTTAAATTTGCCGATGTTGCCATTCGTTCCCCGACAATTCCGGGAATAGAGGCCATACTGGTTTTAAGGAGATTCGTTGGTAGTTTTATGATGCTTTGTTCCGTTGCAATTCCTTTTAAAGAAACAGATAACATCCGCCCTTGCGGATAAATAGATGCCTGTCTTATCAAAACCGGCGTCAGATTTTGGGATTTGTCTTTGGGCAACACCCCATGACCATCCTCCAAAGTAAATGGGTCATAAGGATCATAATCCGCATGCAGTAAATGCCCCTTGCCGTATTCCCATGCAATGCTATCGCGCTTGGCCTGTTGATTCCAACCGTCGATCATCCCGTTATACAGAATGATCACTACATAAGCAAATGAAAGCACCCCTACGTTGAGCCAGGTGCGAAGACCTGACCCCATCAGGCTTTTATAAGCGAGTTGTAATGCAAGTTTCATTTGTTCTTATCTCTTGGTTCTGGCATCTGCCCTAAATATGGTATTTGGTCTCCGTCACATATTCATCCTCCGCCACTTTCCCATCCTCTAAATGGACGATACGTTCCAGATACCCCATGACTTTTTCATCGTGGGTAGAGAATACGAAGGTGGTATTCAGTTCATTGTTCAATTGCTTCATGGTCTGCATGATTGCATGTGCGTTTTTGGCATCAAGGTTTGCAGTAGGTTCATCGGCCAGTACGATTTCGGGACGTTTAACCATGGCACGGGCAATAGCAACGCGCTGCCCTTCACCACCTGAAATTTTTGCGGGTTTTTTATCGGCCATGTTCTCCAGGCCTACCCATTCCAAGGCATCCATAACCATTTTTTTTCGTACCGCCTTTCCTATATTCTGGAGGATCAGGGCGAACTCCACGTTCTCAAAAACAGTATAGACGGGCAACAAATTATAAACCTGAAAAATAAAGCCGATATGCCTGTTACGCAATTCGGCTGCCTGTTTGTGCGACAGATCTGAGATGTTCTTCCCCATGACAATGGCCTTACCTTCGGTAGGGCTGTCTAGTGAGCCCATAATGTTCAAGAGCGTGGTCTTTCCTGAACCGCTGGGACCAACCAGCCCAGCAAATTCGCCGGTTTTGAATTTAAGGTTAATATCGGTTAAGGCCTCAAACTCCCCCTCACCTACCTTAAATCGCTTGGTTACATGTTCAATGTTTATAATATTTTTTTTGTCTTCCATGAGAATTTGTTTTAATGATTATAGACCAGCATTAACTGAAAACCAGGACCGGCAAATGCGTTGACCAGATCGTTCATCTGTATGCCTCGCTGTATATCCGGATTATAATAGGCCATCACATAGCCTGTAAGTTTTTTAAATTGATGTTCATAGCTCATAAAAAAGGTAAAATTGTTAAGGGTCCAGTCCTTATAGACCATAGTGGTTAGATTATCAAAAAGGCCTATCGGATAGCTAAGTTGTAGCGCTGTAAGATTTGTATTGTTGGTAAATTGAAAAGGGTCTGTATCAAAGGAGGTGATCAGGTGTTCTACAATCGCGTTAAGGCCTGTCCCAATTCCGAAAGTATAATCCACCCCCAGATTCAAAAGGGCCTGATTGGTAAGAACGCCTACATCTTTTGATTTCTTAATGTAAGAAGCCTCGAACCATAATCCAATTTCTACGTCCCATTTCCCATCAAGAGCGATACGGTTTTCAGGAATTTTTTCAAACTGGGGAATCCCCGGAAGACCTTCCGTATCTGCGGTTCTATGATGGTAGGAAATTCCCAATTCCCCTTTGGGCACTGGAAATTGAACTCTTCCCCCAAATTCAGGGTCATACTTATAGGTCTTTACCGTATCAAAACCTCGAGCATTTTCGTTGCCATAGAGAGCCCAGACCCAAATATTGGCATTGTTCAGAAAATAGTATCGGCCCAAAACCGCATAAACACCATCTGTAAGTCCCAGAGGGTCCCGAGGGTCTATCTCATTAAACCATTGTAATGCGCGCAAAAGGGTAGCCACCCCAAAATCTATTTTTTGTAGTCCGGCACGTATTTCAAACTGACGGCCTTTATATCGGGCCCATAATCGATAAGGGTCTATATAACCATCTGTCTCCTCTTTATAAAATGGGCTAAATGATGTGGCTCCGTAAATATCGGCAGCTACCTGAAAATCCAAAGTCTTGGTGGAATCCAGGGGAATGGCATAATCTAGTTTGGGAATATAACGTGCCCCTATTAAAATATCAAGATCACTATCGGGACTATAATTACCAAAAGCTGATAATTGGCCATCGAACACCAGGCCTTTTTGCCCATAAGTTTGGACAACTAACAGCATTAAAATCCATACGATTCTCGTGAATATGGTCATTTTTTATCCTTTGGCATTACCCCGTAAAATATGAAGTTAGTCAGTTCTACTGCAAGCTCCTGTGTACTATCATACATGGAGGTTAGACGTTTGTCCAGCAACTTTTCATTCAGGCTATTTATCATATATATCACGAAATCAATTTTAAGGTCTTTTCGGATCTCCCCTTTTTTTTGGGCTTCGTTAAGGTCTTCATGTAAGGCTTGCATCATAGTTTTTTGCCATTCCTCCAGGGTATTTTTCAACCCGGTTTCAGTTGCGCCATAAATATCGTGCAAGAATTCCTCACTCAGGTTTTCATTATTATCGTGTTCCATCTGTACCAGACGATGAATCTTTTCATTAAAAGGCAAATCGGCGTCCATAATCCTTCGGTAATCCAACACTCCTTTTTCCATAATCTGTACAAGGACTTTCCGGGCCACCTGATTTTTATTCTCAAAGTTGCGGTAAAATGTCATTTTGCTTATTTCGGCCTTTTCGCAGATTTCCGCAACAGTTACTTTGCCGATGCCATATTTCCAGAAAAGGGCGCGTGCAGCACTCAGTATCGCCACATGGCTTTTGCTCTTTTTCTCTTTTGACACTTCCATAGATGGGACAAATATAACAAATATGTTACTTTTATAGTAACTTTATTGAATATAAGTAACATTTATTGAAAAGCCCTGGGTGTGATATTGACTTTGGAAGTCTTAATTTTCCGGGCTAACCAAAAAATCCAACCTAAACCTAAAGACCGGATGCTTAACTATGTGGCCCATTCACAAAATACATTTTCATTTTGCCCCGGTTCTTTACTGCAATTTCTCCTCTGTAGTCACAGTTAAATTCATCTTTTACCAATTCAAAAGTGTGTTCACTGATATTGATCTTCCCTGCTTCGGAATTTGTTTCCATCCGGGAGGCCACATTCACGGTATCTCCCCATATATCATAGGAAAACTTTTTGCTTCCAACCACCCCAGCTACCACCGGACCAGTATTGATCCCTATCCGCATATCAAAGGAGAGTGCATCTTTTGATTCGCCGGACTTCGCATCTTTTACGAATTGTGAAATCTCAATGGCAGCTTTTACCATTTTTATGGCATGATCCTTTATAGGAAAGGGCAGTCCACCGGCGCACATATAGGAGTCTCCAATAGTTTTGATCTTTTCGAGGTCATATTTTTCAATAATGTCGTCAAAGGCGGTAAAGTAAACCCCAAGTCTATTAACCAATACTTCAGGATTTACGTCTTCTGCAAGCGCCGTGAACGCCTCAAAATCTGTAAACAAGACCGTAACAGATTCAAATTTATTTGCCTTAACCACCCCTGATTCTTTTAATTCCAGGGCCGTTTCTTCCGGCAAAATATTAAGTAATAGACTATCGGATCGGTCCTTTTCTTTTTCTATAATGGCCTTGGTTCTTTTTATGTACAAATTGCGCCTGTACAATCCAACCGCGAGCAAGAAAATTAGAAATAAGGCAGTTCCTGAGGAAATGGCAACTATTTTTTGTGTACGTTTCTGTTGATTCGCTAAATCCAGTTCTATCTGTTTTTGAGCAACTTCAAAATCGGCAGCTTGTTGAACGGCCGTGATATTTTTTACACTGTCTCTGAAAGCAATGTAATTTCTATAGTATTTCAGGGATGCGGAAGCATAACCAGTCCTTTCGTACAACTCCGAAAGCTTCAGATAGGCACTGCCCATTTCTGCTTTCAATCCATATTGTTTGGCCAGATTTAAAGAACGCAGGGAGTAAGTAAAAGCAGCATCCCAATCGTTCTTATCAGCATAAATATCGGACAAAGAGGTAAGATAAACCGTAATAGGCCTGTAGTCTCCTAATTCTTCCAGGATGGCGATTGCTTCACTGATATTTTCTTCTGCCCGGATTTCCTGTCCTTTTTGAGCAAGGGCCAATCCTTTATTTCCCAAATTATAGGCCAAATAAGGTCTTCTGTTTTGGGCTTTAAAGATGGGGCCCGACTTATTAAATAAAACCAGGGCTGAATCTGGTTCCCCCCATACCAAATAAGAGTCTCCCAGGTTTTCCAATGCGATTGCATATTGAATTTTATCATCCAGACTTTCCAAAATTTCAATGGCATTGGTATAATATTGCAAAACATTTTGTCTATTCCCCATTCCGGAATACACGGCGGCGATAGACGTATACAATTGTCCCGTTTCTTTCTTATCTCTACGTTCATTGCTGATGTCTAACGCTTTGAAATAGTTTTCCAGTGCCATACTCAAATCGCCCTTTGCTTCCAGGGCATTTCCTCGATGTCTATATCCTCTGTAAACATACCGGCTAGAATCTACCGCTATAGCTTCTGTTAAAAGCTGATCACTGTATTTTAGTGATTCATCTGGATCAGGTGTATTTTGTGCTATTTTATCTAATAAATCTAGTCGTTCTTCGCTATCATAGTTTCCGGACTCATAAATTTTTATCAGGCTATCAGATACATTGCGATTTTGCCCAAAACAAGGAGAACTGGCTAAGGCCATGAAACTAAACAAATAAATTGCTTTGATAACCGACGTAATTGTATATTTAACGTAAGGCTTCATAAAATAAGAATTGGGTTTTTTAATAACCTTTTCTATTCTCCAATTTGGATCTTTGGATCAATGGTATATATCCCGGGGCTGGAACCCACACTAAATTGAATCCGATATTTATAAGGGGTTTTACCTCCGCGTATTACCGTAGCCTGTACAAGCTTTTCCCCCTTTATTGTATCTGAACTAAAAATTCTGGGGCCACTAATATATTTAATAGCGGTTATCTTCACCGGAATATTTGGCTCTGTAGTTGACACCCCTTTCCATACAATATTATCACCAACCTGGGCGAATATAGTAAAGGTCTCCGGAGAACTGTTATTTAACACGGTAGTACTCTTGCCTACCTTAAAGAAACAAGCCTTTCCAGGGTTTGGATTCTTTGTATCCACGTTAAGGGTTATTTCATGTGCCGCCTGAGCATACAAGCCATGTGTAACCACGGCTATGGCCAAAACAAAAACAGTCCAGCTAGTTTTATTCAGTTTCATTAACTCCAATTACAACTATCAAACAAAAAAAGAGGATATTCAATACTTATCCTTTTTATTTAATGAGATTAACATCAGAAATATACTATATATATAATTAACTGCATTCGCCCAAAAAGAAAACCCGGCTTAGCCCGGGTTTTTCTTTATCTGAAAGGTATACAATTTTAGGCCGCAAAGGCTTACTTGTTTATCCATATTATTATTCAACCTTAATTTTTGGGTCAAACTGGTACATTTCCCCATCTGCCATAAACTGAATAACATAGATATACTCCTTGTTTGCAGCATTACTCTTAACTTTATCCTTTACCTTCTTTTTATCTCCATTATTCCTTTCACCCCTTTTTCTGGACTTGGCAAATATGTTCTTGCTGTTGCCCCCAGATTTAAATTTTATCATTTCAATATCAACCGCTTCTCCAGCTGTGGTAATACCTTCCCATTCCACAAAGTCTTCGGGTTTAACCAGAATTGTAAAATCCTTAGCCGGTTCACTGACCTCGACAACTGTAACGTCTTCATCAGCCACACCAAAAGTACAGGCAGCGGCAGGGTCATCCTGATTTAATTCTCCAGTATCCACCGTTAATATTATTACATGAGTCGCGCCCTGGCTATATAGATTAGTTCCTAAACAAATAAATAAAAAAGCTATTCCTAATAAATGTCGATTGATTGCTTTCATCTATGATTTTTTAGTTAGTTAGTTAATCCCCTTGTAGTTAGATCTCTTTCTAGAATATTCAAGATAAAGATTAAAATCGAATTAAAATGTAAGGATATCCTTACATCGAATAAGATCTCTGGAGAGCTTATGACAAATGTTAAATCATCGATAAAATGCACCTAAAACACGACTAAACCACAACTTTTGGCGCTTTCACAACAATTAGGCAGACAGTCACCACACAAAATCGTATCTTATTACTACTAAAAATATGAATTTAAAAACAGTTGCTATGGAATCTAATTCAAACAAACACCCCATTTTAAATACTATTCTTTCAGTATTGAATATTAGCTTAGAGGTATTATTGGCATTAATAGCCCTTGGCTTTCTTATAGGCCTTTGGGGGTTATTAAGCTAAATAGTATTTCTTTAGATTGAAGCTTTAATCGGTTAATACTTCTTAGCAGAAACATCAGCCTATGGCCGAAAATGTAAAAATACCCTTCCAAATTGGAGGGGTTTTTTAATGTGTTCTAAAGTCGTTTTTCAGCATTTCCAAAATCTTCCTTATTTCCCCGCACCTCTTTTTTCATATAATTTTACCCAAATAAGGATATTTCAAAATGCTTATATTGTGGTTGTAAAATTTCTTTTTTTTCACAATGAACTTGTTTGTATGTTTTAGAAGTATTGATGAAAATGAGGGTATCAAAGTGATTAATGGATTAAGGACTAACGCCCAAAATGCTCTTGTGATATTGGAAGAAACCAACCGAAATCCGAAATGGAAAAATGTGTCTGATAAATTTTCAATATCTCACTTTATAATTTTTTAATTGGGGAACTATACTTTTGAAAGTAAACATATGAATTGGGAATTTAAAAAAGCCGTGGCCTTGAATAAATATATGGTTGCCCATTTTTCTTTTTTCTATTTTCCTGTTTTTTGTCTTATTATATAGAGCCGTCATATTTTCTATTTGGGGGGCCGATAATTTGTACGCCACTGTTTCGCAATGTTTAAAAGAAGAAAAGGATTAGAAATATTAATTCCTAAAACCCTATGTTTATAAAAACCGGCAAATGCTACTATAATCTAACCAACCATGGGGCCTAAAAGAAAATACAACATCATCTTCAGGGCTTGCGATATTGTCAATGCCGTTAACAAGAATCCCAGACCTTTTGATTTGGAGAAAGGGCAACTGATCAAACTATGTTTTCTAAGTTTAATTGAATCCTTAAAAGATATAGATTATAAGATCATCGTTTTGGGTGATAAGCTCTCTGAAGAAATGATCTCCTTTTTTAACCGTTTCGAAGTTGAATTGCGTCTCGGAAACTTTGGAAACGATGCCTCCATACGTGAAACATTAAAAATCGCAAGTACCATTCCAGACGATGAATGGATTTACTTTTGTGAAGATGACTACTTGCATGCTCCTCATGCCTTTAGAATTATTGATCATTTTTTAAATGAACGGGATTCCCTTTTTATACAAAAAAAGAAACTCCTCAACTTATCTAGCCTCGTAAATTTAAAAGATAAAGACCTCTTTATTTTTCCACCGGATTATTCGGATCGATATGAACCCCTGTACCGCCAGCATTCTTTAATTCTTTTGTCGAGCGATTGTCACTGGAGGCAAGTGAACAGTGTTACCTTCACCTTTCTAACAAAATCTTCCACCATTAAAAAACATTTCTCCCTGTTCAATAAATCCTCTGTGAAAGCCAGAGATCGGTTGTTTAGCAGAAAGCTTTTTGGACGAATTGGTTTTGGTTTCTGGACCAGTTCCGTTTGTTTCTCACCCATCCCGGGAATATCGACCCACATGCACCGTGATACCATGACTCCCCTGGTGAACTGGGAAAAGTTAGTGCTGGAATACGGCGCTAAAATTGAAGCATTAAACTATTGATGTACAATCCCTGGCTAAAGTTTAATTGTAAAAATCTGATCATTCCTATTCTGCTAACCCCATTTCTAAGATAAATCACAGAATGGACGTTGGTCCTAATACCTCCTATTTAGTACACTATATTCATTGAAATATCAGAATCGGTATCTCGGAGGAGTAATTCCATTTAGTCGTAAATATGTTGTTGCCTGACCAACATGATGGACAGTATGATTGTAGGCTAACATAATCATATCAAAAACAGAGTGCTCCATCCAGGGCTCCTTGTCTGGATAGTAATGGTTTTTAGTATAAAGTTCATTTTTGTTTAAGGATTTATAAGCTGTTTCAAAATGGTCAAAACATCTATTCAGGTATTCCAATTTTGCTTTCTTGATCGAGGTTTCCGGCTCTTCCTTTGGAATTTTACCATCAATTACTCCAGCATATACATCCAGGCCGTAACCTATATGAGTAAAGAGTTTGCTGAAGGGCATCATTTCGTTTTTTGGTTGGAATTCAAATTCAGATTCAGGCATAGCCTCGAGAATCTCGAAGGTGTAAATTCTATTGTAGTCCCAGCGAATAAGGAATAAATCAATAAAATTGGGGTCACTTTCTTGACCAAAGGAATATGCATTTTGAGATAAAAATAATGATCCTAAACCAAGTAATCCAATAGATTTTCTTCTGTTCATAATGTTAGTTATTTTGTAAAATATTATAAGAATGTCAATACATTATTATTACTATTAGTCTGGCTATTTAATAGGATGCATTTTATAAGATTTTAGCCTTTCGTTCATTGTGTCTTATACTTTTCATTTATTAATGATTTTCAAATGATTATTTGAGCCAGTTATTTGCCATTTAACCAATGAAATGGGGATGTTTCCAATACTATTTAGGGTGTCAAAAAAGTCTTTCAAATCAAATGGTTTGCCCTGTAATTCTCGTAGTCTGGCATAATCAGCCAATGTGTTTTCTAATAAATATTTGCCAGTAATATAACTTGTTCCATATCCTGGTTGACGTAAATACAAATGTTGCTCAAAAATGAGTAGCTCTTTTTCGGTTTTCATCCAGCCACGAGGTGTGTATTCGCTGTGAATCCCTCCAGCTTCCTCCATGGTCATCTCATTGGCATGAGCAAATAATGATCCTAAACCTCTTGCAGCACGCTGCGCAATCATTATATATACAATCTCTTTGGTTCTTGGGCTATCATCGTACAAACCAGATTGCATAAACATTTCTTCAACAGCTGTGGCTGTCCCTTCATTTCTTGAATCGAAAATATTATATAATAATGGGCCTTTTCTTATTTCACTTTTGTGTGGCTCATTATCCATACGCGCTAATTCAAACCAATGGTAAAAATGTGAGTATAAAGGTCTGGGGTCGTAATGCTCGCCAATCAAGAAAAAGTTACGGCTTTCCCTGGGTACATATTCCCCCAAATGCTCGCGTAAAGCAGGGTCAAAATACGGTTTCACGGTAACGATGTCTTGCTGATCTAAAAAATTAATCAAGCTTTTGGCAGACGCATCAGCCATTTTATCATAGGCTTCAGGGGAGTCAACATCAACCAATTCTGGTAGATTTCTATTTCTGTGCTCTTCTAATTTTAACGAAGACCAGGCACGAGCGAGCTCACGTTTTAGAATCATAACTTCATCATCCCATGTTAATGGTACCAGGTGTACATTTTGTAAATACCAAGTGTAATTGTCTTTACCAATTCCTGAAGAACCAGTTTTTGATTTGGATTCAGCATGCAACCAAGAAGCAAAGTCATTAGTCGAAGTTATAGCTTCATCAATAACTGAAACTAATTCCGCATCATTTATAATATAAACTTGCTTTTTTAGATTGTTAAGCACAATACTCTGAGCTTGAATATCTCGAATCCCGGTGACCCATAAGTCCCTGGCATTTCCTGTTAAATTATTCTTTGCCTGGGCATTTAGTGGCACAATTTTTTTTAGATCAGTTAAGAATCTATGTCTTTCTTCTTTCGATAAAGGAAAAGTATATGTCCATAGTTCTGTTGTACCATGATGGGTTGGACCCTCATGAGCCGGCACATCGCTTCTGTCTGACCAAACCGATTTATAAAAGGCAGGATCACGAGCCCAAGGTTTTAAAATTCGATGGTTAAAATCATAGCCGTTCATCTCAGCCCAAACAATCATCCAATCCACCTGATTTTCTACTGACCATTTTGTAGTGTCTATAGATTGTAATCTTGACTGTAATTCTCTAAACCTTGGCCAACGCTTTTCAAAGGTTGCTACTGTATAATCAGGAGCCCCATCGAGGAGAGGTGGTTTTTCAAATGTTCTCCATTCTTTAAATAATGCAACTAATTCTAGATAATCATTTGATGTAAAATTTTCTGTTTTAGTTTGGGATTCTGTGGTTTTTTCTTTCTTGTCAGTTTGACAACTAATAAAGAGCGTTAATAAAAGAGGAAGAATAGCGGTGGTTATTTTCATATGATTATATTATTATTCCTGAATAATTTTATTTTTGGTTACATTGAAGGTTAACAATTGTATATAGTTCATATGAACTAAGATAATGAATGAATCTCTAATAGTATCAGGCCAATATTATCAGTGCCAATAAAGGTTAGAACAGGAACTAAGCAGCTATGAATTACATCCTTTAATTAATAGTTATTGTGCCTAAATGTTTTGGAATAATGACTTTTGTTTGCGGAGCTAGCTTTTTTACATCTTCTTGAAATGGAATTAGTTTTGTCTCAACCCCTGTTTGTTGTGAAAATCCGTAGGGCAGTCTAAAATTGTCCCAATGAGTTGGTATTATCACCTTAGGGTAATTTGTAATGGCAAGAAGGCGTTCGTTATATTTATAGAGGCCAAGTTGTGACCGATTAACCCCTGCCAATAAAATGTCCGGTTTAATACCTAATAATTCTCTTTCAACAAAGTTCATTGAGCCCATTGTTAATACATCATGGTTTGCGAATCTGGCAAGAAACATTAATGACCCCCCTTCAATAAATTCAGATACCTTAAGTGGCGCTTCAGGTATGTTGGAATAAACCCTGTTATCGATATAATGTTTTTCATTTAATGCGGAATGAAGTGTAGGAATTACTTTTACGGCAAAATTCTTAAACTGGTAATCTTCTCCTCCTTTAACGGGATATAATTGCTCATCCGGGATTCCATAAGCGCGCAAAATATTGCAGGTGGTTTCAGTGCCAATAACCTTAGCTCCCGTTTTCCTGGCTATATAAGGTACATCGGCAAGATGATCAAAGTGAGAATGATGGACCAGAATAAAATCGGCCCTGTTAATTAAGCTATCTATGCCTATGGTATCTGATACTGCAATATCTGAACGCTCAACTGTCGCTCTTTTATCATCCGGACTTATACCGGGACCGGTACCAAGTTTGAAACGCGATATATAAGGATCTACCAGTACGGTAAGTTCACCATCCGTTATTTCCCATCCTGCAGTTCCAAGATATTTTAATTTTATGGGATCAGTCTGTGCATTTGTAACAAGGGACATTAGAAAAATAAAAGAACACGATAGTTTTAGTAGTTTGCTTTTGCTGAAAGCTCTAAGCTTAATTTTATAAAAGTTGCACATATGGGTTAATTTGATTTTATTTCTTTTTTCGATTAAAATAGTAGCGATTAATGTCGTCGGAGTTGGCTTCAATTATATCAATATAGCCATCATTGTTTAAATCTGAGGTAATTATATCATAGGTCAGAAAAGTTTCATCAGACAATGCAGAACTTGTCCAGTTTGCTCCATCCCCCGAATTCCAAAAGATAGCATTTGCGCTACCGGAATTCCCTATAATGATATCTTTATCATTATCTAAATCGAGATCAGCAACGGTAACTGCATAACTGTTCATTTCAGAGGAATCAAAGACGACAGAATTTGTATAGGGTGCTGTGTTACTTCCGAAGTAGATGGCATTAGTTTCACCAATATTGGCAACAATAATGTCCGGGTATCCGTCATTGTTTATATCCGTAACACTTACAGAACGAGTATTGTCGCTTCCTGTTCCAAAGGCGATTTTCTCATTAAATTCAAGTTTGCCATTATTCAGATACACGTAATTGGATTGCTCGTCTCTGTTGGCCAAAATCAAATCCGGATCGCCATCATTATTCATATCCGCAACCTTTACATCTATAGTTGAATCCTCTCTATTGCCAAAACTCAGATTCGTCAAAAAATTTCCTTCGCCATTATTCAAACAAATCTCATTAGGGCGACCTCTATTGGTTATCAGAATATCGAGATCGCCATCCTGGTCGAGGTCGGCTAATGTTATGTTTCTGGTAGGCGCATATTCTATTCCAAAGGAAGAGCTCTTTGAAAAGTTCCCTTTGCCATCGTTTTTATAAATATAGTTGGGAGCCATATCGTTTCCAACGGCAATATCAAGATCTCCATCATTGTCCAGATCTCCCAATTCCGCGGCGTAGGTAGTTGATCTTTGCCCGCCTAAATCCTTTTCAACGGTGAAAATTCCTCTACCGTCATTTAGGAAAATACGATTCTGACCCGGCCAGTGTCTTCCATTGGCTACAATAATATCTATATCGCCATCGCCATCTATATCTCCAGCGGCAACCGATGCAGTGCGTTCTTTATAGGTTCCCAAAACAAGTCGTCCGTTGGCCCTCATTTCGATTTCCTGGGCGGCACAATGGCTGCTGATGAAGCAGATAAAACAGGTGGCTACGATCGTTGTTTTATTAAACATTGTTTTTTAGCATTTTGTATTTGTAGAGGGTCATAGAAGCAATGGTGGTTGGTCCTCTCTAAGGTATGGAATTAATTGGAGAGGTTTTGCGGTATGGGTAAAGAAGTATAATGCTTGAAATACGTAGTACGAAATGC
>Ga0209567_10000431_pt1 | contig 22932 bp, 18 predicted proteins | sample COG_12_FD_184756 | JGI IMG/M metagenome (GOLD analysis project Ga0209567, IMG submission 184756) | Pelagic marine sediment microbial communities from the LTER site Helgoland, North Sea, for post-phytoplankton bloom and carbon turnover... | ecosystem: Environmental > Aquatic > Marine > Neritic...
TGGATGGATTCGAAGTTTTCCGATTCCACGGTATAGGCACTGATACGGCTGTCCTCATTCAGGCGGGCGGCAACGTCACGCACCATGTCCTCGACGAACTTCGGATTGTTGTAGGCGCGCTCGGTGACATGTTTCTCGTCCGGCCGCTTGAGCAGACCGTAGAGTTCGCAGGAGGCCTCGTTCTCGACCAGTTCGATCAGGTCCTCGATCCAGACGAAGCCCCGGGTCTCGACGTTGACTGTCACATGCGAGCGCTGGTTGTGCGCGCCGTAATCAGAGATTTTTTTCGAGCAGGGGCACAGGCTGGTGACCGGCACCACCACCTTGATGTTCATCTTCGATTTGCCGTCGTTGATCTCGCCGATCAGGCTGACATCGTAGTCCATCAGGCTCTCGACACCGGACACCGGCGCGGCCTTGTTGACGAAGTAGCTGAAGCTCATCTCGATGTGGCCGGCCTCGGCTTCCAGGCGCTCGGTCATCTCGCTGAGCATTTTGCGGAAGGACTCGACCGTGATTTCGTATTCGTGGAGATTGAGAATCTCGACGAAACGTGACATGTGCGTGCCCTTGAAGTTGTGCGGCAGGTTCACGTACATGTTGAAATTGGCGATGGTGTGCTGCTCGCCGCCCGAGCGGTCTGTCACCCGCACCGGGTGACGGATGTCCTTGATGCCGACCTTGTCGATGGGGATCTGGCGCGTGTCCTTGCTACCCTGCACATCGGCAATGGCGTCGGTTTTGTCCTTTGCCAGTTCTGTGGGTGTCATGTCCGGTGTTCCAGTTGATCGTGTCAGACAGCCTAGCGGGCGGCTAACTGCCTGAATACCCACCACAAGGGGTAGATGCCGCAGGGTCGTGCGCCTGATACCTGAGCGCATAAGTAGGATATTACCCGACCGGCAGGGCCGGCGCAATCGAGCGGGTGCCGCCAGTTCGATAATTATCTATATCTTTCAACGATATAGGTGGCGATCCAGCGCAAGGGGTCGGCGCTTTCGGGAAAGCCAGCGAGGCTGTCCAGCGCGTCCTGGAGCAGCTCACGGGCACGCTGGCGCGCGGCGTCCAGCCCGAGCAGGGCAGGGTAGGTGGATTTGTCGAGCTGTTCGTCCATGCCGGTGTGCTTGCCCAGCATGCGGGTCTCGCCCTCGACATCGAGGATATCATCGCGGATCTGGAAGGCGAGACCGATACACTTGGCGTAATGATCGAGCTTTTCCAGCAGGCCGTCTTCCGTCCCGCGGGCGTTGATCGCGCCGAGCATGACACTGGCGCGGATCAGCGCGCCGGTCTTGTGGATATGCATGTCTTCCAGCTCGGCGATGTTGAGCTGTTGCCCGGCCGCGCCCAGATCAATGGCCTGACCGCCGGCCATGCCGCGCGAGCCGGCAGCCAGCGAGAGTGTCTCGATCATGCGTATGCGCGTTGCCGTATCCGGCGTGGCCGTGTGGTCATGCGCAAGCAGGTAAAACGCGAGCGACTGCAGCGCGTCGCCGGCCAGGATGGCGGTTGCCTCGCCGAAGGCGCGGTGACAGCTGGGTTTGCCGCGCCGCAGGTCGTCGTCGTCCATTACCGGCAGGTCATCGTGAATCAGTGAGTAGGCGTGTATCAGTTCGATGGCGCAGGCCGGGCCGTCGAGGTGTTCTGTTTCGGCGCCGACGGCCTGGCCGCTGGCATAGACGAGGGTAGGGCGGATGCGCTTGCCGCCGTCGAGCGCGGTATAGCGCATGGCCGTGTGCAGGGAGTCCGGGTGGGTGCCGGCGGGCGGCAACCAGTGTTCGAGGGTGCGGTCGAGACGCTGCTGGCAGTCGGCCAGAAAGGCGGCCAGCGGCGGGTCAGGCGTCTTCACTGTCGAAGGGCTTGAGGTCGCCCTCGCTGTCCTGTTCGTTCTTCTGCATAAGGATCTCTACCTTCTGTTCGGCTTCACGCAGTGCCTGCTGGCAGGTCCGGGAGAGTTGCACACCCTTTTCGAAATGTTCCAGTGACGACTCCAGGCTGAGGTCGCCCTGTTCCATCTTTTCGACGAGTTTTTCAAGCTCACTCAGGGATTTTTCGAAATCGGGAGTGGTGGTTTTTTTTGGGGCCATTGCTTGCAACTTTTGAGAATTCAGCCTACGTTACATCACCCCGATAAGAAGGGTCAATTCAGGCCATAGTAATTGCCAATCAGGCCATTGCTTGACCCGTATAATGGCCCGGAGTACAGTTTGTCGATGGTTTAGAGAGTGTCTAAATCTTGTCGATTTCCACATACAACCCACGCATAGAGGAAATACCATCATGGATCTTAAAGGCAGCAACACCGAACAGAACCTGAAGGACGCGTTTGCCGGCGAATCCCAGGCAAACCGCCGCTATCTGTACTTTGCCGCCAAGGCCGACGTGGAAGGTTACAATGACGTCGCGGCGGTCTTTCGTTCCACTGCCGAAGGCGAGACCGGCCATGCCCATGGTCATCTCGAGTACCTGGAGGCCGTCGGCGATCCGGCCACCGGTCTGCCGATTGGTGCCACATCCAGCAACCTGAAGGCCGCCATTGCCGGCGAAACCCACGAGTACACCGACATGTATCCGGGGATGGCCAAGTCCGCGCGCGACGAAGGTTTTGATGAAATCGCTGACTGGTTCGAGACGCTGGCCAAGGCCGAGCGATCGCATGCGAATCGTTTCCAGAAGGCGCTCGACGGCCTGGATGACTGAGTTCGATCCGGACCGGGACCGCTGCGCGCCCCGGCGCGCAGCGGCTTGACCGGCAGAGTTGCACCTGGCAGGGCTGTGCCGTGAGAAATGTGTGCCCTTCCTGCCCCCGGTATTCGCCGGCTGAATGACAACACCTGATTTTTCCCTGCATCCCGGGTCCAGGGTCCGTCCCGTAGCATCGTAAGGATTCTGCAACCATGGCATCTGAAAGCGAAGGTAAACGTGAAGGCAGTCTCGAGGCCCCCACCCGGCACCCGCTGGACTGGACCAGCGAGGCGTTCTACGACGAGGACAAGCTGTTTGCCGAACTCGAGCGTGTGTATGACATCTGTCACGGTTGCCGGCGCTGCTTCAACCTGTGTAATGCCTTCCCCACCCTGTTCGATGCCATCGACGAATCCGACACCATGGAGCTCGACGGTGTGCCGCGCACGGTGTACTGGGAGATCGTCGACCACTGCTACCTGTGCGACATGTGTTACATGACCAAGTGTCCGTACGTACCGCCGCATGAGTGGAACGTCGATTTCCCGCACCTGATGCTGCGGGCCAAGGCCGTCAAGTTCAGGCAGGGCAAGACCAGGCAGCGCGACCGCATCCTGACCTCCACTGACGCCGTCGGCAAACTGGCCGGCATCCCGATTGTCAGCAACGTGGTGAACGCCACCAACCGCAGTGCCACCGGGCGCAAGCTGCTCGACAGGTTGCTGGGTGTGCATCCCGATGCCATCGTGCCTGAATATCACTCGAAGAAGCTGAACAGGCGGGTCCGGGATGACATTCTGGCTGCCGGCAACGTCGAACCCGCCGGCCCCACCACCGGCAAGGCGGCGCTGTTTGCGACCTGCTACGGCAACTACAACGAGCCGCACATCGGCGAAGACCTGGTTGCGGTGTTCCGGCACAATGACATAGCCGTCAGGCTGGTCGGCAAAGAGCGCTGTTGCGGCATGCCGAAACTGGAGCTGGGCGACCTGGAAGCCGTGAAAAAGGCCGCTGATGCCAACATTCCCGCACTGGTGAAGCTGATCGACGATGGCTGGGACATCGTTGCACCGATCCCGTCCTGCGTGCTGATGTTCAAGCAGGAACTGCCTTTGATGTTCCCGGACAACCGGGACTTTGCCCGCGTGCGCGATGCCATCTATGACCCGTTTGAATACCTGATGCTGCGCCACAAGCACGACAGGCTGAAGACGGACTTCCGCAAGCCGCTGGGTAACGTGGCCTATCATGTCGCCTGCCACCTGCGTGTGCAGAACATCGGTATGAAGACGCGTGATGTTCTGCAGCTGGTGCCCAATACCACGGTGTACCCGATCGAACGCTGCTCGGGACACGACGGTACCTATGCGGTCAAATCGGAATTCCACGAGACGTCGATGAAGATCTGCCGGCCGGTGGTCAACAGCGTGGTGCGTGCCAACGCGGCCCATTACAGCAGCGACTGTCCCATGGCAGGGCACCAGATCGAGAACGGCATGGCAGGCGACATGAAGCCGGAGCATCCGATGTCACTGCTGCGCCTGGCTTACGACATCTGAGTGGTGGGTGGATGGTTGCGCGTGGCTGATAACGGGACCCCGGGATTGACTGCAAGCCACTATCTACTATCAACTTACTACAGGTATTTTTATGGATAAACTGACACGCAATGACCTGTACAGCCTCGAGGACTACGCAGAGAACCGTGCCGATATTCGTGCACAGGTGCTGGCGCACAAGAAGAACCGCAAGATCCATATCGGCCCGGTCGCCACGCTGTACTTCGAGGACCGCCGGACGATCCAGTACCAGATCCAGGAAATGCTGCGCATCGAGCGCATCTTCGAGCCCGATGGCATCCAGGAGGAGCTGGAGGCCTACAATCCCCTCATCCCGGACGGGCGCAACTTCAAGGCCACCTTCATGCTCGAGGAGCCCGACGTGGACCGGCGGCGGGAACTGCTGGCACAGCTGATCGGTATCGAAGACCGGGTGTGGGTGCGCGTGGATGGCAATGAACCGGTATTTGCCGTCGCCGACGAAGACCTGGACCGGGCGACAGCTGAAAAAACATCCTCGGTGCATTTCCTGCGCTTCGAACTGAACGATGCAATGGCCGGGGCACTCAGGCAGGGGGCCTCGCTGGGTATCGGCATCGACCATCACCGTTACAGCCACGAGGTCGAGCCGGTGGCCGAGTCGGTGCGCAAGACATTGGCCGCGGACCTGGATTGACAACGCATCCGCCGGGCACGTTTCACGCACCGGAAATGGTGCGTAACGCGCGCCTGGCAGGATACCGGTATTTCCTGCAGCATTGAATAAACCACATCCCGCATCAAGGGAAATTGGCGCCCGGCGCGTTTTTCATTAAACTGCGCTGTCAATGAATCCCCTGCAGTTTGTAAATCTCCCGTCGGGCTGTGTGACAGCATTGTGCCTGTTGCTGCTGCCTGTGACCGGCTGGGCGGAAGATATATTCGAAGACGGTCCGACCGGTGGTGTCGTCTGGGAAGACACGACAACACCCTGGCAGGAACAGGTTACTGAATTGCCGGCATATCCCGCCAGCCTCGACCGGCTGATCGAGCTGAATGTCAGTACCCAGGGCCTGCCCTACCGCGTCTATGTGGACCCGGCGTCGCTGACCGTCGGGGATGACCGCGTGGTGCGCTTTACCACGGTCATGGTGTCCTCGTCCGGCGTCTGGAATGTAACCTATGAGGGGCTGCATTGTGGCGAGCGCAATTCCCGGCGCTTCGCCTATGGCATCGACGGCAACTGGCAGCTGCTGCAGAACGCTCCCTGGCAGCCCGTTTCCGGTATCGGCGCTTACCAGTACCGCAAATTCCTGTACGAAAATTACCTGTGTGATACGGGGTTGAGGTACCAGGATGCCGGGGAACTGGTCCGCAAACTCCGCTACAGCAGCGATCCGGTCATGATTCAGGACTGACACCATTATGCTTGCATCAGGAACAGACACATGAATGCCGTCTATGACGCCGCCGCCATCGAGGTGCTGAGTGGCCTGGACCCGGTCCGCAAGCGGCCCGGCATGTATACCGATACGACACGGCCCAACCACCTGGCGCAGGAAGTCATCGACAACAGCGTCGACGAGGCCATTGCCGGCCATGCGTCGCGGCTTGACGTCAGGCTGTACAAGGACGGCTCGCTGGAAGTGCGTGACAACGGGCGCGGCATGCCGGTGGACAGGCATCCCGTCGAGAAAATTCCGGGAGTCGAGGTCATCCTCACCAAGCTGCATTCCGGTGGCAAGTTTTCTTCCAAGAACTACCAGTTCTCGGGCGGTCTGCACGGTGTGGGCGTTTCCGTTGTGAATGCGCTGTCCACGCACCTGGAAGTCTGGGTGCGGCGCGGCGGCAGGGAATACAACATGGCGTTCTCCAGCGGAGACAAGGTCTCGCCGCTGGAAGAGGTCGGCAAGGTCGGCAAGCAGAATACCGGCACCACGCTGCGTTTCTGGCCGGACCCGCAGTATTTCGATTCGCCCAGGTTTTCGCTGCCGCGCCTGAAACACATCCTGCGCGCCAAGGCCGTGCTGTGCCCGGGTCTGCTGGTCAGGCTGCACGACGAGGCCAGCGGTGAAAAGCTGGAATGGTGTTACGAGGACGGACTGCGTGACTACCTGGCAGGGGAGGCCGGTGATGTGCCGCGTCTGCCGGAGGACATCTTTACCGGTCGCATGGAAGGCAATGACGAGGCCGCGGAATGGGCGCTGGCCTGGCTGCCCGAAGGTGGCGAGCCGGTGGCCGAGAGTTACGTCAACCTGATCCCGACTACCCAGGGCGGAACACATGTCAACGGTCTGCGCATGGGGCTGACCGAGGCGGTGCGCGAGTTTTGCGAGTTTCGCAACCTGCTGCCACGCGGCGTGAAACTGAGTCCGGAAGATGTATGGAACAATGTCAGTTACATCCTGTCGGTGAAGCTGGCGGACCCGCAATTCAGCGGGCAGACCAAGGAGCGGTTGTCCTCGCGCGAGTGTGCCGCATTCGTCTCCGGGGTGGTCAAGGATGCCTTTGGCCTGTGGCTGAACCACCATACCGAGATGGGCGAACGCATTGCCATGCTGGCGATCGATGCCGCCCAGTCCCGTCTGCGTGCAGGCAAGAAGGTGGTGCGCAAGAAGGTCACCAGCGGTCCCGCACTGCCCGGCAAGCTGGCGGACTGTACCTCCACCGACAATGAACGCACCGAGTTGTTTCTCGTCGAAGGCGATTCGGCCGGTGGATCAGCCAAGCAGGCGCGTGACCGGATTTTCCAGGCCATCATGCCACTGCGCGGCAAGATCCTGAACACCTGGGAAGTCGATTCGGCCGAAGTGCTTGCATCGCAGGAGGTGCATGACATCTCGGTTGCGATCGGCGTGGAGCCCGGCTCGAACAGGCTCGACGGGTTGCGTTACAGCAAAATCTGCATTCTCGCCGACGCCGATTCCGACGGGGCACATATTGCGACGCTGCTTTGCGCGCTGTTTCTGCGGCATTTCCGTGTACTGGTCGAGGCCGGTCACGTGTATGTCGCGATGCCGCCGCTGTATCGCATCGATGCGGGCAAGGAAGTCTTTTACGCCCTCGATGATGCCGAGAAGCAGGGTATGCTCGACCGGATTGCCGCCGACAACATCAGGGGCAAGGTCACGGTGCAGCGCTTCAAGGGGCTGGGCGAGATGAATCCCATGCAACTGCGGGAGACGACCATTGCCCCTGAAACACGCCGGCTGGTACAGCTGACCATCGATGCACAGGATGATACGCATCGCATCATGGACATGCTGCTGGCGAAAAAGCGTGCCACTGACCGCCGTGCCTGGCTGGAAAAGAGCGGCAACCTGGCGGAAGTATAGTTGACAACATGCACACATTTGCCACGGGAACCACGGAAGGACACGGAAAAATAAATACAAAAGAATATAGACAAATGAGACTGTAGCGGCATCTTGAAGACGCGATTATATTGTGACCAACAGAGCGCTATGCAGGTGAGGCAGGCCAGGTATTATTTACCACTGGATTATCTTTGACGCTGAAATGACGCGGGTTTAATAGCTCTCAAATTTATTTTTCCGTGTCCTTCCGTGGATTCCGTGGCCTTTTTTCAGCTTTTTATAAGGTTCTTTGAATATGGAAACAATTGAACTCGACTATGAAGGCATCGAGCAGCTGCCGCTCAAGACCTTTACCGAGAAGGCCTACCTCGATTACTCGATGTATGTCATCCTCGACCGCGCCCTGCCGCACATCGGTGACGGTCTCAAGCCGGTACAGCGGCGTATCGTTTATGCCATGTCCGAACTGGGCCTGGCGGCCACGGCCAAGCACAAGAAATCGGCGCGCACGGTCGGTGACGTGCTCGGCAAGTTCCATCCACACGGCGACTCGGCCTGTTACGAGGCCATGGTGCACCTTGCGCAGCCATTCACCACGCGCTATCCGCTGATTGACGGCCAGGGAAACTGGGGCTCGGCCGATGACCCGAAGTCGTTCGCCGCCATGCGTTACACCGAGGCACGACTGGCACCCTACGCCGAGGTGCTGCTGGCGGAACTGGGGCAGGGGACCGTCGACTGGACGGCGAACTTTGACGGCACGCTCGAAGAGCCGGTGCTGCTGCCGGCGCGTCTGCCCAATGTGTTGCTGAACGGCGCTACCGGCATCGCCGTCGGCATGGCGACGGATATCCCGCCGCACAACCTGCGCGAGGTGGCCGAGGCGGCGATCCTGATGCTCGACAAGCCGAAGAGTACGCTGGAGGACCTGTGCGGCATCATCCAGGGCCCGGATTTTCCGACCGGAGCGGAAATCATTACGCCGCAGGAAGAGCTGGTGGAAGCTTACCGGAGCGGTAACGGCAGCGTGCGCATGCGTGCCTGCTACGAGATCGATAACGGCGAGATTATCGTCACGGCACTGCCCTACCAGACCTCCGGTGGCAAGGTACTGGAACAGATTGCCGCACAAATGATGGCGAAGAAGCTGCCTATGGTCGAAGACCTGCGTGACGAGTCCGATCACGAGAATCCCACGCGGCTGGTCATCGTGCCGCGTTCCAGCCGCGTCGATTTCGATGCGCTGATGTCGCACCTGTTCTCCAGTACCGCGCTGGAGCGCACCGCGCGCATCAACCTGAACATGATCGGTCTGGACGGTCGGCCACGCACCTGGAACCTGCGCGACATCCTGAAGGAATGGCTGGAATTCAGGAAGGCCACGGTCACCCGTCGTATCGAATACCGCCTGGACAAGGTCAACCGGCGGCTGCACATGCTGGACGGCCTGCTGATCGCCTTCCTCAACCTTGACGAGGTGATCCGCATCATCCGTACCGAGGACAAGCCGAAACCGGTATTGATGAAACGTTTCAGGCTGTCGGAGGAGCAGGTCAACTACATCCTCGACACCCGCCTGCGCCAGCTCGCCCGGCTGGAGGAAATGAAGATCAAGGGCGAGCAGAAGGAGCTTGCTGCCGAGCGCGACGAATTGAAAAAGATTCTCGGCTCAAGCCAGCGCCTGAAGACGCTCATCAAGAAAGAAATTCGTATTGATGTCGAGACCTTCGGTGACGAGCGTCGCTCGCAACTGGTGGAACGCGCCGCCGCGCAGGTCATGGACGAGTCGACGCTGGTGCCGAGCGAGCTGGTCACCGTGGTATTGTCGAAGAACGGCTGGGTGCGGGTGGCCAAGGGGCATGACATCGATCCAGAAGAGATGAACTACAAGGCCGGTGACGGTTACCTTGCCACCGCCCGCGGGCGCAGCAACCAGCTGGCCGTGTTCATCGATTCCTTCGGCAAGACCTATGCCCTGCCGGCCCATTCATTGCCTGGTGCGCGCGGCCAGGGCGAACCGCTGAGCGGACGTCTGAAGCCGGCGGATGGCGCACGCTTTGCGGGTGTCATGCTGGGCGAGCCCGGCGATCTGTATCTGCTGGCCAGCGATGCCGGCTACGGTTTCGTGACGCAGCTGGCTGACACAGTGACACGCAACAAGGCGGGCAAATCGACCCTGTTGGTGCCGAAGGGTGCCGGGGTACTGCCGCCGGTGCCGGTCAGGAGTCTTGCCGACGACTGGATTATCGCCGTTACCACAGAAGGCTACATGCTGGTGATTCCGCTGGAGGAGCTGCCGCAGATGTCGCGCGGCAAGGGCAACAAGATTATCAATGTGCCCTCGGCAAAACTGAAAAGCCGCGAGGAATTCGTCGCCGCCATTGATTGCGTACAGGATGGCGAGAAGCTGACAGTCTATGCCGGCAGGAAGCACAAGACCATGAAGGCGGACGAGGTGGACGAGTTTGCCGGTGAGCGCGGCCGTCGCGGACGCAAGCTGCCGCGTGGGTACCAGAAGGTGGACCGGATCGAGGTGTTGAAGACCTGAGAGATTCCAATCGCGCCTGCGATGTACAGGGAAGTACATCGCAGGCGCGATTTCCTTATTGCTTGCGCTTCAGTTCCTCGAGCCGCGCCAGCACCTTGTTGGCGCGCACGGTACGTTCACGAATCTGCTGGTTCCCGGGCGACAGCGCCAGGGCCTCGTTCCAGGCATTCAGCGCGGGATTGATCTTTTCAGCCCGATACAGGGCGTCACCTGTTGTCTTCAGATGGGCGACGCGTGCACCGACCGCCTTGTCCAGGCGCGCCTTGATTTCCATCACGTCCTGGTCGCTTCTCCGTGTCTCGGGGATATTCGAGAATGCCTTGCGTGCCGCCTGCAGCTTCCCGGCCTTCAGCGCTTCACGCGTCTCGGTCAGCAGCAGTTCGGTCTGTTCACGGTGCTTGATAGTCTGTTTGCGCTTGATCCGGGCCTGCTTGGCGCTGGCCTTCTGCTGCGTGACCATTGCATTCATCTTCCTGATGGCCCGCAGCTCGGACCGCAGGGCAGTCGCCTCGGGGCTGGCGTGCAGGCTGTCCGACACGTCCAGGCAGGCCTGGGCGGCAGACAGGTCTGCATCGCCCATGGCAAAGCGGGCATGTTCAACCAGCCGTGCAGAGAGTTCTATTGCGTCGGCCTGGTCGCGTTCGTGAGCGGCCTGGCGGAACCTGCCGGGCGGGTCAAGCTTGCTGTTGTCTTCATACAGGCGCAGCTGTTCGGACAGGTAGCGGCCGTGTGCCTGCAATGTCTCCCGTTCGTTGACCCTGAGCATATATACCCGTTTCTGTTCGATGCTGTTGCGCAGGTCGCGCAGCCGTTTACTGTGCGGCATCTTCTGCAATGCGTCCGACAGGACCTGTACCGCAGCATGCAGATCACCGCTGGCCTCCACCGAGGTTGCCTCGCTCCAGACTGACTTCTCGTAAGCCTGTTCAAGTGACCGGATGCGTTCCTGCAGCTCGACGCTGTCGAGCGAGGGATACTTGCCGGTTAGCTGCCGGACACGCATGTATTCATGTTCCGCAAGCAACGCTTCCTGGTCCCCGGGCGTATCTTCAACAATCCGGATATTGCTGAACTGCGGACATCCGCCCAGCATCGGCAATAGTGCTACCAGCAGAAAGACGACACTAATCCGTTTCATGATCGGTCTCGGACTGTTTACTGCGCACAATATCGAGAAACTGTGTCTCGATGGTTTCCGCATACTGTGCGGTCAGTTGCTCGACCCGGTAGGTATTCACCGGCTGGCTGATGCCGCGCAGCCGTATTGACTGGTACTCGCCGGCCAGAACCCGGTGTTTGACGTTCTCGCGCAGGTACATTTCCCTGGAGATGACGATCTCCCCCGCATTGGTTATACCGCAGAGCCGCGAGGCGAGATTGACGGTGTCACCGACGACGGTATATTCCATGCGGTCGGCAGAGCCCATGTTGCCGGCCAGCATGTTGCCGGTATTGACGCCGATCCTGAACTCCACCGGAAACAGGTCCTGTTTGTCCCGCAGGGTATTTTCGTGCGCGATCAGCTTCTGGATGAGGAGGGCACAGCAGATTGCGTTGAAGGCATGGTCCTCGTCCGGCTCGGGTGCGCCGAACACCAGCATTACGCCGTCACCCATGTACTTGTCCACCATGCCATGGTTGATCTCGCAGGCATGGGTCACCAGTGTGAAATAACGGTTCAGGATGGCCACGAGGTCCTCCGGACGGATACGTTCGGAAATCTGCGTGAAGCCCTTGATGTCGGCGAATACCACGGTCCCCTCGATTTGCTTGCCGCTCAGACCCACATCGTCGAGATTGGAGAGAATCTGGCGTGCCACGCCGGGAGAGACGTAGCGGGAGAGGGCGCTCTTGACCTGGGATTTCTCCAGCATGCCTTCTGCCATCTCGTTGAATGCCTCCATCAGCAGGCCCAGTTCATCCTTGCGTTGATCGGAAAAACGAAACGTGTAATCACCCTTGCCGATGGCGTGGCTGGCATGTACCAGCCGGTCAATCGGCTGGGTGATCCGCCGGCCCAGTGCGAATGACATGGCGATCCCGATAGTAATAATAAGGATCGTTGCAACAATAATGGCATTGATGGCGGTGCTGATGGCCGCCATCATTTCCGCCTGATTGAGCGTGACGACGGCGATGCCGGTCGTCACGTCCTTGAACCGTACGGGTTGCATGAATGACATCACGGTTTGCCGGCGATTGCCGCCAAGGCGATGCCAGCTCCAGGTATGCGTGTCGACTTCACCATCGATAAACTGGTCAAGTTCATTACGGGTCAGCGGGTTTCTTTCCTCCAGCAGGACGCCGGCCTGTGAAATGATTTCACCGTCCAGCGAAGCTATTGCCGTACCGACAATACTGTTGCTGGCAAAGCCGCTGGTGATGGCGTCCAGGGCCAGCTTGTCGTCGGCCAGCAGGGGTTCCCTCGCGGCCTTCGCCATCAGGCGGACCAGTGTATTGCCCTGATCGTTGATCTGGTTCTGCAGCAGCTGTGTCTGTTGCTGGACGAGGATAATGCCGAGCAGGACCATGCAGCTGACCACCAGTACGGTGATGAAGAACGACAGTTTGTAGGCCAGCGGGGTCCGCTGGAGCAGATCACGCACGCGCCTGGCGAATCGGCGGATGGCTGCATACAGTGACGATATACGGGTGGTGGCCCTGACGACGGTCAGCGATCTGGACCTGCCGACACCCTCGGCATCGGCGGCCGCGGCTTGCCTGGCCGGGTTGTTTTGCCGAGGGTCGCTCACGGGTGCAGGCCCTCCGGTATCGCCGCCTCACACAAGGGCGTGTACAATACGGTTCTGGTACACAGCCTGGCAGTATTCCCATGAGTCTGATCAGTCCATTTGCCGGCTTGCGGCCGGTCAGCGAGCGGGCGGCCGATGTGATTGCGCCGCCCTACGATGTACTCAACAGCGACGAGGCGCGTGCGCGTGCCAGCGGTCGTCCGTGGAGTTTCCTGCATATTTCGAAGGCTGAAATCGACCTCCCGGAGGGGACCGATCCGTATGCCCCGGAGGTCTACGCACGTGCCGCCGATAATCTCCGCCGCATGCTGGATGCCGGTGTGCTCATACGCGATGCGCAGCCCTGTTATTACGTGTACCGGTTGAAAATGGGAGAGCACAGGCAGACCGGCCTGGTGGCGGCTGCGTCGGTCGGTGCCTACGATACAAACCGTATTCGCCGGCACGAGTTCACCCGGCCGGCCAAGGAAGACGACCGGGTACGCCAGATCGAGGCGCTCAATGCGCAAACGGGTCCGGTGTTGCTTGCCTGCAGGTCCGACCCTGGCGTGAATAAAATGCTTGCGCGGGTGACGGAAGCTGCACCCGAGGTTGATCTTGTCGCGGACGACGGTATCGGTCACAGCCTCTGGGTCGTCAGCGAAAGGACGCTGGTCGATGACATTACACGCCGCTTCGATGCCATGCCGGCTCTCTATATTGCCGATGGTCATCACCGCTCTGCTGCCGCCTCGCGGGTTGCCGCGGGGCGCGGCCTGCAGGGCGATGCCGGCATGTTTCTCACGGTTATCTTTCCGCACGACCAGATGCTGATTCTCGATTACAACCGGGTCGTTCGGGACCTGAACGGACTTTCCCCGGAAAACTTTCTCGCCGGGGTGAGCGAGCGTTTCGGCCTGAGTCCGTCTGCATCCCCGGTGAGTCCGGACGGAACGGGCAGCTTCGGCATGTATCTGCCGGGACAGTGGTATACCTTGCAGATCGGGGCCGGACGTATTCCGGACGATCCGGTCGGTCGGCTGGACGTGAGCCTGCTCGCCGACAATCTGCTTGCCCCCCTGCTTGGCATCGATGACCCGCGACGCGATCCACGTATCGACTTTGTCGGCGGCATTCGGGGGTTGCAGGAACTCGAACGCCGTGTCGACAGCGGTGAAATGGCCGTTGCCTTCTCGATGTATCCGACGCGCATGGAAGACCTGATGGCCGTGGCGGATGCCGGCGAGGTCATGCCGCCAAAGTCGACCTGGTTCGAACCCAAGCTCGCGGACGGTCTTGTCTCCCTGGTGATCGATTGATGCACATGCAGGCAGGGTAGGATGACTGCACGCAGCCAGTCGATGCTGATTGATCGCCGGATTGCATTGACAGGTCATCTGTTTCTCTCCGCCTAGACGATTTCGTTTTCAAACTCGTAGCCGAGTTCTTTCGCGGGTTCCTGTACGAAGTAACCCTGGATGGCATCGAATCCGTATTGCCACAGCAGTGCGAGCGTGCCGGGAGTATCGACGCGCTCGGCGATACAGCGCGCTTTCTTTTCCCCTGCGACCGCTGCAAGGGACTTCACCCGCGCCTGGATATCCTGTTCGTTGACCATTCTTTCGATCAGCGAGCCGTCGATCTTGAAGATATCGGCGGGGATGCGGGCCATGGCCTGCATGGCCTGATCGGACACGCCGAAGTGCTCGATGGCGGTGCGGCATTTCATCGAGCGCATGCGTGAAATAAAATCGACCGTTGTGTTCAGGTTGTGGATCGCCGCATGTTCACTGATCTCGAATACAATGGCGTCACCCTCGAGCTTGTATTTCTTCAGTCGCTTGCCGACCCAGTCCGGAAATAGTGCATCGGACAGATTGGCGCCGCTGATCTTGATATAAAACGTGGCATCGTTTTCCTTGCGGTACCCGGCGAGTGTCGAAAACGCCTTGTCGATCACCCAGCGGTCGATCTCGGCAGCCATGCCGGATCGCTCCGCGATAGACAGGAACTGGCCCGGCAGAATGACATGTCCGCCGGCATCGGTAATCCTCAGCAGTACCTCGTAGTTTTGCCGCTTGTCACACTTGAGACTGACGATTGGCTGGTAAACCAGATAGAAACGCTCGTGGTCGATTGTTTCCCTGATGATCCGGTCGCCATCCTGCTCCATTTCGCTCTCGAAGGACTCGTCGATGACGGTGCTGTGCACGTGGCACTGGTTGCCGCCGGATGTGCGTGCGACCTCGCAGGCCATGTCGGCGAAGGAGATAATTTTCTGCGCATCGGTGGTATGGCGATTGATTCCGCAGATACCGATGCTCGCCGTCATGGTAAACGTGCGGCCCTCGACCTCGGTCAGGTGATTTGCAATGTCTTTCAGCAGCTTCTCGCAGGTAGTCTGCAGTTTCTCCATGTCTGTGTCGGTTTTCAGCAGCGCGAAGCTGTAGTCACCGAAGCGGGACAGCAGATCATGTGCATTGCGCTCCCGGTTCAGCAGGTTGGCGATATCGCACAGCACCAGGTCGCTGGAGGCGATGCCGGCTTCCTCTCGAATGACCTTGAAATTGTCGAGTGTCAGGTAGATGAGGGCGCGCTGCTGGTTCCCCCCGGTCTCCCGGACGATTTCTTTCTCCAGCCTTTGCATGAAATACTGACGGTTCCACAGTCCGGTCAGCATGTCCTCGCGAGACAGTGTCTGGATCTTTTTCTCGAGTTCACTGTTGTTGCCGAAATTCACGCGAATGATAATCTGCGTGCATGACTCTCCGTCCATACTGGCCGGCGTGAACTCCATGGTTGTGTTGAACTGCTCGCCGCCCGGATTGATACAGTCGATATCCAGCGTGTTTTCGACAGCACCGGCATCATGGTAGTGCTTGAGGAATTCCCTGAACGTGTCGCGCTGGCTGTGGCTGATCATGTCGAGGACCGGGATGCCTTCGATATCACCCAGCGAGCTGATCTCGAACATATCCATATAGGGCCTGTTGGCATACACATGCATACCATCATGGATGTAGGCGATGGCGTCACTGGAATTCTCGATCAGGGCATGTGCGCGTTTTTCGCTGGCCTGCAGTGTGCTGGTGAATGCAGCCAGTCGGCGCCTCAGGTCGACAATGCCGGCCTCGCGCCTGAACACCACGTGCAGATGGTCTGGACGCCCATAGGACACCAGTGCAGTGATGCCCCCCTTGCGGGCGGCCACGACACTGTCCTCGGCTGCATCGTCACCGATGGCGATGACCGGTGCATCGATTGCGTGTCTGTCGAGGGCCGTCTTGACGCTGGCCGCATCCGGCAGGTCGGGTCCACTGCCGCAAATGATGATATCCGGCGCATGCCCGGTCAGCCCGGTTTCAAGTGCCGTCAGGTCACCTGCAAACTGGAGATCGATGGAATGTCCGGCATTTCTCAGCTCGTTTGCCAGTGATTCCGCGTCGCTGCTGCTTTCCTCTAAGACAAGCAGGTGCAGGTTCTGATCCTTTGTCACAGACTGACCTCGTTTCCTCGGGTTCACAAATCAGGCCTGGAAATGACGGGCAAAGGGGTGCCGCCGGATTTATCAGGCCCCGACTGAAATTTTTTCGGCCATATGGCAGATCTCTTGAACACTCTCTATATATGAAGCAGCTGTGTGAGCCGCCGGGGTGAGGCGGGCCGCGGGTATTTTCACCCGCGGCTTTTCCTGATAGCATGCAAGTAGCTGAATATTTTGTGTTTAATTGTCCATGCAGGGCGTAGCCATGAGCGCGCACATTGGTGGAGAAGCGTATGCATTCAATTACCGTCAGACCCGAGAGCAGTGACGATATCCGTGCCATCGACGTGGTGCATATCAGCGCATTCGGGGGCGAGGCCGAGGCCCAGCTCGTCAGTACCCTGCGCGAATCGGCCAGCTACAATCGGGAGCTGTCGCTGGTCGCGGAACTCGGTGGCCGCATCGTCGGGCATGTTCTGCTGACACGCGTGCCGCTGCGCAGGAACGGCGATGAGAAACACCTGCTGGTGCTGGGGCCGATATCGGTCGTACCGTCACAGACTCATCGCGGCATCGGCTCGAAACTGATCCAGGCCAGCATCCAGCTGGCGAAGGAAAAAGGCTATGGCTCGATCGTGGCGCTGGGCCACCCCGAATACTACAAGCGGTTCGGCTTCGTGCTGGCAAAAGACCTGGGGGTCAGCTGTAATCTGCCGGCACCGGAAGATGCGCTGACGGTCAAGGAAATTGTGGACGGTAATCTGGCCGGTGGCGGGCACATCGAGTATCCGGAGCCGTTTATCGAGCTGTACTAGGGCGTCGCTGATACTTTTTTATTGCGACGCCCTGGAGAAGCAGATACCGGACACCGGTGTGCATCGCGCCGGCGATGACGGCAACCCATTGCTTACCTAGGCTTGTTCCTCTGTCTGCAGTTCGTAGTGGTACTGCGCGAATCGGCCGGTATTTTCCAGTTGCCGGCTGAGGACGATGTCCCGGGTTTCATTGTCGATTTCCAGTATCGAGCTGCAACCGGTCCGGAACGGCAGGCAGGGCAGGATCAGGGAATCCGCCTGGCCGATGGCCTCTATACCGGGGAGGAGAATGCCCTGCATCTTGTTGATGGCGGCAATGTTGCGGCCGATATCATCGTTCAGCAGGTAGGCCCAGACGGCCTGTGCGCCGGGTGACAGCATCTGAATGCCGAGTTCGAGGCCGTGCTCCGGGTTGAATTTCATCCAGCGGATAACGCCCAGCTGCCAAGTGCCGCGGTCTTCCTCCTGCTGGTTGATGATGGCGACCAGTTCACCGACGCAGGCGGATGAGGCCTCGCTGTTTTCCCACAGCAGGCAGTAACCGGCTGCACTCATGTCAGCGATCTTCCAGAATTCCACATGTGGCACGCCGGCGTCTGCAGCCGTGTAGGCGCCGCGCTGCACATCCCGTTGTGTTTCCTCGACAGTCATCGTGGTCAGGTCGTCGGTAAGATAGGGATCGATCTCTATCTCGACGGTACGGTCGAAGGTCGGGTCACGCAGCCAGTCATAATCCATGATGGTCTCGTCGGTATGCTCCGCCTGTGTTTGCGGGCCCGAGACCAGCCGGTGGATGGTATTCAGGCCAACGACCAGTTTGACCGGCAAGGTGTCGGTTGAGCGGTGTCGGGGGAAGCGGCGTTTCGGCATGGCGCCCCAGGCGAGGATCAGCTGCTGCAGCGTATCGCGGTTGCCGAAGCCGGTCTGGTTGCGTGACTCGTTCTCCAGTGCCGCGCGCAAACGCTGAGCGACGGCGCTGGCGTCCAGTATGCGGGTCTGGTGAGTGTCGCCGTCTTCCGCCGTGTGCAGGTCGCGGTATGCGGGCGGATCGTCGGACTGGATATTGACCGAGAACAAGCCTGTTTCCATCCGGGTGCCGGTTTCGGACAGTCGGCAGAAACTGGCCCAGTCGATCAGTGCATTGTAGGCGAAGTGGATCTCTTTCTGCCGCAAACGATAGGGGCAGGCCAGTGACAGCAACAGGATCTGCTTGTAGATCGTCTCGATGTTGCTGCTCTCGGCCGTGGGCAGCGTCGTGTCGGTTATCGACAGCCGGTTGATGCCGCATTCCTCGGCAAGGGCATACAGGGCGTGGATGCTGCGCCACAGCCCTTCCGGGTACTGACGGTAGATCTGGTAGTGGCCGAGTAAAATCTCGCTGAGATAGCGCAGGGAGCGGTGTATGGCGATACCCAGCTGCCGGTTCTGTGCCTCGTCCTGCCCGAGGTCATCCGCCATGATGCGATAACCGGTCGCCATCCGGTTGCACAGGTCGAGTGCCTGCTCAGCCTGTCTGGTGTGTTTTTCATCTAACGGCATCGGCTTGCCGAGGAACTCCTTCTTCAGCGCATCGACGACGCACATCACCGAGGTCGTGAGTATCTCCAGCGACTCGTTGCGACTGTCCGGTGACATGTCCAGCTGGTTGATGCGCTCGAGTGCATCAACCAGCAGCTGGCGGGTTTTTTCGGTGTTCAGCAGGGGCAGCCGTTCGACCCAGTCGCGCAGGGCGTCCGGGCGGGTAACCATGCTGTTCAAATCCGGTTTTTTGCGCTGTGGCAGGTCCAGGTCCATACCTGATCTTCCTGTTTTTTCTCAGTATATTCAACTGCAGGGCCGTTGTCAGTCGGCCGGGTGCACTACAATGGCTGTTTGCTGCGCTCGCCCGGCACCTCGCGGACCAGCCGGGGCACGAGATAGCCCGGCAGCCGGCAGCGCAGCGCGCACAGCAGATCCCGTGCGCGGGCATCGTCGACCTCGAAATGGGCGGCGCCCTGTACCCGATCGAGCTGGTGCAGGTAGTAGGGCAGGATGCCGGCGGCAAACAGGCGTTCACTGAGCCGCGCCAGCGTCCCGGCATCGTCGTTGACACCCTGCAGCAGTACCGACTGGTTGAGCAGCGTCACGCCTGCCTGCGCAAGGCGTTGCATGGCGCGGGCCACGCTGTCATCGATTTCGTTGGGATGATTGCAGTGGACGACCATGACTGTCCGCAGGGTCAGGCCTGCAAGCCAGTCGAGCAGACCCGTGTCGATGCGCTCGGGCAGGACCACGGGTATGCGCGTATGGATGCGCAGCGTCTGCAGGTGTTCGATACCGTCAAGCCGGCCGGTCAGCCGATGCAGCCGGTCGTCGCTCAGTGACAGGGGGTCGCCGCCGCTCAGAATGAGTTCGTGAATCTCGGCATGTGCGGCGAGATAGTCGACGACCTGCGCCCATTGTCCCTGCGCCGGGTTGGCATCGGTATAGGAATAATGACGGCGAAAACAGTAGCGGCAGTGCACGGCACAGGCGCCGGTGACCGTCAGCAGTGCACGGCCGTGGTACTTGTGCAGCAGGCCGGGAACCGGCATGTCATCCGCTTCCCGCAACGGGTCCGCGTGGTAGCCGCCGGGTGCTTCGGTCTCCTCGTGCACGGGCAGCACCTGCAGCAGCAGCGGATCATGCGGATCACCGCGGCTCATCCGCCGGACAAAACCGCGTGGCACCCGCAGCGGGAAATCACCGGTCAGCGGCCGGATGTTCAGTTGATCCGGCTGGATATCCAGCAAGTGCAGCAGCTCGTCGCCGGAACGCACCGCCTGCGCCAGTTCAACCTGCCAGGCCGGTGTATGTTCCGGTTTGCCTGTTCGGGGTATGATAGCGGGCGTTTTTCCACTCATATATCGATAGCCGGGGATTACTGGGACATATGGCATCTTACAGCACCAATGAATTCAGGGGTGGCCTGAAAATCATGCTCGATGGCGACCCGTGCGCCATCATTGAAAATGAATTCGTCAAGCCCGGCAAGGGCCAGGCATTCAACCGGGTAAAGATACGCAATCTCAAGACGGACCGTGTCATCGAGCGCACCTTCAAGTCGGGTGAATCCGTGGAGGCCGCCGATGTGATGGACGTCGACCTGCAGTACCTCTACTCGGACGGGGAATTCTGGCATTTCATGGATCCCAGGACCTACGAGCAGCAGGCCGCCGATGCCACTGCGGTGGGCGATGCCAAACTCTGGCTCAAGGAGCAGGACATGTGCGAGGTCACCCTGTGGAACGGCACGCCGCTGGCGGTCACGCCGCCGAATTTCGTACTGCTGAGCGTCACCGAAACCGACCCGGGTGTGCGTGGTGATACCTCCGGCGGTGGCGGCAAGCCGGCCACACTGGAGACCGGCGCCGTGGTGCGCGTGCCACTGTTTATCGATATCGGCGAGGTCCTGAAGATCGATACGCGTACCGGTGAGTACGTCGGTCGCGCCAGGGAATAACTGCACCGTAGTGGCGGACCAATCGCAAGCGGAGCGGGACTGGCGCCCGTCGGCCCCGCTGGCTGCGCTGCAGCTGCGTGCCACGCTGCTGGCCCGTATTCGCGTCTGCTTCGCACGCAACAACGTCATGGAAGTCGACACGCCGGCCCTGTCGGCTGCTGCGACTACGGACCCCGCCATCCACAGTCTCGTCACCGCCTGGCACGGTCCGGGCAGTGACGGCGCCCGCCGCTGCTACCTGCATACCTCGCCGGAATTCCCGATGAAGCGCCTGCTGGCCGCAGGCAGCGGTGACATCTACCAGCTCTGCAAGGTGTTTCGCGACGACGAGCGCGGTGCGTTGCACAGTCCGGAATTTTCCCTGCTGGAGTGGTACCGGACCGGTTTCGACCATCTCGATCTCATGGATGAAGTCGAGCAGCTGCTGACTGAAATCCTGGCGGATATCGCACCGGTCAGGGAGGTGCATCACTGGACCTACCGGGATCTGTTTATGGAATTTGCCGGTATCGATCCGTTCGCGGTTTCCGCCGCGGATATCGCTGCCGAACTGCAGCGTAACCGAATCGGTTTGCCCGTCGGACTGGACGATGCGCCGCTGGATGCCTGGCTCGACCTGGTGATGACCCACGTGATCGAGCCGCACCTGGGGCAGGGGCTGGTGTTTGTACGGGATTTCCCCGCGAGCCAGGCCGCGCTGGCGCGCCTGCGGTCCGGCAACCCGCCGGTGGCCGCACGCTTCGAAGCCTGGCTGGACGGCGTCGAGATCGCCAACGGCTATCACGAGCTGGCCGATGCCGGTGAGCAGCGTCAGCGGTTCATGAACGACAATACACAGCGGCGGTTAACCGGTCTGGAGCCGCTACCGGCTGACGAGCGACTGCTGGCGGCCCTGCAGTCCGGGCTGCCGGACTGCGCGGGCGTGGCGCTGGGTATCGATCGCCTGCTGATGGTTGCCGGTGGCGCCCGGTGCCTGGACGAGGTGCTGGCATTTCCCGTCGAGCGGGCGTGAATGCTTGTAACCGGCAACGACATACAAGAGACTTGCAGCATGTCTGGACAGGAGACCAGCCCGGCCGGGGTAGAGATCACCGCTGACACGCTGGCGTGCAGCGGTCGCTGGACGGTCGGTGACGTTGCCCGACTGCGTGCCGGGATGGAACACCTCGAACTGCCATCCGGTGATGCCGTGACCATCACGGGCAGTGCCATCAGCGCGATGGACACCACGGGTGCCTGGCTGCTGCTGCAGTTGAGGGCGCGGCTGGAAGCAGCCGGCAGCCGGGTTTCGCTGGACGGATTCAGCGCGGCGCACCGGCGCCTGCTCGACTACATCACCACTGAACTGAACGAAGCCAGGGCACCTGCCGCGCGGCCTGCTGGCAAGCCATGGCTTGCCGGCCTGTATGCGCGCGGCGATGACATGATGGATATGCTGGCCTTTGTCGGCGAGTGCGTCATGACGCTGCTGTCGGCAATTCGCCATCCCGGCCGAATACGCTGGCGCGAATTGCTCGATGATATTTATCAAACCGGATTCAACGCACTGCCCATCGTCGGCCTGCTGTCGTTCCTGATGGGCGTCGTGATCGCCTACCAGGGCGCGGTGCAGCTGAAACTGTATGGCGCGAATATCTACGTGGCCGACCTGGTCGGGCACTCGATGCTGCGGGAGCTGGCCCCGCTGCTGACGGCCATCCTGATCTGCGGCCGGACCGGTTCTGCCTATGCGGCGAAGATCGGCACCATGAAGGTGCGGGAGGAAATCGCCGCCCTGCAGACTATCGGCGTACCGCCGGTTGAACTGCTGGTGCTGCCGAAGCTGATGTCGCTGATTATCGTCATGCCGCTGCTGTCGGTGTATGCGGACATGCTCTCGATATTTGGCGGCATGGTCATGGCCAACGCCTCGCTGGGAATCAGTTTCGGCGCCTTCCTGGAACGGCTGGAAGAGGCAATCAGCATGTCCACCTTCATGATCGGTATCAGCAAGGCCCCGGTGTTCGCGGCGATTATCGCGATCGTCGGCTGCTTCCAGGGATTCAAGGTGGAGGGCAGTGCGGAAAGCGTCGGTCGCCACACCACGATCAGTGTCGTGCAGTCGATTTTCATGGTGATTATCGTCGATGCCATGTTCTCCATCCTGTTCAGCATGCTGGGGATTTGACGCACATGACCATGGACAGTGCCATATCGATGCAACCCGAAAGCGAGGCCGGCCGCGAAATCGTGATTCGCGTACGCGGCGTCAGGACCGTATTCGGCACGCGTGTGATCCACGATGGCATCGATCTCGATGTCTACCGTGGCGAGGTGCTGGCCCTGGTCGGCG
>Ga0209567_10000433_pt1 | contig 22917 bp, 16 predicted proteins | sample COG_12_FD_184756 | JGI IMG/M metagenome (GOLD analysis project Ga0209567, IMG submission 184756) | Pelagic marine sediment microbial communities from the LTER site Helgoland, North Sea, for post-phytoplankton bloom and carbon turnover... | ecosystem: Environmental > Aquatic > Marine > Neritic...
CTCGGACAGCGGGTCAACGAGATGATTCTCGAAAAGGCGCTGACCCTCGACTTGGCCGCCTTCGAAGACTCCGAGCTCTACGACCGGATGACCCGCGCGCGACGAGAAGCATCCCAGCGGCCACTCAGTTTGGTGATGCGAAGCTTCCAACTCGCGCAGCACTCGTTCTCGTTGATCGCGTACAGCGGGCTGTTGTTGCAGCTATCGGCGTGGGCGCTCGCCGTCTTGGTGGTCGCGGCGATCCCTTCTTTCTTCGTCGAGACGCGGTTCTCGGCGGACGCGTTTCGGCTGTTCACGTGGCGTGCCCCCGAAACTCGGAAGCAGAACTACCTCGAGGTCTTGCTCGCCCGGGAAGACTTCGCCAAAGAGGTCAAGCTCTTCGATCTCGGGCCGGTCTTCTTGGATCGCTACCGCGACATCTTTCGTGAGCTGTACGCCGAGGATCGCGCGCTCACGCTACGGCGCGGCGTGTGGGGTTTCATCCTCGGCCTCTTGAGCACTGTGGCCTTCTACGGAGCGTACGCATGGATCGTGCTCGAGACCGCCGCGAAGCGGATCAGCCTCGGCGACATGACGATGTACCTGCTGGTGTTCAAGCAGGGACAGGCCGCATTGGCCGCGATTCTCACGTCGATTGGCGGGATGTACGAGGACAGCCTCTATCTATCGAACCTCTACGAGTACCTCGAGTATGAGACGCCGAACGAAGGTGGATCGGCGACCGAGGGGCCGGAACCGGGCGATGGCATTCGGTTCGAGAACGTGAGCTTCGCCTACCCCGGCGTCGAAGCGCCAGCGCTTCAGCGCGTGAACCTTCACCTGCGACCCGGGCGAAAGCTGGCTCTGGTGGGAGAGAACGGTGCCGGAAAGACTACCTTGATCAAGCTCCTCACGCGGCTGTATCGACCGACGGAGGGTCGTATCGTGCTCGATGGGCTCGAGCTAGACGCTTGGGACATCGACGTGCTTCGCAAACGGGTCGGCGTAATCTTTCAAGACTTCGTGCGCTACCAACTCGCCGCAGGAGAGAACGTCGGTGTCGGGGACGTGCGCGCGTTCAGCGATCCGGACCGATGGAAGGCGGCCGCGGAAAAGGGAATGGCGCACGAATTCATAGACCGCCTACCCGCAGGCTACGGCACGCAGCTCGGGCGTTGGTTCGATGACGGACAGGAGTTGTCGCTCGGCCAATGGCAGAAAATCGCACTGTCACGGGCGTTCATGCGCGACGACGCAGACCTTCTCGTCCTCGACGAGCCGACCGCCTCGATGGACGCGGAAGCGGAGGCCACCGTGTTCGAGCGCTTCGGGAGACTCGCTGAAGACAAAATGGTCATCTTGATCTCTCATCGGTTCTCGACCGTTCGAATGGCAGACGAGATTGTCGTGCTCGAACGCGGGCGAATCACCGAGCGAGGAACGCACGAATCGTTGATGGGACAAGAGGGGCAATACGCCCATCTCTTCACCCTGCAGGCAGCGGGCTACCGCTGAGAGTCAAGCGCTACGAATAGAAGCTTCGGCCTTCTGCCGCCATCTCCCGCAGAAGCTTGGGGGGCTCGAAACGCTCGCCGTAGCGGGCGCTCAAGTCGTCCGCGTCGCGAACGAAGTCGGCAACACCGTAGTTGTCGATGTACGTGAACGGCCCGCCCGTGAAGGCGGGGAAGCCCACGGCCATGATGACCCCCACATCGCCGTCACGGACGTCGGTGATGACGCCTTGCTCGAGGCAGCGAACGGCCTCCAAGCACTGCACGAACCGATAGCGCCGACGCACGACGTCCACGTTGGGTTGTTCGTCGTTGGTTTCAATCCAGCGGTTCATCGCAGTGCCGAGCTCGGGCCAGAGGTTCTTGCCACCCTCGCGGTAGTCGTAGAACCCACCTGGGGTTCGCGGTGTTCCGTCTTCCTTTGGTGGCGGATGGGCGCCCCATCGGTCGTGATCTTCGATCAGCGACGCGATGATCGCCTGTGCCGGGGACGGTTCCCACTTCTTGCCCGCAGCGGCGGCGTCCTTCTCGGCCTGCTTGGCGACCTTGTACATCGTCCCAAGCCCAACCTGATCCGAAATGCCAAGCGGCGGCATTGGCATGCCTGCCGCCTTTGCCGCGTTCTCGATCAAAGCGGGGGTCACCCCTTCGACCAGGAGGTGGTTGCCCTCTGAGATGAAAGTGCCGAAGACCCGACTCGTGTAGAAGCCTGGGCTGTCATTGACGACGATACCGGCCTTCTTGATCTTGAGGATGTAGTCCCATGCCTTGGCGAGAGTCTCCTGCGACGTTTCCTTTCCGACGACGATCTCGACCATCTGCATCCGTTCGACGGGCGAGAAGAAGTGAAGGCCGATGAAGTTCTTCGGACGGCTCGATGCCTTCGCGAGGTCGGTGATCGGAAGGCCCGAAGTGTTCGACGCAAAGATCGCGTCGTCGCCGATTTGTTCGTCGGTGGCCGTCGTGACCTTGGCCTTGATGTCGCGATCCTCGAACACCGCCTCGACGACCACGTCGCAGCCTTTGAAGTCGCCGTAGTCTTCGCTCGCGTGGATGCGGCTCAAGATCCCCTCGACGCGATCCGGGGTCGTGCGCCCCTTCTGAAGGCGGCGCTCGAGAGTCTTGCTGACCTTCTCCTTACCGCGCTCCGCACTCGCGAGGTCCCGGTCGAGCAAGACGACGTCGATCCCCGCCTTGGCCGATACATGGGCGATGCCCTGCCCCATCAGCCCCGCACCGATGATCCCAACCTTCTTCACGTCGAATCGGGGCACATCCTTGGGTCGGCGCGCGCCCTTCTGACACTCCTGGAGGCTGAAGAACAAGGTCCGCAGCATGGCGCGGGCGGTCGGGTCTTGAAGCACCCGAATGAACTGACGGGTCTCGACCTTGCCAGCGCGATCCATCGGAAGCCCGAAGCCCTCGTACACCGACTGCAAGATCGCCTGCTGCGAAGGCATGTTTCCGTAGGTGTTGGCGTGGGTCATCGCGTTCGAGCCCATCATCGTTTGAGCAAACGTGACCGAGTCCGCCCCGCCCCCGGGCACTTTGTAGCGCTTCTCATCCCAGCGCTGCGTCGCGTTGCCGTCTTCGTTGATCCACTTCTTGGCAGCCGTGATCAAATCCTGCGGCTCGACTAGCTCGTCGACCAAACCCTTTTCGAGCGCCTTGTCGGGAGCAAGTTGCTTTCCCTGCATGATGAGGCCGAGCGCGCCCTGAATACCGATCAATCGCGGCAGCCTTTGTGTGCCTCCGGCACCCGGCATCAAGCCTAGGCCGGCTTCCGGCAACCCCACTTGCGCGTGTCGCTGATCAACGAGGATACGCCGGTGGCATGCCAGCGCGATTTCGTAACCGCCCCCGAGCGTCACTCCATTGAGTGCTGCCACGACCGGCTTGCCGCACGTCTCCATCCTTCGAAGCTGATCCAGCACCGCGCTGGTGCGCTTCAAGAGGTCGGCCGCGTCGATCGGCCCAGAGCCGAGCGATTCGATTTGCTGCAGATCGCCACCCGCAACGAACACGCCCTGCTTGCCCGACGTCAAGATGATGCCGTTTACGGCATCGTCGGCCACGGCCTTCTCGATACCTGCGCTGAGCTCGGCAAGCGCGTCACCGCTGAGCACGTTCATCGGACGGTCCTTGTCGTCCCACGTGAGGATGGCAACGCCGTCTTCCACCCGATAGTCGATAATTGCCATTGTTCTAAACCCGCTCGATGATGGTTGAAGTGCCCATGCCAGCGCCGACGCATAGCGTGATCAGCGCGGTGTTGAGATCCCTTCGCTCGAGCTCGTCGAGCATCGTCCCAAGGAGCATCGCGCCGGTGGCACCAAGCGGATGGCCAAACGCGATCGCGCCGCCGTTGACGTTGGTGACGGCGTGATCGATGCCCATCTCCTCCATGAAGAGCAAGCAGACGGCCGAGAACGCTTCGTTGATCTCCCAGAGATCGATGTCCGAGGTCTGCATCCCTGCCTTCGCGAGCGCTTTGCGCGAAGCGGGCATCGGGCCTGTGAGCATGATGCACGGCTCGCTTCCGACGGTGGCGGACTTCAGAATCCGGGCTCGCGGCTCGAGCCCCAGGCGCTCCCCGGCTTCCTTGTTTCCGACCAACACCGCGGCAGCGCCGTCGACGATGCCGGACGAGTTGCCCGCGTGGTGCACGTGATTGATCTGCTCCACCTCCGGGTGCTTCTGAATCGCCACCGCATCGAAGCCGAAGTTGCGGCCCATCATCTCGAAGCTCGGCTTCAGTTGAGCAAGGTCCTCGATGGTCGTACCCGCACGCATGTGCTCGTCGCGGTCGAGCATCATCACGCCAACGCTGTCCTTCACCGGAATGATCGATTTGTCGAAGTAGCCACTTTCCCACGCTGCGGCAGCACGCCGCTGGCTCTCCACGGCAAAGGCATCGACATCCTGTCGGCTGTACCCTTGCTTCGTCGCGATCAGATCGGCACCGATCCCCTGTGGAACGAATGAGGTGTCCCACGCGAGCTCAGGGTCCGTCGACCAGGCGCCTCCGGCGGCACCCATCGAGATGCGACTCATGCTCTCCATCCCGCCGCCAACGATCAGATCAACGTCACCCGCCTTCACCTTCGCCGCCGCTATGTTCACGGCCTCGAGGCCCGACGAACAGAACCGGTTGAGCTGAACACCTGGAACACTTTCGTCGTATCCCGAGATCATCGCTGCCATGCGGCCGACGTTGGCGCCCTGCTCGCCGACCGGCTCGACACAGCCCAAGATCACGTCTTCGATCTCTTTGCTGTCGAAGCCACCGCGTTCGGGCAACGCCTGGAGCACGCTCTTGGCCATGCGGAGCGGCGGCGCATCGGCGAGGGCGCCGTCCTTCTTTCGTCCTTTGCCGCGCGGGGTGCGCACCGCATCGTAGATGAAGCAATCCGTCATCTAGTTTCCTTTCTCGGGCCGAAACTGGAACGTGTTCTAGTTTGAGCGGGGCCCGAGCGCAAATAGGCGTGAATTCATTGCCCCACGACCCAGAAAAAGTCCCCCGAGCGCTCCTCGCGGGCCAGCTTGAGCTCCGCCTCGAGCTCCTTGTCCGTGACGGGCAGCACTACCGCATAGGGGACGGCGCCACGCTTGGCCGCCCGGTCCGGGATGCCCAGGCCACGTTTCACGTGCACCCGGCCGGCAAATACGATCATCTTGGCAGGACCGTCTGCCCGATCGAGGGTTTCGGCAACCCGCGAGCCCATCGTCTCGTCCCAAACGACCTGCGCCTCATAGTACTGATCGATCCCATCCTCTACGGCGTGCTCCCCGGCATCGAACTCCGAGTCGAATAGCGCGCGGTGTTGCTCGTTGCCGAGATCGAGCTCCGGCAGTGCCGAGGCCTGCTCCGCCGACAGCGAGTCGATGCCGCTTTTTGCGACGGCATACGCCACTTCCCGCGGTGCGTTGAGCGCAACGACTTCGATCCCCCGGTTGCGCGCGTACTCGAGGATCGGTCGATACATGCTGAAGTCGAACCCCCATCTTTCGTCGTACTCCGTGTCTCGCCGCAGCACGGTCTCGTCGATGAGCCCGGCGCTCCATTTGGTCAGCGGCTCTTGAAACGGGACCTGAAACATCTCCATTCCGATCCCGAGGGACGCTTCTTCCCGATGCAGCTGCCGGAGGATCGCATATTGGACCCCGTGATCGAGCGGTTGGTCGTGGCGCTCGCCCACGTAGACGACCTTCTTCATGCGGAGCGCTGCGAGAAACGCTTCGGCCGTGATCGACTTCCCCGTGGCTGCGTCTACCAAGGAAAGTGGTGCCGACTGACTACGGACGATCGACTCGGCCGTCTGAGGGTCCGGTCTGGCCGCACCGGCACAGCCCACGCACGCCATCAACAAGAACGCAGGGAGCCTCATGGCTGCGGAGGAAGAAAGAGGGCTTTGCGGTAGTACTTGAGCTCTTCGATCGACTCCTTGAGGTCGTCCATCGCGCGATGACTTCCCTTTTTCGGTGGACGCCCGGTGTACTGCTTTGGGTACCATCGCTGTGCGAGCTCTTTGATCGTCGACACATCGACGTTGCGGTAGTGGAGCCATTCCTCGACGCCGGGCATGTAGCGAGCGACGAAGCGTCGATCTTGATGAATCGAGTTGCCGGCGAGCGGCGCTTTCTTTTTCTTGGTGTGCTCGGCAAGGAAGTCGAGGAGCACCGCTGAGGCTTGTTGCTCGTCGACGGTGGACTCACGCACGCGCTTGGTTAGACCCGACTGGCCATGGTGGGTCGTGTTCCACTCGTCCATCGCTTCGAGCACCTCATCGGACTGATGTACGACCAGGTTGGGGCCTTCAGCGACCACGCTCAGCTCGCCGTCGGTGACCAAAACCGCGACCTCCAAGATGCGATCGGTCTCGGGGTCGAGCCCCGACATCTCCATATCCATCCAAACGATAGCCGACATATGCCGCGGCCCATTCTTAGCACGAGCCAATGCACACCGCTGCACGGAACCGAGTCGGGCATTGAACTCGTCGGGAACTCGCGTATACACTGGCGTCCCATCGAGGACTGCCCTAGGAACCGCCGGTGCAACCAAGCGAGCACAAGCTAAGCCAGCTCCGCCAACTCGAAGCGGAGAGCATCCAGATCATCCGCGAGGCCGCGGCCGAGTTCGACAATCCCGTCATGATGTACTCGGTCGGCAAGGACTCCTCCACCATGCTTCGCTTGGCCGAGAAAGCCTTTGCGCCGGGGCCGCTTCCCTTCCCGCTCCTGCACGTCGACACGACCTGGAAGTTCCAGGACATGTATCGCTACCGGGACAAGATCGAGGCCACCGTCCAAGCCGAGCTGATCAAGCACGTCAACGAAGAGGGCGTGGCGATGGGGATGAATCCCTTCGATTTCGGCAGCAAGAAGTACACCGACGTCATGAAGACGGATGGGTTGAAACAGGCGCTTACCAAGTACGAGTTCGACTGCGCGTTCGGCGGAGCGCGCCGCGATGAAGAGAAGTCGCGCGCCAAAGAGCGCATTTTTTCGTTCCGCGACAGTCACCACCAGTGGGATCCCAAGAATCAGCGCCCCGAGCTCTGGAATGTTTACAACGCCAAGATCAAGAAGGGGGAAAACGTCCGCGTCTTCCCGCTGAGCAACTGGACCGAGCTCGACGTTTGGCTCTATGTCTGGCTCGAAGACATCCCGGTTGTGCCGCTCTACTTCGCGAAAGAGCGGCCGGTGGTCGAACGCTCCGGCACGTGGATCCTCGTCGATGACGATCGGATGCGGCTCGAGGAGGGCGAGAAGCCCCAGATGAAGAAGGTGCGCTTCCGGACCCTGGGTTGCTACCCCCTGAGTGGCGCTGTCGAATCTGAGGCGGATACCGTCCCCAAGGTCATCCAGGAAATGCTTCTGAACCGCTTCTCCGAAAGGCAGGGGCGCCTCATCGATTTCGACGAAGAAGGGTCGATGGAAGTCAAGAAGCGCGAGGGCTACTTCTAGGCCCGCCGCGGGCTCTTCTAGGGAACGCTATGACGGACGACAAGGATCTGATTCGCGACGACATCGAGGCTTATCTCGCGAAGTATCAAAAGAAGGAATTGCTCCGATTTGTGTCGGTCGGGTCGGTCGACGACGGCAAATCCACGCTGATCGGACGCATCCTCTACGACACCGGGATGGTGTTCGAAGACCAAATGGCGGCCGTTCGGGCAGCCTCGCAAAGTGACGAACCCGACCTGGCCCTCCTGACCGACGGCCTCAAGGCGGAGCGCGAGCAAGGCATCACCATCGACGTGGCTTACCGCTACTTCGCGACCGACAAGCGAAAATTCATCATCGCTGACACCCCGGGTCACATTCAGTACACGCGCAACATGGTCACGGGCGCATCGACTGCCGACGTCGCGTTGATCTTGATCGACGCGCGACACGGCGTGCTTCAGCAGTCGAGGCGTCACGCGTACATCGCGTCCTTGCTCGGTATTCCACATCTCGCGGTCTGCGTGAACAAGATGGACCTCAAGGAGTATTCGCAGGAGGTCTTCGAGGAAATCAGCGCCGACTTCACGGAATTCGGCAAGACGCTTCGCTTCAAAGACATCCAGTTCTTCCCAGTGAGCGCGCTGGTGGGAGACAACGTGGTGAGCGACAGCGAGAACACACCTTGGTACGACGGGCCGAACGTCCTCGGGTATCTCGAGACGGTCCCCGTCTTTGCTGACAGGAACTTCGAAGATTTCCGATACCCAGTGCAGTACGTCATCCGGCCGGACCTCGACTACCGCGGATTTGCCGCCGAGGTCGCTGCGGGCGTCATCGCGAAGGGAGACGGCGTCGTGGCCCTCCCTTCAGGGAAGGAGTCGAAGGTCGCGGCGATCGACACCTACGACGGGGAGCTAGAAGAGGCGTTTGCGGGCCAATCAGTGACGATCCGGCTCGAAGATGAGATCGACATCAGCCGTGGCGACATGATCGTCAAGCCGGGAAACCTCCCGCGGGTCACCCGCCGCTTCGATGCCCACCTGGTCTGGATGCACGAAAGGCCGCTCGATACCGAAAAGGCATACCTGGTCAAGCACACGACCCAGACGGTCCGCGCCCAAATTGACAAGATCTACTTCGAGGTCGACATGGACACGCTCGAAGAGAAACCGAGCGACGGTGTCGAGCTCAACGACATCGCTAAAGTGCGACTCAGCTGCCACCGCGCGCTCTACGTCGACGACTACCAGCGCAATCGCGAAACCGGAGCGTTCATCGTCATCGATTCGCTTACCAACAACACCGTCGCGGCGGGGATGATTTCGCTCGAAGGGAGCGATCAGAATATCGACGACGTCATGAAGGAGTTGCATGCCGAGTCGGCGATGGAGCCCAAGACGTTTGTCAGCCCGAACGAACGCATGGAACGCTTTGGCCAGCGCGGCGCGACGGTGTGGCTCACGGGCCTCCAGGGCTCGGGCCGCTGGACGCTCGCCTATGCGCTCGAGCGCAAGCTCTTCGACGAGGGACGCACCGCCACCGTGGTGATCCCCGTTGGTGAGGACCTCCGCTCGATGATCTCGGCTGCCAAGGCAGTGACCGACGCCGGTCTGATCAACATCTGCGCGTTCCCGAGCCCCACGCGCACCGACCGCGACAAGCTCAAGGCGCGTATCGGCGAAGATCGCGTCGTCCAGGTCTACGTCAACACGGACGAGGCCTTGTGCCGCGAACGCCGCCCCGACGCCGACTTCTCGACCTTCGAGCCTCCGGAAGATCCCGACATCACCGTCGCGCTAGACCAAATGCGCATCGACAAAGCCGTAGAGATCATCATCCACGCCCTCAAAGAACGCGGGCAATTTGAAGCATAGACGCCAGCGGCTCAGCGCGAACCGCCAAACCGCGAACCGCAAACCACCCACATGATCGCTGACACTCACACTGACGCTGTACGCCTTCGGCAGGCGGCAGCGCGAGCCGAAGGCGAAGCCCGGCGCGAATGCGCCGCCAAGCCCAAGCAAAGCGCAGGGCGCGGCAGGGAGGACTACGGGTGGGGGTGGGCGGGCGGTGTAACTAGACTGACACTGGCGCTGACACCGTGATCCTGTGATTCTCGAGCTACTCAGCGTCGTTGCGCCGGTGTTCATTGTGGCTCTCGTTGGGCTCCTGTGGGCGCGGTCGGGCGCCCATTTCGACGAGGCGTCTGTCTCCCGCCTCGTTTTGAACGTCGGCATTCCGTGCCTGGTGTTTCGCAGTCTGACCGGTCTCGACGTACCGCCCGCGGAGCTCGCGCGCATGGCGGGGCTTGCGGCTTCCGTGATGAGCATGTTCGCCGTCGGGGGCCTCATCGTACTGAAGGTGATGAAGCTTCCCGCGCACACCTTCCTCGGACCGCTGGTGTTCTCGAACTCCGGTAACATCGGCCTGCCGATTTGTCTGTTCGCTTTCGGCGAGCCTGGCCTCGCGCTCGGCATGGCGTACTTCGCGGTCTCTTCGACCTGTCACGTCGTGCTGGGCGGCCCGCTGTTCTCAGGAAGCTTTTCGTTCCGTCCGTTCTTTCGATCGCCTTTGACCTGGGCAGTCATCATCACGATTGGCGTGGTCGCATCAGGGGTCACCGTCCCAACCTGGGTCGCTCGCACGACCACGCTCCTCGGCGACATCGCCATTCCCCTCATGCTGCTGACCCTCGGCGTGTCCCTTTCCAAAATGCACACCGAGTCACTAGGCCGATCAGTCACGCTGTCCCTTGTACGGCTAGGCCTCGGCGTGTCCGCCGGATTTCTCCTGACGATGCTGCTCGACATCGACGGCCTCACCCGCAAGGTTCTCATCCTCCAGGCATCCATGCCGGTGGGCGTACTGAACTACCTGTTCGCACAACGATACGGAAGAACCCCCGAACAAGTCGCAAGCCTGGTCCTGGTAAGCACCCTGCTCTCAGTGGTGTCCATTCCCATACTGCTCGCGTGGCTGTAAGGGGACACGCTCCCCCCTCCCAAACCTCCTCCTTTCAGCTACTTACGACCCACACCGCGAAAACCCAGCACACCCAGGTTCGCGCAGTCCAGGAAGCGCAAACCCACTGTCGATTTTCGCGGTGTGGGTCTCAACTTGTTGAAATAAGTCGCGTTTGGAGGGGGGAGCGTGTCCCTAGATCTTGTCGAGGGGCATTTCGCATTCTTCTCGGAGGCGGCAGGTGGCGCATTCGGCGCCGCGCCATATTCGATCGTATCGTTCTTGGACCTGATCGATCGTCTGCTCGTCGGAGGTGACGATGCCCATTTCGAAGTTGCGACGCCCGTCGCCTTTCGCGCCGAGTCCGGCTCCGGTCCAGTTGGCGCTCCCGAGGTAGACCAGACGTGCGTCCACCACGACGGTCTTCAGGTGCACGCGCGGGCACACGCGCATTTCGATACCGCCGGAAACGAGCTCGGGCTGTGCATCGAAGCTTCGCCGGAAAGCGCGTGACGGCGCAGACGCATGCAAGATCCGAAGCTCGAGCCCCCGCTTCGCGAGCTCGCTGAACACCTCGAGAACGGATCGATAGTTCGATCGACGTCCACGACGCCGGCCGGGAACCACGCGCGGATCTTCGACCATGACGTCCTTGAGGTTGGCCGTCGCCACCCAGACGCTGCGCTCCGCACCAAGCACGGCCTGCATGACCTCATCGTAGTGCTCGCGGTCGGAGAGAACGCGTAGGGGAACGGAGCGGCGCATCTGTGCGAGAGTACGCGAACCAGCACCACCCACCGAGAAACACGCACGCTGACCCTGCACGCCTTCTGCAGGCGGTAGCGCGAGCCCGAAGGGCGAAGCCCGGCGCGAAGCGCCGCCAAGGCAGCGCGAAGCAACTGCCGCGGCAGGGAGGACTACGGGTGGGGGTGGGCGGGTCGGATGTAATTAAACCAAACCAGGCAATCACCCCTCCCACCACCTCTCAAGACATCCCCGGAAGCGCGAGCCCGAAGGGCGAAGCCCGGCGCGAAGCGCCGCCAAGCGCGAGCGCAGCGAAGCGCGCGGCAGGGAGGACTACGGGCGGGGGTGGGCGGGCGGTATAACTAGACTTGCGCCGCTCCTTACGGGCCACATGAACGACGCGGAGGTCGCCTATTGAGCAAAGGATGCGCGGTCATCGTTGGAGCCGGCACGGGGACCGGTGCAGAGGTCGCCAAACGCTTCGCTGAGGGCGGCTACGCCGTAGCTCTCGCCCGTCGGAACGCGGACGCTTTGCAGCCGCTCGTCGCAGAGATCGAGGGGGCGGGAGGCCAGGCGCAGGCCTTCGGTGCGGACGCATCGGACGAGGGCGCCGTCGCCGCCTTGTTCGAGAACGCCGACCGAGCGCTCGGGCCGGTCGAGGTTGCGGTTTTCAACGCTGCCGGTTTCACGATGGGATCGATCCTCGACACGTCGATGGAGAGCTTCGAAGACATGTGGCGCGCATCGGCACTCGGCGGCTTTCTGGTCGGCCGCGAAGCCGCACGGCTGATGCTTCCGCGCGAGCGAGGAACGATCCTGTTCACCGGCGCAACAGCCGCGATGAAGGCAAGCGCCAACTTCGCGGCCTTCGCATCTGGGAAGCACGGCCTCCGAGCCGTCGCCCAAAGCATGGCCAAAGAGCTCGGCCCGAAAGGCATCCATGTGGCCCACGCGATCATCGACGGAGTAATCGACGTCCCGCGCGTCCACGAAACCATGCCCGACTTCGCCGCGGCGAAGGGACAAGACGGCCTCATCGACCCGAAGAGCATCGCCGACATGTATTTCTGGCTACACGAACAACCCCGCAACGCCTGGACCTTCGAGCTCGACCTCCGCCCGTACAAAGAACCCTGGTAGCCCCGGCTAATCCGCCGGCACTGGCACTGGCACTGGCACTGGCACTGACCCCGTAAAGTGACTTCGTCACCACGGGGCTTCGCACTGACACTGTACGCCCTCGGCAGGCGGCAGCGCGAGCCGAAGGCGAAGCCCGGCGCGAATGCGCCGCCAAGCCCAAGCGAAGCGCAGGGCGCGGCAGGCACGCTGCTCACTCGCGTGAGAGTGAAACAGGATTACGGGTGGGGGTGGGCGGTATAGCTAAACTGACGCTGGCACTGCCGCTGCCGCTGACACTGCCGACACTAGTCCATCTCTCGGTATTGCTCTTCCTCGGGGTTCTCGTCGGCGTCCAGGAAGGCCAGGTCTTTTTGGCTGAAGATGCGCTCCAAGCCGCGGCGGATCGGGACGAGCAGCGCGATGCACAACGGAAACAAGACCCCGTAGGACGATTCTTTCACGAACCAGAGAACCGAAAGGCAGGTGACTTGGATCAGCGTGAAGCTGTGCAGAACAGTTCGGGACACGCGTCGGATGTAGTGAGTGGGCGGGTACAACGTCGGGTCGGTGACCCAGAGCTTGAGGCGGTCGGCGAACTGGTTGCCTCGGAGCGAAGCAATGCCCATGAATAGGAACAAACCAAACACCACGGACATGGGGATCTCTCGAAGCAGCCCCAGGAAGAGCAACGAGCCACCGATCAAGAGATGAACCACCAGAGGCGTGACTCGGTTCTCCATCACCGAAATGATGTGCTCACCCCGAGCATGGTGCCGAACGTTCGCCAAGCTTCGAACGTGGTTCAACGACCGAACGGTCGCAGCGATCACCCAGGGCAACCCGATGGTCGCGCAAAGGGCAACGAGCACCGCGACCACGGCCATGTCGAGGTTGTAGCCCGCCCCCTTCTTGAGGCGGTGCTGGGGGCTGTTGACGAGGCGGACTGTGATGTTCTGGTCCAAGAAGAGCAGCACCGCGGCGAGGCCGGCTATCGGAATCGAGGCGACCCAAAACCACGGCGGCGCCTCCATCGGGTTGACCAACCAGGGGCGCCCGCTCGTCGTCGCGAACTCGTATGGAACGGCGAGGTGCTCGAGCTCGATCGGTCGCATGGCCCACGCCGCGGCTGTCATCGTGAAGATGGCGATGGTGGGCCCAAAGTCAGCCAAGAACTCTCGAACGGTTTTCGTGAGGAGCGGCTTCTGCCTCACGCGGGAGAGTTGTTGGGCGATCATGTACGTCCCGAGGGCCAGGATCAGTGCGAGCAGCTCGCCATTGGTCGGCACCTCGGCACCGAAGACGTTGCCAAAGATGTCACGGAAGGCCTCGGTGATGAAGATCAGCGCGATCAGCGCGCCGAAAATCTCGTCGGTGAAGCGCGTAAAAAATAGGATGTAACGGCTCGTGTTGGTCAGGGCCAACACCATCATGATCGCCGCGGTCCACATGCCGATCCAAAACAACCCTGGAAGGAACGGCACGCCGAGCTGCCTGCAAAGAATGTAGAGGAGAGCCAAAAAGATCGTGACAGGACCCGTACTGCCGAGCAGCGTGAGAGGCTGCCCGGAGAAAAGGGCGTACACCACGCCCCCGACCGCCGTCGCAAGAATCGCTTCGACTGTTCCGATCTCTCCGTCGGTCAGAAACGCGAGAAGGCCGCCGAAAGCAATCGACGGGGCCAGACACGCAAAGAACAGGAACAAAATCGTCGCGAAGCCCTTCATGTTGAGCCCATCGACAAAATCACTCGCATAGAACGGCAGTCTTCGTCGGACGTCCGCAATCAACCCCGAGCCGAAGCCCGCTTCGGGTGGCGGAGGACTCGGGTAGGCCGGAACCCGCGATGACTTTCGCTCGTCCGGCGGCGCTTCGACGTATTCCAAGTAGAGCTGATACGTTGCAAGGACTTGCATCGGGTCGTTCGCACCGATGATCGACGCGCTGAACCGCTCGTCGTGCAACATCCATCCGAAGGGCTCGAGGTCTTCATTGGGGGGCGTCGAAGCGCCATACGGCGCGACGATCAGCCAGACATAGTGAACCCTCTCGTGATCGCTGGCGCGAACCCCCTCGGGAACGCGGATGAGCGCGCACCGGTAGGAGTCGCCATTTTGCGCCTCGTAGCGCACACGAAGGACGCCGACGCCGCTACCGAGGTCGTGAAGCTCCCCCTCGCCCCGCTCATCGAGGGTACTCCGGATCGCCCGCCGCTGACGGTCGTCGAGCTTGCCCAGACGGACGAGCTCGCCCAGTGCCTGCTGGACCAAGCCCTGCAGATCGCTGGCGGCCAGGTCGAGCAGGATCTCGCTGTCGTGAAGACGCTTCTGCAACCCCATCCCAATCGAGTAAGGGAGAGTCGTCGATCTCGGCGCTGATGGGAAGGGTGAACTGCGGCCTTCGAAGCCTAAGGGGCGAAAACTAGGCGTGGATGAAGCGGCGGACGACCTGCATCAGGGTCTGCGTGCCCCATGCCAATCCATCGACGGGGATGCGCTCGTTGTGCCCGTGGAACATGTCGGCGAAGCGTAGCGTGGGTGGAAGCTTCACGGGGGCGAAGCCGTACCACTTCGTCCCGATCGACGTAAAGGCCTTCGCGTCGGTGAACCCCTGCAAGATGAACGGCACCATCGGCGCATCAGGTGCGCGTTCGGCCATGACTTCGTGAATCAGCGAGTATAGGGACGACTCCTTGGGTTCGGTCACCACCGGCGGCAGCGAGTGCATCACCTCGAGCTCGATTCCCGCGCCCATCACGTCGCGAAGCTCTCGCAAGAAGTCATCCTTGGTCTGGCCTGGCAGGATGCGACCGTCGATCTCGGCTTCGGCGACGCCAGGAATGACATTGGTCTTGTTGCCCGCGCGGAGCACGGTCGGTGACGCGGTGTTGCCGAGAAGCGCGCGAAATGCCCGCTTCACCGATGGGTCGGGCAATAGGTTCAGCATTGCAGGCCCGAGCGTCGGGCTGCCCAGCATCTTGATCAGGGGCCGCATGGGCGCAGGAAGATGCGACGCCAACGCTCTAATGAAGCCTTCGACGGACTCCGAGGAATGGCGCGGCAAGCCTTGCTTCCCCAAGCGGGCGACGGCCTCGCTCAACTGAACCACCGCCGAGTCTTCGCGCGGCATCGAACCGTGGCCCGGCTCTCCCGTTGCCCGAGCGCGCACCCAGCACACGCCCTTCTCCGCGACCTGCACCGTGAAGAAGGTCTTGCCGGCAACCTGGATGTTGAAGCCTCCTCCCTCACCAATCGCGAACTCGCTGCGCACGAGGTCGGTATGGTTCTCACAGAGCCAGAGCGAGCCATGACGGCATCCAGCTTCCTCGTCGGCCACGCCAGCAAAAATGAGATCCCGCTTGGGCTTCACCCCTTCGCGCGCGAGTCGAGTGAGGATGGCGACCGACATGGCGGCCATGTTCTTCATGTCGATCGCGCCGCGACCCCACAAGCAATCATCATGCACCTCGCCGCAAAAAGGCGGATGGTCCCAGGCCGATGGGTCCGCCTCGACGACGTCGAGGTGTGCGGTGAGAAGCAAGGGCGGCTTTTCCCCAGTCCCACGCAGTCGCGTGACCACGTTGCCCCTTCCGGGTGCGCTCTGCAGCACCACCGGCTCCAAACCAGCACCGCTCAGCTCTTCGGCGAGAAGCTCCGCGGCGGGCAACTCGTTGCCGGGCGGGTTGGTCGTGTCGATGCGAAGCAGTCGTTGGCAAAGCCGAAACGCATGCTCCGCCAGCTCCGGATCACCCTCGGTCATGGCTTGCTACTTGTCTTTACTAGAAGCGGCCTTCTTTTTGCGCGTTTTCTTTGCCGCGGCTTTCTTCGGCGGCTTCAGCTTACGCTTTTCAGTCGCTTGCGACTGCTCTACGCTTGCCTTGAGGGCCTCGAAGAGGTCGATGACTTTGGCCCGAGGAGCCTCCGCTGTGGTCGTGATCTCGTGCCCCGCGATCTTCTCCTCCGCGGCCTGCAAGACGCGCGCTCGGAACTCGTCTCGAAACTTGTCCGGCTCGAAGCGGTCCGTGCTGAGCTGCTCGATGAGCTGCCGGGCCATTTTGGTCTCGGCTGGCTTGAAAGAGACGTCATCACCGAGGTCGATGTCACCGAAGTCACGCACCTCGTTCGAATAGAAGACCTGATGCATCATGAGCCCGTCTTTGTACGGACGAATCACGACGAGATGGCTCTTCCCGCGCGCGACGTAGTGCCCGAGGGCCACCCGACCGGTTTCCTGCATCGCTTCGCCGAGCAGCCGGTAGGCCTTGTGCCCGCCCTTGTCAGGCCCGAGGTAGTACGATTTCTCGACGAAGACGAAGTCGACGGTGTCCAGAGGAACGAATTCGATGATCTCGAGGTTGTGGGTCTTCTCTTCTTCGAGCGCCTTCAATTCGTCCGCGTCGAAGCGAACGAACTGGCCCTTGGCGTACTCATAGCCCTTGACGAGATCGGAGCGTTCCACGACCTCGTCATCAGTTGGACAGTACACCTGGTACTTGATGCGATTGCCGCATTTTTCATGCAGCTGATGGAACTTCACCCCGTCAGCGCTGGCCGCCGTGTAGATCTTGAAAGGGATCGACACGAGACCGAAGGACAATGTCCCCGAGCTAGTGGCACGCGCGGGCATTGGATCATGATAGATCGCATCGTAGGATAGGCGAAGAGTTGAGTAAGCCACGCAACAAGGGGCTCTCGCAGTACGGAAAAAAGCGCGATCCCAGCAAAACCACGGAACCATTCGAGGCTGAACCTGCGCGCAGGAGCAGCACGACAAAGCGTGGGCGCTTCGTCGTGCATTGCCACGATGCAAGCAGGCTTCACTACGACTTGCGTCTCCAGGTCGGCGGCGTGCTCGAAAGCTTCGCGGTGCCGAAGGGTCCGAGCTTGCGGGTCGATGACAAACGCCTCGCAGTGCACACCGAAGCACATCCGCTTCGTTACCTCGATTTCGAAGGCGTGATCCCGGAAGGGAACTATGGTGCCGGTGCGATGATCGTGTGGGACCGCGGACGCGTTTCGTATCCGCGGGATGTGGCCGAAGAAGGTCTTGAAAAAGGCGCGCTCTCGTTCGAGCTCGACGGCTTCAAGCTCAAAGGACGCTTCAGCCTCGTGCGCCCCACCAAGCAAGACGGCAAGCAAAATCAGTGGCTCTTGATCAAACGCGACGATGCATTCGCAACGGACGAAGACGTCACCGAGTGCAGACCGCGCAGCGTACTTTCGGGAATGACGGTGCAAGACCTCGGAGACGCAGGGCGGCTGTATGAAGAGGCGCTTGGGGAAGCGAAAGCCGTGGGAGCGAAGAAAGGAGAAGTCCACGCGAGCCGTCTAACGCCCATGCTTTGCACGCTCGAGGACATCCCGGTCGACCGGGCCGGCTGGATCTACGAGCTCAAGCTCGACGGTGTGCGCATCCTCGCGGACCGTAGTGGCAAGGAAGCCAGACTCTTCTACCGAACCCGCCGGCCGGCGACAGCCAGCTTTCCCGAGGTCGTCGAGGCGCTGAAGACTTTGCTTGCAACAGATGTAGTCCTCGACGGAGAGATCATCACGTTCGACGAAGAGGGTCTTCCTTCTTTCCAGAAGCTCGGGAGACGCATTCACGCGCGCCGCGCGGGCGACATTCGGCTGCTGCGCGATGCGGTGCCCGTGGTGTTCGTCGTCTTCGACATTCTGCGCCTCGGCGAATACGACCTTCGCAAAGTTCCGCTGTTCGAACGCAAGAGGTTGCTGAACAAAGTGCTTCCAGGAGGAGCCGGCGTCATTCGAACCCTCGACTACTTCGAGGATGACGGGCGCCCCCTACTCTCGTTTTGCGAAGACCGAGGGCTCGAGGGGCTCGTCGCCAAACGCCGCGACGCGGCCTATCACGTCGGCCCGCGGCGCAGCGGAAAGTGGATCAAGGTCAAGCGCGTCCGTGAGGACGATTTCATCGTGAGCGGTCATACGGCCGGCAAGGGCAGTCGAAAGCGACTCGGCGCGCTCGCGCTCGCGTCGTTTCAAGACGGCGAGCTCCAGCCACGCGGGCGCGTGGGCAGCGGGCTCTCCGACAAAGAGATCGATCTTCTGCTACCGAAGCTCGAAGCGGGCGAGACGGTGGTCGCGCGGGTCCGATACGCCGGGTGGACCGAGGAGGGGAACCTGCGTCACGCGGTCTATCTCGGGATGCGGAACGACCTGGCCCCTGAAGATGTCGTGCTCGCGCCCAAGCCGGAAGACGCCACGATGCTCGACGATATCGGCGCTGCCGAAAGGGGAGCCGACCGAGTAGTGGGAAAGGCGCGACTCACGAACCAAAGTAAGGTCTTCTGGCCCGACGACGGAATCACCAAGGGCGACCTCTGCGACTACTACGAAGCGGTTGCTCCGGTACTTCTGCCGCACCTTCGCGATCGCCCCGTAACGCTCGTCCGGTTCCCCGACGGCATCGATGGCAAGAGCTTCTTTCAATGGCGCATCCCCAAACAAGCCCCACCTTGGCTTCAATCGCTGCGACTGCGCTCCGAGGAAGAGGACGGCAAGGAGGTGAATACGATCCTCATCAACGACCTGTCGTCACTGATGTACGTCGCGAACCTCGGATGCATTCCGCTCCACATCATCGCATCACGCGCAGGCGCGCTCGACACCTGCGACTTTCTGACGCTCGACCTCGATGTCGAGCTCGCGTCACTGCAGACCGCGATCCCGATCGCGCTGACGATTCGCCAGGTGTTGGAAGAAGTCGGTCTAACAGGCTTCCCAAAGAGCTCCGGCAAGACGGGCCTGCACGTCCTCGTGCCGCTCGGCGATGGGCTCCCTTTCGAGGTCGCCAAACAGCTTCTGGAGCTCATCGCGCGCATCGTCCTGCAGCGGCACCCGGAGCACGCCACGATGGAGCGCCGCAAGGACAAGCGCGGCGCACGCGTCCTCATCGACGTCGGCCAAACCGGCCCCCATCGAACGATTGTCGCGCCCTACTCGGTGCGAGAGGTTCCGGGAGCCCCGGTTTCGACACCTCTGTCGTGGGACGAGGTCAGCCTCTCGCTGGACCCTTCGTCTTTCAACGTCTTCACGGTCCCCGAACGCACTCTGTCCTTGGGCGACCCGATGGCCGGTGCTTTGTCGGTCGACCTCAACCTCGACGAAACCCTGGACCAACTCGGGGGGCTCATCGCATCGAGTGATGCAACTTGATCGACTCTCCACATTGCATCAGGGTCTTCGACTAGATGAGCCTGTTTGAACAGCTCGGTGGGGAGCCAAAGTTGCGAGCGATCGTGGACGATTTCGTCGATCGATGCTTCGACGACATGATGATTGGTTTTCTGTTTGCGCGAGCGGAGCGCGGCCGGATCAAGCGCTTCGAATATGAGCACGCTGCAAAGCACCTCGGCGCACCGATCGAGTACGGCGGGCGGGCCCTCGGTGAAGCTCACCGTCCCCACCGCATCTTCGGCGGTCAGTTCGATCGACGTCGGCAACTCTTGATCGAAACCCTGCGCGATCACGATGCGCCGGACGACGTGCTCGATGCCTGGATCTCGCACCAGGACTCCCTGCGCGCTTTGATCACCAAAGACCAGGATTCGAACTGCCAAGGGTGATCATGGCAGAAACGATGGAAGGCCTCGTTGTTCGCTCGACCGCCGGCTTCGTCGATGTCGCTCTCGACGACGGAAGCGTCGTGCAAGCGCGAATACGTGGGAGGCTGAAGAACACCCCGCGAACGACCGACCTGTGCGTGATCGGCGATCGCGCGGTGGTGTCGCGGCCGGACGAGCAGAGTTATGTCGTCGTCGAGGTGCAGCCTCGAAAGACCCGTTTCTCGAGGCGTCAGCCCGGGAGAGGGCCGAATAAAGAGGACGTCCTCGTTGCAAATCTCGATCAACTCCTGGTCACGTTCTCTTATGGCAAGCCGGTGCTCAACCCACGTCTCCTCGACCGCTTCCTGGTGATCGCCGAGCACCAGGGCGTCCAGCCGGTAATCGTGATGAACAAGGCGGACCTCCGCGAGCAGGGCGACTCAACCTGGCAGGGAACGTACGAATCCCTCGGATACCCCGTCCTGGCGGTCAGTGCGAGCACAGGCGAAGGGATGGACACGCTGATCGAAGCTCTGCGGGAAAAGATCTCGGCGTTCGTAGGCCCGTCGGGCGTAGGCAAGAGCAGCCTGATCAATCGTATCATCCCCGGCCTCGATCTCGGTATCGCCACCGTGAGTGACCATCACGGAAAGGGCCGTCACACGACGCGTGTAGCCTCGCTGCACGCTCTGCGCGAGGGCGGATACCTGGCCGACACGCCCGGAATTCGAGAGCTCGGCACGTGGGCCCTACCGATCGAGCACCTCGACCGATGCTTCCCCGAGTTTGCGGCCTACCGTCAGCAGTGCGCGTTTCGGAGTTGTAGCCACACGCACGAGCCGCAGTGTGCCGTGGTAGACGCGGTGAACGAGGGCGCCATTGATCGCGCGCGGTACGATAGCTACGTTCGGCTACGGGAGTAGCCGAACGCCTAGCGCTTGGCCTTGGTCAGGTCGAATCGCGCGCGCGCGACCTTGTCGGATTCGACCGCCACGCGGCGACTGACTTTGCGACCGTCGGCAAGCTCGAAGTCGAATGTCACACGCCCAAGCGGTGCATAGACGGTCTCCATGGGCGTCCGCCCAACCAAATCACCAGCCATGTAGACGTCCGAAGGGGGTGTCGTTTCGAGGCTCACACGCCCAAACGCCCCTGGCTTCGCGCCACCTTGTTTGCCGAGAAGTCTCGCGGTGACGCCGGCGGTCTCCCCATGCGAGACCGTGACCTCGGTCGACCACGAAGCAAAGCCGGGCGTCTCTACGCGGACTCGATAGTCACCATGCATCAAGCCGGTCAACGCAACCGGGGTCACGCCCTGCTCCTTGCCGTCCAAGTAGACCTTGGCGCCAGGCGGCGAAGAGGCGACCAAGATGCGCGCCCCGTGCTGAGCCAGAAGCGGATTGTCATCGACTGCAACCTCCGGTGGGCCCTTCTCCTCGAAGATGCTCCGAATGCTCTCGATGCCCTCGAGGGCCCCGAGGTTTGCAACCGTATCTTTGACGATGTCGGTTTGATCATAGGCAACCGCGCTTGCGCCCGTCAGCACCAAGAGAAGCATCGCGACCCGCTTCCAACTCGAGCCAGAGGGGCTCTTCGCGCCTACCGACTTTTTCGGCGCTGAGCGCTTGGGGATCGCTTTCGGCGGATCCTGAGTGGGGCGCTGACTGACCTGTGGATCTGGCGCGGATGCGTCGGAGCTGGGCGGAGGCAGGGGCTCGACGATGGGAGCATCGAGCAGATGCCCCAAGTCGAGACCGGCCCCCGAATTGACTTCGAGCTCCCGAATCGCCCCCGGGATCTGAGAAACATACGACTTCGACGAGGACGAATCATTCGCGTGATGCATGTCGAGAGTGATCGAGGCGCCAAATGGCACCGTATCGACGCGCGGACCGCGCGTGAACTCTTCCGGAAAGACCTTCTTGACGAAGGCGGCAACTTCGCGCTGCTTGCCAAGCTGTTCGATGGATTTGCCGAAACGCTCTAGCTCGTTGGCGAACTCTTCGGCAGTCGCAAAGCGATCGCCTGCCTCCTTCGCGAGGGCCTTCTGCAGAATCTGATCGAGCTCGTCTGAGACGTCGGGGAGACGCTCTTTGAGCGAGGGCACCGGATCCATGATCACCGCCCGCATCGTCGCAGCTTCGGTCTGGCGCCGGTAAAGCGATCGACCCGTGAGCGTCTCGAACAGGCAAACGCCGAGCGCGAAGATGTCGAGCCGATGGTCGGCCTGACCGGCCGTGCATTGCTCGGGCGCCATGTAGGCAAACTTACCCTTGACCACACCGGCTTGGGTCTTGTGCGCGCGATGGTCCGCTTTCGCGATACCGAAGTCGAGCAGCTTCACCGAGCCGGTGTAACCAATCATGATGTTGTGCGGCGACACATCGCGGTGAATGATGTTGAACGCCTCGCCATGCTCGTCGTTTGCGATGTGCGCGTAGTGAAGGGCGCGCGCCACGTCGACGCCGATGCGAATCGCAATCGGGAGCCCTACTCCGCCGGACTTACGCGCCTTGCGAATCAACCGGCCGAGGGGCATTCCATTCACCCACTCCATCACGATGAAGTGCGACCCTTCGTCCGCACCGAATTGATGGAACTGGATGATGTTGGGATGCTTGAGTTGCATCCCGATGCGCGCCTCGTCGAGGAACATCTGAACGAAGTCGCTGTCCTGCTCGAAGTGCGGAAGGATTCGCTTCACCACCAAATAGCGGTGGTCGCCATCGGTGTTGGCATGACGCACGAGAAGAATCTCCGCCATTCCGCCAAGCGCGAGGCGTCCAAGGACGTCATAGCCGGCGAACTTTCCGAGAACCGGAAGGTCCACCGGTGGCATAGGCATCTGGCTGGCTGCGGCTTCCTGCGTCACTTCATCCCCAGACACCCTCCCACCGGACCAATCCTACCGCGCTAGTCGCTCGGCAGCTGGCTATCCCCCCCGAAGGAAAGTGCCACGAAAGACAGCATAGCGGCTCGAAACGCCCATCGCCTACTTAGGAACGCGAAAACATCAGCGACGCTCGGGAGATGTGGGCTTTCTCACAAAATGCGTTCGGTGCGGCTGAGCTCCCGACACATGTTCTTCTG
>Ga0209567_10000434_pt1 | contig 22912 bp, 20 predicted proteins | sample COG_12_FD_184756 | JGI IMG/M metagenome (GOLD analysis project Ga0209567, IMG submission 184756) | Pelagic marine sediment microbial communities from the LTER site Helgoland, North Sea, for post-phytoplankton bloom and carbon turnover... | ecosystem: Environmental > Aquatic > Marine > Neritic...
GTAACATCTTCATAGGTACGCGATTGAATCTCGCGTAATTCGAGCGCACTTTCGCTCAGGCGAAACGCATCCTCGGGCAGCGTCTCGCAGGCAACCAGCGCCCCGGCGAGAAAGGTAATGGCGATGATGCGCCCGGTTTTCATCTCGGTTTGCTATCAGAAGCGCGAGGTGTGGTAGGCGAAATCGCGGACACGCTTGTCTTCGTCGAATTTGATGACGATTGTCAGCGTTCTCTGGCTGGTCGCACCGGACGACTGGCTGCCCGATACGCCCGCACCACCGACAACGTCCGACCCGCCGCCAATGGCGAGGATGCCGGCCTTGGCGTCGGCGCGAACATACTGCGTCGAGATCTTGTCGTAGATCCAGACCTCGTTGCGGTTTTCGTCGGTCGAGACGATGTTGGGTGACCCGAGGACCTGAGCAACCTCCCCGCCCGCCATGCCGATGCGGATCTCGGCCTGGACCTTGCCAACAGTGAGTGTTTCGTCAGCCTGGGGATTGTAGTGCTGGGCGCCCGTGCAGCCCGCCAGCATGAGGATTACTGCAAGAATCGAGATTTGTTTCATGACCGGCCCCCTGTTTATGACCTGTGAAGCGCTACGCGCTATTCATTGATATTGCGCCAGTCTAGCTGAAGACAAGCTGAACGCCTAAGCGCATCGCCGCGCAGGACCTGCTCGATTACCCTGTAAAGTTTGCTTGACTTTATGTGGCCTATCACATATCTTTACGTCAAGTGTACTTTACTTTTCGTAAATGGAGATTTACAAATGAACGAAAACGATATGCCTCAGAGCGACTGGGAGGCGAGCAACAAGCAAAACACGGTACGTCTTGCCTGGTGGACCGCGGCATGGGTGATTACGATGGCCGTCGCGGTATTCGGCGCCCAGTTCGTGTGGAAGTCCAGCCCGTGGCTCACGCTCGCTGCCATAGTCGTCAACCTGGGTGTGGGCGTCGGCATGATCATCGCCAATCGGCGACACCTGAAAGGCCTCGATGAGATGCAACAGAAGATCCAGCTCGAAGCCATGGCGCTATCGCTGGGCGTTGGGTTGATCGGCGGTCTGGCCTATTCGAACCTGGACGTCACGAACCTGATCGCCTTTGACGCCGAGATTTCCCACCTCGTGATCCTCATGGCGCTGACTTACATGGTTGGCATCGCTTCCGGAGTGAGGAGATACCGGTGAAGAACCGTCTCAAAGTACTGCGTGCCGAGCGAGACTGGACCCAGGCCCGGTTAGCCGCCGAGCTCGAGGTCTCGCGACAGACGATCAATGCCATCGAGAAAGGCAAGTTCGATCCAAGTTTGCCGCTGGCATTCAAGGCCGCGCGGCTTTTCGGCCTGACGATCGAGGACATTTTCCAGGATAGTTGAGCCGCTAGACAATGCCGGTGCAAGTTGCAACACTTGTGGCTGCTTCCAGACAGGAGATCCCCGATGCGCGTACTACTGGCTGTCTCGCTCACTCTGTTGCTCGCAAGTGCCCAGGCCGGCACTTTGGCACGTGTCGCGGAAACCGGCGAATTTCGCATCGGCTTCGTTCCCGACGCACCACCCCTGTCTTTCGTCGATAGCGACGGAACCGCAATCGGCTATTCGATCGACCTGTGTAACCAGATCGCATCAGAGGTCCAGCAGCACTTGGGCCTCTCGAAGATGGACATAGTTTATACGCCGCTGGTGTCGATGCCCGATCGATTGAACGCGGTTGAAAACGGACTCGTCGACATCGAGTGCGGCGCGACCACGGTCACACTCTCGAGGCGAGAGCGCGTGGATTTCACGCTGATGACATTCATCACGGGCAGCGCAGTACTCTCCAAGAAGTCGGCTCCGATCTCGAATATCGATCAGCTCGAGGGAAGGAAAGTCGCTGTCTTGAGCGGCACCACGACCGAGGACGTAATGCGCAGGCTCGCAGAGGTCAACGAGGTTAAGTTCGAATTGAAGCTGATTGGATCTCACGACGAGGGCATGAGGCTCCTGAACTCCGGCAAGGTAACGGGTTACGCTTCTGACAGGGCGATGTTGATCGGCCAGGTTTTCAGGAATGAAAACGCCGAGAATGAATACGCGATGACCAACTACACGCTGTCATTTGAACCGTATGCAATGATGCTCCCGCGGGGTGATACCGAATTCCGGCTGGTTGCGGACCGGGCATTGGCAGCGATCTACGGCAGCGCGAGAATTCGCCGGATCTACTACACGTGGTTCGGCCGCTACGGCGAGGAGCTGCCGCCCGTCGTCGAGGCGATGTACCAGTTCCAGGCCGTGGGTGATTGATACGTTGTGCGTGGACCTAGGGCTTGACATGTCCTGCACTTGCTGAGAGATCCCCGCTAATCGAGAATGATCGGCGTACGCCGTTCGAACACGGTCTTGAACTCGCGCCAGGCCACCGGGAACGCACGACGGCAGGACTCCATCCGATCATTTTCCGTACTGATGAGGCGGTCAATCGACAGCCGCAGCTCACAGTCCTTGCCGGCCGTTGGCAGCGAATCGTGATACGCCTCCAGCCGCTCCCGTGACGTGATCGCGTCCTGGTGCCAGCCCAGGAGGTCCTGCAGCTTCTCAAGCTCTGCAATGGACTGCTTCCATCGCACGGGCTGTGCCATGCTGAAAAAGTCGAGCAGGTAGCGCAGGTGCTTGGCCTCGATACGTAACTTGTGAATCTTCTCGATCAGCGACTCGGCGATGATTCGATCACCGTGCCTGATCATGCGGCGCGCACACTTGTTGATGTCCCTTTCGGCAGCTTCCGCGATGGTCAGGTCCCCCACTCTCGCTTTCATTGCCTTGCGCGGACCGGCGTGAATGAGTTTCTCGAGAATCCTCATCAGCTTGCGATATCGCTTGCCGACAAATACCGCCGTCAGTTCCGTGTAGGCGGCGACGGTTCTCTGGCGCACATGGCGCTCGTACGGGGCTGCCGCCAGGGCGGCGTCCGCGGGCAACGCTGCAATGAACTCCCTGATCGCCATTTCGCCAACGTCGGCATCGCGCGCTTCACCGAGCTGCTTGAACAACCACCGAAGCTCCTTATTTATCGGCTTGACGGCCTTCTTGCCCAGTACCTTGCGGTAGGCTTTCAGGATTGTGCGAATTCGTCGAATGGCGACTCGCATCTTGTGAACGCCCTCGGGATCCAGGCCTTCCCACGCAATCGGCTGAAACTTCTTCATGCGTTTCAACTGGCGAGCGAAGTACAGGTACACGAGATCGAGGAACGGGTCCGATTCCGTGATCGCCGGCTCGTCGCGTTTGTCTAGCGAATGTTTGAGCGACAGCCCGGCAGCCAGGATGCCGCGATCGAACTTGCTGAATTGCGCCGGCGTGAGCCCCAACTCATCGAACAGTGCGCTTGCTAGCTTATCGACAGCTTTCGCTTCGCCGGATTCGAGTTCCAGTTCGAGCTCCATGAACTCGAAACTCCCTGGCGCTTTGTCGTCAGCTTTCTCGGCCGTTATCTTCGTTCGGTCCAGGTCGAGCTCGATCCGCGACGGCTTGTCGCCTGGCGACGTCAGGGCAAGCACCCGACGCTGGCTTGCAACGCAAAATAAACGTCGGCTGCGGCGATTGTCGACGATGCCTTCCAGGTACTTCTGGACCGGGCCTGGTGGCAATTCCTGCATCGGGGACAGGCGCGCGTCGGGCAAGGTCTGCTCAATCTCCTCCCTGACGAAGACCTGGCCGTCCTGCTGGCCGCAGGATTTCAGATTGAGACTGCTCTGCCCTCTGCGCTGGCGGCAGCGATAAGTCCATCCGGCGCGGAAGATGTCGAATTCGGGTGTGTCGAAATACGTGTCGACGTGTGACCCGGTCCCGCCTTCCGCTTTCCGGTAGCCCAGTTGGTCGAGCGTCACCAATACCTGCTCGACCTGGTCATTCGAACGAATAAGAAATTTGGCCTCTACTTCCGCCATTGTCGCTTCCAGTGGGCCTTCACGGGTATTAGCAATATTCCACCGCAGCGGCACATGTCATAGTCGTAGTTTCCGCGATACGGCCCGCCTGTCGCAGGCTGTATACATAGGTTTAGCTGCCACAGCGCTGATTTCGAGGATATTCGACATGTATCTTAGTGGTGAAGTTCGCTGGTTTTTCCGCGGCGAGTCATCCCGCGACGTGCATCAATGGTTCGAGGCTGGCGGACGGGGCCGCAGTGAGCCTGAACGGACCGACGAGTACCTGCTGCTGCCAGACTGCGAGACGGTCAGCGTCAAACTCAGGGACGGGAAGTTCGAAATCAAGGCCTGCACGAAAGCGCCCGCCCAGGCCGAATACGCCGACAAGGTTTGCGGCTTACGCGACACCTGGGTGAAGTGGTCCAGCAGTGCCGGCGATGTCGATCAGTTTCGCAGCCAGTTTGTGCGAGCAGAGGATGACTGGGCCAACGTGACCAAGAAGCGCCATTTGCGACTGTTTTCACTGGAAAGCGACAGCCCTGCCGAGATTGCCGTTGGCCAGTCGTGGCTATCGCGTGGCTGCCAGGTGGAACTCACCGATATCAGGGTGCAGTCTGCCCGGGACGAACTCAGTCCTGCAGAGACCTGGTGGAGCCTGTCATTCGAGTCGTTCGGGGACAGCGAAACCTTGCTTGAAAGCCTGGATCTCGTCGTACCCGCGTTCTTCCTCGACATGCCGCCGGTCACACTGAACTATAAGTCGTCTCTGTCGTACCCGGCCTGGCTCAATCGCCTCGGATAGAAGCACGACTTTCGTCTACGGGATGCTGACGATAATTTTTCCGCGGGCATGCCCTTCTTCCGAGTAGCGAATCGCTGAAGCGATATCGCTCAGGGGATAACTGCGATCGAGAACGGGAGTGACGTCACCGCTCTGCATCATTTCCGCGAGCGCCTCGAGATCGCCCTGCCTGAGTCGCGCGAGCAGCGTGACCATCTCCTGGTCGACGAAAGGGTTCTGGAGCATCGCGCCGATGGGGCGCATGAGCGGACCCAGCCAGTCACCGCTGGCGCCGCCGACGATTACCAGCTTGCCGTTTTCTGACAGGACGGATCGGTTTGCCGACAGTGAATGATTGCTGACCATATCGACGATCAGGTCATAAACCCTGTCGCTCTCGGTGTAATCTTCCTTCTTGTAGTCAAAGACGTGATCGGCGCCGATCGAACGAACCATCTCGACGTTGCGCGTGCTGCACACTCCGGTTACCTCGGCGCCCATCGATCTCGCGATCTGCACCGCAAACGTGCCTACACCGCCCGAAGCGCCGTTAATGAGCACTTTCTGGCCGGGCTCGAGACTGCCCTTGTCGCGCAGAGCCTGCAGCGCGGTAATCGCAGCGATCGGCACGGCCGCCGCCTGCTCGAAAGACACGTTAGCCGGCTTCAGCACCAGCGCCCGGTCCTCGGGAATCACCAGGTACTCCGCGAACGCACCGCTCCTGGCGCCGAATACCTCGTCGCCGACCTCGAAGCGCGAGACGTCCGCGCCAACGGCTTCAACCGTGCCCGAATAATCGACGCCGATGCGAGTGTCCTTCGGTGCGCCGATTCCCGAGCCCAGCCGCATGATATACGGCGTGCCCCTCATGTAATGCCAGTCCAGCGGATTCACGGCCGCCGCACGCACCTTGACGAGCACTTCGTTGTCCCCGGGTACCGGCTTTTCGACGTCCCCGTACTCGAGCACGTCTGCAGACCCGTAACAGCGGTAGGTAACGCCCTTCATCGTCTCGACACCCTCCGTTATTTCCGGGGCCGCCACGCAATCGACGTCGTAGCTCAGTACGAGCCCCAGCGATACGATCGCGATGACAATGACGCCGAGAATCCCACCCGCAATCCTGTATCTCAGTTTCATAGCGCGCTAGTGTTCGCAGATACCTGCAACCTTGTCAAGAACGATGCAATCATTTCATATCGTGCAGCCCGGTTTGCCTCGGATTGGCAAGGCCACGTAACCTACGGCGGACGCCTCGATGGCAGCCGACGATTCGAATGAAAGCAATCAACCAGAAACAGGAGCACACCAACTCCTACTACGCCGCGACGGTCAACGAGGTCACGGACTATCCCGCACTCGAAGGCAGCAGGTCGGCCGATGTGTGCGTTGTCGGAGCTGGCTTTACTGGTGTGTCCACGGCGCTGACGCTGGCGGAGCGCGGCTATTCCGTGGCGCTCGTCGAAGCGAACCGCGTTGGCTGGGGCGCATCTGGAAGGAATGGGGGTCAGCTGATCAACGGCATCAGCGGTCTCGAAAAGATTCGCCGGAAGCACGGCGAAGGCATCGCGGACATGCTGTGGAACCTGAAATGGCGCGGCAACGACATCGTTTACGATCGAGTCGAGAAATACGGCATCGAATGTGACCTCAAGAGCGGTTTCCTCGAAGTGGCAACCAAGCCGAGTCACACAGGTTACTTCGACGAATTCGTCGAAGAAAGAGAACGCCACCGGTTTCCCTACAAGTACGAGATATGGAGCCGTGAGAAGACCGGCGAGATGATTGGCAGCGATGCATTTTACGGTGGCTTCATCTGCTACCGTGATGGCCACCTGCACCCGCTGAACCTGTGTATCGGGGAGGCACGTGCCGCGCACGAACTCGGCGTACAGATCTTCGAACAGTCGCCGGTCACGGGCATCGAGCATGGGGCCCGACCGAAAGTGATAACAGCGAGCGGATCGGTCGAGGCGGATTCCGTGGTATTGGCCGGCAACGCCTACGGCCAGTTCGAACCCAAATACCTGTCCAACGTCGTGTTCCCGGCCGGCAGCTACATTATCGGGACCGAACCGCTCTCCGAAGCAGTGGTCGATGAGATCAATCGCCTCGACGTCGCCGTTTGCGACACCAATGAGATCGTGGACTATTACCGCTTGTCGGCGGACAAGCGCCTTCTCTATGGCGGCGCCTGCAATTACTCCGGCCGCGATCCGGCCAGTATCAAGTCCTATATCCTGCCGCGAATGCTAAAGGTCTATCCTCAGCTCAAAGACGTTCGCATCGACTTCGAGTGGGGAGGCAAGATCGGCATCGTCCTCAACCGCATTCCGGCCGTGGGTCGAATCAACGGCAACGTCTACTACTGCCAGGGTTATTCAGGTCACGGCGTCAACGCCACGCACATCATGAGCGAGATCGTGTCCGACGCGATCACGGGCACAATGGAGAAATTCGACCTGTTCGCCGACGTCAAGCACTTCCGGATTCCGGGCTCGCAGTGGATCGGCAACCAGATGATCGCCCTGGGCATGCTCTACTACCGGATGAAAGACCGGCTGTAACGCCGCCGGAGCCAGCCCGCCAGAAGCATCGCCGCCAGGAACAACGGACTGGTCGTACCACCACCGCTGCCGTCGTCGTCGTCTCCATCGTTCGGAGTAACGACGTTTACGGCGGCCGTTGCGCTGTCGTTGGACGGGTCGGCGTCTGCAACTGCTGAACTCAGGCTGGCCGTTACGTTCTGCGCGCCCGTCGCGAGTGCGGTCGCGGTAACACTGAAGCTCGAGTTCGATTGCGCGCCAAAATTACTGGCCGTGCAATCAACCTGCTGTGCGGCAACGGAACATGTCCCGATCGACCAGGTCGCGGAGTCTGCCTGCAAGCCAGCGGCCAGGGTCACGCTGAGCGACACGTTGGTAGCCGCGAGTGTCGATCGATTTTCGAGCATGGCGGTAACCGTCGTGCTGCTGTCTACGAAAACAGGCGCTGTTGATGGCGTGTTCACGACAAGATCGACAGCCGGGTTGACCGTCACCTGCAGCGCATCCTGGTTGTTCGTCAAGCGCTCGTCGGTATCCGTTGTGGTCACGGATGCGTTGACCATGCCGACGCCTACCGCTACGGGAGTCGTCGACAACGTAATCGTGTGACTGCTAAGGCCCCCAATGTCTCCAAGTGTGCAGTTGACCGTGCCGGCGCCGCTGCTGCAGTTGCCCGTCGACGTCGACACGCTGTTCAGCAACAAGGAACTGGGCAGCGTAAAGTCAGCAACAACGCCACTTACGCCAATGGTTCCGTTGCTCGAAACCTCGTAGTCGATATCCGTGCTCGCACTGAGAAGGACGGTAGAAGCCGCGCCATCCTGGCTAATTCCGACATCGACGGCCGGTAGCGGCATGACGCAGGATTGCGGCGCTGCTGCCGCCGTTGCCTGCATGACGCCGATGCTGCACGCGGAAAACTCTTCGTTAGGGGAGACAGACGGCGCCATGATGTAGATCTCGGGCTCCGACGGACAGGATTTCGTTGGATCCCCGTCGTGATCGGCTCCGAAGTTGTGGCCAATCTCGTGTGCGGCAATCAGGCTGTCCGTGGTCAGGCCGGCCCTGCCCTCACTGACGCCCGCGCCGAAGTAGTCTTCACAAAGTGTGCCCAGCCAGGCGATGCCGACCGTCGACGTATCGAAGTCCCTGCCCGTGTACATGTGAGTGAGGCCCAGCGAATTTTGCGCCGGTGTCTGGAGGCGATACTCCGACAACTCGGTGAGCAGCGCCGAGGTGTTGAGCGTGCCACTGAACGGGTCCGTCGCAGCGTCAAAAGTCGTGATGCTCTGTACGTTGATCTGCACACCGACCTGCTCGCTGAAATAGCCGTCGATGTTGTTGAAGCGCGCGGTGATCGCCGCGGCGGCAGCCGTACTGCCACCACGCAGACTCGTGAACAGGGAGTCGCCGATCGCGCCCATCGTGATTTCCGACACCGCGCCCGGCGCCTGTGATGCGCCCCGGGTCAGGTCGGTCTTCATCTGGTTGTATACGATTGAAGCCTTGCCTGACATCGATGTCGCCTCGCAGGACATCGTGCCCGGTGCAATATAAAGGTCGTCGAGGCGATACACGATTGGCGCCGTGATATCCAGCGCGCTGTCTCCGGGAACCTCGATCGCGTACATCGTCGTCCCGTCCCAGACCAGCCCGCGTGGCATCCCGTCGTACATGACGACGCGCACCCAGGAGTCGGGGTTGTTTGCGAGTTCACCGCGGTAAGCGCGAACGGCATCAACGCGGGCATCGGTCGGTATTCCTTTGAGCAGCCTGTCGTTCGACTCGAGTCGCAGATCGAAGCGTCGGCCGAGGGCTTCAAAGCTGAGCGCCAGCGCCCCGTCCGATTGTGCTTTCGCGTTGAGACTTTCGCCACTTTTTTGCGACTTGTGAACGCTCAGGCCTCGCAGCGATTCGTAGTGCGTGATGACAACCTCGGCCGCATGCGTCAGCGGCGAGAGTGCAAGCATCGCAAGGACTGGTACGTATTTGAGAGCGTTCATCCGAGCCCCTCTGGTGTATTTCCGGAAAGACTCCTAGCTAATCAAATGGCCTGTAGCGCAACAAGGAAGTAGCCGTCTCAATTGAGCGACATTGGACAATAAAGTGTGCGCTGCTTCTCAGTTCCGCAATTTTCCGGCCTCTGGACGGGGCATCGTTTCCACGGAAACTACTTATTGGACTCAAGGGCCAAAATCTATATATTCTGGTAGCTGTTGGGTCACTCCCCAAACAAGCGCTTGTACGGGTAGCCAACGGCGAGGGAATTGCCGGGGAGCGATGCAATGATCGAGATCCGAATACATGGTCGCGGCGGTCAGGGTGGTGTGACCCTGGCGAAGCTGATCGCCACGTCGCGCTTTCTCAAGGGGCAGTCGGTACAGGCTTTTGGCCTCTACGCCGCCGAACGGTCCGGAGCACCCATCCAGGCGTTTTGCCGATACGCCGAAGAGCCCATCACCAACCGCAACCTGATCTACGAGCCGGACCATGTTGTCGTGCTGGATCCGACGCTGGTTGGCCCTCCGATCGTGGCCGGGCTCAAAGCCGGTGGCTGGCTGCTGATCAATTCGCCTGAACCGCCCGGAGACTTCACGGAGCAATTCCCGCGTAACCGCCTGGCGAGCGTTGACGCGACCAGCATTGCCCGCGACAACAACCTGGGCACGCGCAGCGTGCCAATCGTTAACACGGCACTTGCCGGCGCGGTTGGCAGGATGCTGAATATCCCACTCGCGGAAATCTGCGCTGCGCTCGAACATCTTGGCTTCACGGGCAGGAACCTCGCTGCCGCCGAACGGGCCTACGAAGAGGTCCGGCTCATCGCGAAGCCGCTCGACGTCGAGCCTGCCGAGGAAACCCTGTCGCCGCCCGACCTTGGACGTGGCCCCAGCATCCTCCATGGCGCGGGCGCGGCGTTGCCCGGCATCAAGACGGGCAACTGGGCGACCGAACAACCACACCGCCAGCAGATGATCCCGCCCTGCAACCACATTTGCCCGGCCGGCAACAACGTGCAGGGATTCCTTAATGCGCTGGCGAACGATGAGACTGACGAGGCACTGGAAATCCTGCTGCGCACGACACCTTTCCCCTCAATCTGCGGAAGAGCCTGCCCGGCTCCGTGCATGGAAAACTGCAATCGCATCGAACTGGACGGCGCCGTCAACGTTCGCCAGCTCGAACGCTACGCCGGCGATCACGGCCAGGTGTCGCTCGAGCCCCTCAACGATCGCGAAGAGCGCATCGCGATTGTCGGATCCGGGCCCGCAGGGTTGACTGCTGCGTATCATCTCGCGCGCTTTGGCTACCAGGTCAAGGTTTTCGAGTCAGGGCCTGAAGTCGGTGGCCTGCTCAGGACCGGTATCCCGGATTTCCGCTTGCCCGAGGACGCAGTCGCGCGCGAGATTAATCGCATACTCGGCCTCGGCGTGGATGTGGAAACCGACCATGCGATCGACAGGCAGACGTTACTCGACCTGGCGAGAGACAACGACGCCGTGCTCGTGGCTACGGGCCAGCAGGATCAACGCGAGCTGCGCCTCGGCATGAACGGTACCGAAGCCGTCGTGCAGGGCATCGATTTTCTCGACCATGTGCACCATGGGGACGTGCGCGTCGATGGCGAGGACGTCGTTGTCATCGGCGGTGGCAACACGGCTATGGATGCAGCACGCTCCGCACTGCGCCTCGGCGCATCGAGCGTACGCGTAGTTTATCGCCGCACGCGTGATGAGATGCCCGCGATACGCGAAGAAATCGACGAGACGCTCGAGGAAGGCATTGCGATCGACTACCTGACGCAACCGATCGCGCTCAACGAGGACCGCGGCGACGGCATGCGGCGCCACTATCGGCTTACCTGCCGGCGGATGGAACTCGGCGAGCCCGACGAATCCGGACGACGTGCACCCGTTGAAATCGCCGACTCGGATATCGAACTTCCCTGCCATCGCGTGATTCTCGCACTCGGCCAGTCGCCCGACGTGTCGGTATTCCCCGAGGGTACCGAGGTCAGGGAAGGCACGCGGCTGCTCGGCCTGCTCGAGACGCCCGTGTTCGCCATCGGCGACCTGGCCACACGCGAAGGCACCGTTGCCGCGGCGATCGGCAGTGGCCGACGCACGGCCGTGCACATCCACAACGTGCTGAGCGGCGAACACGTGCAGATCAGCGAGCATGCCGAAGCACTGCGTGACGTCGACGTCTGGAAGGACGAGGTGATTCAAGCCGACACGATGAAGCTGCATCTCTTCGAGCGCCAACCTGTTGCCGAGGGCGAATCACTAGACGTCGCCGAGCGTCGCTCGACATTCGACGAAGTCCATATGGGCCTCGACAACGCCGCCGAAGCTTCGCGCTGTCTCTCCTGCGGCGTCTGCAACGAATGCGACTTCTGCTGCACGTACTGTCCGGAAGGCGTCTTGAAACGCGTGGGCCATCGACTCGAATTCGACTATGCCTACTGCAAGGGCTGTGGCGTCTGTGTGGCCGAGTGCCCGAGAAACGTCATTTTCATGAGTCATCTATAGGCGAGAACCACCATGCCTGTACAAGTCATAACTGGAAACCATGCCGCCGGCCACGCACTGAGCGTTGCTGGCGAAGCCAATCGAACGGCGCGCGGCGTTGCCTGCGGAATCTACCCCATCACCCCGCAGACCGAGATCGTCGAATACGTCGCCAAGTTCCCGTTCAGCAAAGGTCGCGTTGTGCCCGTTGAAAGTGAGCACAGCGCGATGGCCGTGTCGATGGGCGCATCGCTGAGCGGCGCCCGCGCGTTCACAGCGAGCTCCGCGAACGGCCTTGCCTACATGGCAGAGAACATCATGGTTGCCGGCTATTATCGGCTTCCTATCGTGATGGTCGCGGTCAATCGCACACTGGGTCCGCCCTGGAATATCTGGGCCGACCAGGGTGACACGCTGATGCTCAGGGACTTTGCCTGGCTGCAGTTTTATTGTGAGAACAACCAGGAAGTGCTCGACACCACGCTGCTTGCTTTCCGTATTGCCGAAGACGAGCGCATCCTGCTGCCGGTGCTCGTTTGCATGGATGCCTTCATCGTCTCTCATACACAGACCGAGACGGCGCTGGCCGAGCAGGACGACGTCGATCGCTTCCTGCCTGACCTCGACCTGCCGCATTGCATACATCGCGAGGAAGCACGCACGATTGGCGGTCTTGCCTGGCCTCACGAAGGCTTGTCGATGCGACTGGAGATCGATGAAGCCATGAAGCGCGTGCCGAGCGTCTACGAGGAATGTCGCGAAAACTTTGCGGACATCTTTGGCCGCGATCCCGGCGACATGCTACAGACCTTCGAGACCGAGGACGCCGACACCATCCTCGTTGCGAGCGGCACGATGGCCACGACGGCGCGCGAGGTGGTTCGCCTACGTCGCGAATCCGGCGAGAAGCTTGGCCTCGTCAAGGTGAAAATGTTCCGGCCGTTTCCGGAGGAAGCGCTGCGCGCAGCTTGCCGAAGCGCAGGGCGCGTGGCGGTGCTCGACCGCAATTACGCGGCCGGCGCCGGCGGCGTGTTCTGGCAGGATACACGGGCCGCGTTCCAGGGCTATCGCGACGACGTCGTGATTCAGAACTACCTTACGGGACTCTGCGGCGGCGACGTCACGCCTGACGTGATCGAGGAGATTCTCGCCGACATCACGGAGCGATTCGAGTCCAGCGACCCGGTCTGGATGGGCATCGAGGCCGGCGAGGAGACACTACAATGACTGCAAGTACTGCGCTCCACCAAACCGAAGAATGTCTGCTGCGCGCCGGCAATACCAATTGCGGCGGTTGCGGTATGAGTGTCGGACTCACGATGCTTGGCCGTGCCCTTTCGGAGGCCGGTGACAGCTGCACGCTCGTCATCCCGGCCTGCTGCGGCATCGTTACGGCGGGCGCGTTTCCGACTACCAGCTACGGCGTACCAACGATCGCAACAACGTTTGCATCATCGCCGGCCGTGGCATCGGGTGTCGCATCCATACGCGATCTGAATGACGAGCCTGGCCAGGTCATATGCTGGGCCGGGGACGGAGGTACCTACGATATCGGCCTGGCAACACTGTCAGCAGCCGCCGAACGTAACGAGAATATTATCTACATTTGCTACGACAACGAGATCTATGGCAACACGGGCGGACAGCGTTCCTCGGCGACGCCGGCGGGCGCGCGCACGACGACCACCCCATGGGGCAAGGCGCAGGACAAGAAAGACGTCATGTCGATAATTTCGGCGCACCGTATTCCCTATGCGGCGACGTTGTCGATCGCGCACCCGGACGACTTCGCCCACAAGATATCGACGGCGCTTTCGATCAAGGGCATGCGCTTCCTGTTGCTGCATTCACCGTGCCCAACCGGCTGGAAATCGGAGCCCGCGGACTCCGTAGAACTGGTTCGCATCGCGGTTGCCAGCGGCCTGTTCCCTCTCTACGAGGTGTTCGATGGCGCCAGCTACCGCATCAGCGCAGAGCCCGACGGCACCGATCCCGCCGACTACTTCCGCAGGCAGCGGCGCTTTGACGATGAGGAAATCGACCTCAGGGAAACGCGCAGAGCTTGTGCAGACAGGACGCAGCGCCTTAAATCGCTTGCAGAGCAATATCCGGCGGACTCGCGGATCGCCTGAACCCGTATGTGAGGAAGCCGGCCTGCATTTTCCGGCGGGGTTCGGTTACTATTGCCGGACACTCAAACGGCAGATTTTGAAACTTGGGCCCTCTGCTACGCACCAATCCTGCACCTCTGGCAGGACATGTTCCGCGCGGATACAAGAAAGCATGTACCGGGATAGTCAATGAAGATATTGATTGACATCAATCATCCCGCTCATGTGCATTTCTTCAGGAACCCGATCAAGCTTTTGATCGACCGCGGTCACGAGGTAATGGTGACCAGCCGCGACAAGGAAATGGCGCTCGACCTGCTGGAAGAGCTCGGCATTCCGAACAGGAAACTGTCCTCTCTCGGCGGTGGCGGGCTCCTCTCGCTCGGCAAGGAGCTGATACAGCGCAACCTGGCGCTGCTGAAAGTCGTCCGCGAGTTTCGGCCGGACGCCATGGCCGCGATCGGCGGAACGAGCATTGCCCAGGTGGGATTCCTGGCGCGCGTGCCGTCGCTGGTTTTTTACGACACCGAAAACGCAAAACTGCAAAACTCGATCACCTATCCGTTCAGCAGTTGCGTGCTCGTTCCCCGTTGCTACGAAGCCTGGCTGCCGAAAAGTCGGCACGTCCGCTACGCGGGTTACCACGAACTCTCGTATTTGCACCGCGATTACTTCAGAGCGGACCCGGAAATCGCCAGGGCGAACGGTCTCGTGCAGGACCGAGACAATTACTTCGTAAGAATAGTTTCCTGGCAGGCCAATCACGATGTGGGTGAGCAAGGCTGGACACCCGAGATGCTGCACAAACTCATCGACAAACTCGGCCGCACCGGCAATGTGATTATCTCTTCGGAGCGCGATTTGCCTGCGGAGTTTGCGCCCTATCTATACAAAGGCAAGGTGTCCGACGTTCACCACGTCCTGGCGTTCTGCAAGCTTTTTATCGGTGAGAGTGCGACGATGGCGTCAGAATGCGCAGTCATGGGCGTCCCGGCGATTTATGCGGCGGAGACGGGCCGCGGCTACACCAATGAGCAGGAGGATCGCTATGGCCTGGTCAGGAACATCTTCTCCATCGAAGACAGCCTGGTAATGCGCGCGGTCGACGAGCTGCTATCGATCGGCGATGACGAACTCGCAACCAGACACTCGCAGCTACTCGAGGAAACCATAGACGTCGCGAAATTTGTTGCCGACTCCATCGTCGATTTTCCACAGGTACTGCTCGAGTACCGGCAGTCTCGGGAAGCCGCCTAGCCCATGTGCGGCATTACGGGCTGGTTCTCCAGGCAGGCGCTAGAAGCCGGAGCCGAAGACCGACTGCGGCGCATGATGAAGGCGATCGATCACCGTGGCCCTGACGCCGACGGCCAGCATCGAAGCCTGCACGCGGCGCTCGGTCACACTCGCCTTTCCATCATCGACCTCGAGAGCGGTCAGCAGCCCATGACCAGCTCGTCCGGGAATACCACGATCATCTTCAATGGCGAGATCTACAATTACGAATCCATCAGGTCCGGGATCGACGCTTATGCATTCAGGACTCACTCCGATACGGAAGTGGTCCTGGCCTTGTACGAGACCGGAGGCATGAAGGCGATGGGCAGCCTCAGGGGCATGTATTCGTTTGCCCTTTGGGATCATGAACGAAATGAAGGCTGGCTGGTGCGCGATCCGCTGGGCATCAAGCCGCTGTTCTACTTTCGCGACAACAACGAGCGCCTGGTATTCTCGTCCGAGGCAAAATCGATTTTCGCATCGGATTACTGCAAACCGGCTCTCGACAGCGGTTCGCTGCACCTGCTGATGAACTTTCGCTACCTGCCAGGCAATCGCTCCTTGTTCGAAGGCGTGCAGCAACTGCCAGCCGGTCATTCACTGAACTGGAGGCGCGACGGCAGTATTCACATTGCGCCGGTTCCGCTTCAGGCCGAAGGAAATGCGGACAGCACGATCGCCGCAATAAAAGACTCTGTCCTGCAGCACATGGTCTCCGACGTGGAGGTGGGCGCCTATCTTTCCGGCGGCATCGACTCGGCAACTGTCGTGGCGCTGGCCAGGGAACAGGCGGCAATGCAGACCTTCACGCTGGACGTCGGCGACGACCCGATGGAAAGTCGTTACGCGGCCAGGACGGCGGAGCTGCTCGACGTCCGGAATCACCAGGCACGGGCCCGAGGCGATATCGAATCGTCACTGAAGACGATGTTGTGGCACCTGGAAGTGCCGAAAATTAATGCGTTCCAGATATTCGAACTGGCCGGCTTCGCCTCGCAGCACGTCAAGGTCTGCCTGTCCGGACTGGGCGGCGATGAACTGTTCCTCGGATACAACGCACACGGAATCCTCAACAAGGCGCGTAAGGCAGGCAAGCTTCTTCCAAGCGCTTTGTCGGCCGGCGCGGGCAGCCTGTTGTCGAAGCTGCTCGGGAGTATGAGTGCCGCGCCCTGGAGCGAACACGAACGCGCGGCGCTGATGCTGCAGTCTCTTGGTAACTGGCCGCGCGTTTACGGGTTGCTCAGGAACGTCTGGGACAGTCCGTCCCTGAAGCAACAGATCTACGGCCCGCGCATGCTGGATGCGGAACTGCCCGACGCGTTCGGCTACGTCGACGATCAATGGCCGCAGGAGGCGGACCCCGTCATGGCGATGGCCATGTACGAAAAGCGCGAGAAAATGGTTAACGACATGCTCTGGCAGGAGGATCGCCTGAGCATGGCGCACGGCCTCGAAGTTCGGGTCCCGTTCGTGGACAAGGAACTCTTTGCACACACAGGCAAGCTTGATCGCGACACACTGATGCCGAGCGGCCAGTTGAAGGGCCACATGCGGCAGGCGGTCGCCCCCCTCCTGTCACAGGAGATCCTGCAGCGGCCCAAGAGTGGGTTCCAGGTGGATGCTGCCACTTTTTACAAGGAGCACCTGCAGCAAATGGCGAAAGAGTACCTGTCACCGGAGCGACTTCGCGACGCCGGATTGTTCAACCCCGAGTTCGTCAGCAATATTGAGCGACTGCCGGCGAAAACAGCCTATCGCTGGCACTTCTTCGTGCTTTACATGATGCTGATGACTCACCTGTGGATGGATGTGTTCGAGACCCGATGAACGTCGACTATTCAGATCAACGGGTCCGCGATGTGCTCGAGCAGACGCTGCTCTGGAGCAAGGGTCAGGGCCTGAAAGGCTACAACAAGCATGATGGCCTCAACAGCCCTGTCCTGCGCACGCTGCTCGGGTGGCACAAGTGGCCAAGAATCGTCGCGATTCAGGGGGTTATGCGATTCCCCGTCAACCTGCGTCCCCTGCTGCTGGTGCCCAAGGTGTTCAATCCCAAGGGCCTGTCGCTATTCGCGAGAACCTACCTCGACCGTTACAGCGAGAGCGGTGAGTCGCGCTATCTCGAAGAGGCCAAAGGCGTGTTGCAACTCCTTATGGAGAATCGGTCCGAAGGAAACTGGAGCGGCGACTGTTGGGGTTACGCCTATCCCTGGCAGGACATGGGATTTTTCGCGCCACCGAAAATGCCGAACGCCGTCGTCAGCTGCTTTGTTGCCGAAAGCTTCCTGCGCGCCCACGAGGTCACGGGCGACGAGCAATACCTGGATACGGTCGGCCGCACGATTCAGTTTCTGCTCGGGGACCTGCCCGTTCTCAAAGACACCGAGAGCGAACTCTGCGTCGGTTACATGCCCGTGCCCATGTCCATGCGCGTCATGGACGTCAGCATCCTGATCGCTTCGGTAACCCTGCAGTACGCCAATCGGCGGGGCGACAGCGACTTGCAGGCCAGGGGAGAGAGGCTGTTCACCTATGTCCTGAACCAGCAGACCGACTACGGGGCCTGGTATTACACGGATCCGCCCGATGACTCCCATATTCGACACGATAACTACCACACGGGCTTCATCCTGGACGCAATCCGGCGCTGCATGCGCGCGACCGGGGCTCGTGGCCCGCAGGAGAAATACCTGCAAGGTCTTGATTTCTATGCGAAAGAGCTGTTCAACGATGACGGCGCACCGCGCTGGATGAGCGATTGCGACTACCCGCACGACATCCACGGTGCGGCCCAGGGCATCATCACGTTCAGCCGCCACGCCGATCTTTATCCCGGACTGGCCGAGAAAATTGCGAACTGGGCCATAGACAATATGTATAACGGGCAGGGAAGATTCTTTTATCAGCAGACACGCTGGTACCGGACGCGGTTTACCCTGCTCAGATGGTGCAATGCGTGGATGACACGGGCACTGGCTGCCTTGCTTCTCGAACGCAAGAAACAAACGGAATCAAATGTCTAAATATCACTTCTTCAAGAATGAAACCTACCGCGCGCTCGCGTCCCCGCTGAGCGGCGGGCGGGCAGCCATCAACATCAAGCCCACGATTGCGACGGTCTATATCACCAAGTTCTGCAATTCGCTCTGCACGATGTGCGACTTCTGGCAGGCCGACAGGGACCCGGACGAGCTTACGGCCGAGCAATGGGGAGTCATCTTCTCGCGGCTCAAGGCGTTCGGCGTGGAGTACATCGGGGTGAATGCATCGGGTGAGTTGTTCACGCGACGGGATGCCTACGAGATTCTCCAGCACATCAAAGACCTGGACATGAGTTTCGGCGTCAATTCGAACGCGACCCTGTTCACGTCGTCGAAAGCGAAAAAGCTTGCCGAGCTCGGCCCGAAAGCGGTCACGATTGGGCTCGAAGGCGTGGGTAATGAAATGTACCTTGCGACCCGCGGCCTCAAGAACGGCTTCAACAAGATTACGAGAAGCATCAACAACCTCAAGAACGCGGGTATTCAGAATATCGGCGTCGGTACGGTACTGATGCGCGAGAATATCGATCACTGGGTGAAACTGGCCGAGTGGGCACGCGACACGGGGATCGACGGCGTGCGTTTCACGGCCCAGCACGACAGCTACTTCAACCCGATTTCCGATCCGAAGATGTCGTCCTATGCCAATCCGGAGTTCGTCGCGAAGGTCGAAAGCGAGATCGAGAAGCTAATCGAGTTCAAGAAGCAGTACGGTATCGTCAGGAATTCGGACAAGTACCTGCGCCAGGTCGGCGACTTCTACAAGGACCAGATGAGCTACTTCCCTACTCCCTGTGTGCAGGGCGGCAATCGCATCGAACTGGACGTGTTCGGCAACGTGACGCTGTGCTCCTTCGTTACGGAATCCCTCGGCAACCTGCTGCTCGAGGACATGGACACGGTCTGGAATTCCGAGAAACACCAGAAAGCGCGCGAAGACGCCTTCGCGGGAGAATGCCCGCGCTGCTACCTGTCCTGCTACGCCGAAGAGAACCTGAGATTGTCACCGGGCGGTTTCCTGCCGACAATGGGCAACTCGCTGTCCCGTTGGAAACGCCTGGTGGTCGACTAGAGCATGGACAAGTCCCCCGTCTCAAAAGACGAATACGACGATTCATGGATACGCTCCGCCTGGGGCAGCAAGCGCAACGACGAGCTGCTATCGGGCGGTGAGGTTACGGTCAGGCCGCGCATGGAAAGGGCCCTGTCCCTCTCGAAGCTCGAACCCGGCCTGTCGGTGCTCGATATAGCCTGTGGTCGCGGCGAGTTTCCGTTGCTGGCTTCGACGCTCGGCGCGCACGCCGTCGGCGTGGACTTCTCCGACGCCTCTATCGGCTTCGCTCGCGACCTCAAGAAAAGCCGTCGCGACCAGGAAGAAGGATCGCTACAGTTCGTCCAGGCCGACGCCTGCCGCTTGCCGTTTGGTGATGTTTCCTTCGACCGGATCACGATGCTCGATATCATCGAGCACCTCGTGCCCGAACAGCTCGAACAGATGTTCCTCGAGGTCAAACGCCTCCTCAAGCCGGACGGTTTCGCCGTGATTCACACTCTGCCCAACCGCTGGGTGTACGACTACACGTTTCCGATGCTGCACCGTATCTCGGGCAAGTTCCCCGCAAACCCGCGCGGACCGATTGACAGTGTCATTCACGTCAACGAGCAGACCCTGCCGACATTGAAGAAGATGTTCCGCCGTTGCGACCTCAACAGTTCGATCTGGCTGGAGCAACATATGGCCGCGCAGGCGCGCTGGAACTCGCACAGTGACCAGTACGGCGACAATCGCGATACCGTCTATCCGATGCTCGCGGGCACCGTCGGCCGCTTGCTCGAACTCGCGAGCATTACTCCGGCGAAATTGCTGCTGAGCAACGATATTTTCGGCACTGTCTGGAAGGATCGTAAGCCCGAGAAAGCGACTCGCAAGCTCGCTCTTACCGAAAGGCTAGTGACTGCTTTTGCCTGAAAAGGCCAGTATCACCAGGGACGGCAGCCAGGCGATGACGAGCACCGTCACCCGGAGCACCAGGTAGGACGAAAGCACGAGCTCCTGTCCCAGTCCCAGGAACGAAAACAGCAGGATACCCGTCACCTCGACGGTACCCAGGCCATTGAAGCTAATAGGTATGTAAGCCACGAGCGAGCTTACGGTCACAAGCAAGATCACGTCGAACCACGGCGGGTTCACTGCCCCGCCCGCCTTGAATACGTACCAGTAGGCGGTACCGATGAGCAGTATCTTGAACGTCGTACCGACGAAGTTGATCGCGACGAGTCCCGGACGCCGGCTCATGAATCCGGCGAGGTCCAGGAAGCCCGAGCGAATCTTGTCTATCCACGCAACGTCATGCGAAGCGAGCACTTTCCTCGCCACGTACCAGGCGACTGCAGCCACGACGAAAACGATGGCTACAGCCCAGACCATGGTGTCGGTTTCGATCTCCACTTTTGCCGAGAAACGCAGCAGCGCCAGCCCGGCCAGCAAAGCCATAACGAAAAAGCTGATGAATTTGTCGAGTACGGCGCGCGCCATGATCTTCGACCAGTCGAGACCGGCCCTTTTCAACAGCACCGTCAGGGTCGCAACGTCTCCGACCTGCCCGGGAACCACGAGCCCGAGCGCCCACGAAAACCAGTAGCAAGCGAGGAACTTCGTGTACGAAACGGCGGAGTCGATCGCGACGACGAGGTAGGCGTTGAAGCTACCGAGCAGCGTAGCCACAACGATGCACGCGGCCGCGTAAAGCAAATAGTCCGCGCGCAGGTGAGTCAGCTGGCTGACGAGCGCATTACGATCAACGGAAAGGATGAGTAGCGCCAGTATGGCGAGACCCGCGATGAGCCGGAGATACCTTGAGTTCGATACTTTTCCGGAGTGGCTACGAATCAACCGACTTGATCACTTTCATCGGGTTCCCGGCGACGAAGACGCCTTCCGGGACATTCTCTTTAACCAGAGTGCATGCCCCCACGACCGAGTCGTCGCCGATCGTGACGCCGTCGAGGATGACGGTCTGCACCGACACCCAGACGTTCTTGCCAATACTTACCGGACGGCTGCGCACGTCGTCGAGCGACTCCGTCCGCCTGCCACGCGCCAGGCTGTGAGACGAGGTATCGGTGATGTAGGCATCGGCAATATTACTGAGATCGCCGATCTCCACACGGTCGACGGCCTGGATCGAGGTTCCGTTGAGGCCGCTGCTGTCTCCGAGCGTTACGACGGCTTCGCGAGACAATGTCCGAATGCAGACGGGTTTGATGGCGTTGGAGATGATCAGGCAATTGTTGCCGAGCTTCACCCGGCCGGGCCCGCTGACCACGAGTGGGCCGTAGACACGAAAGAACCGACCGGCACTGAATTTCTTGAACTGCAGCGTAAACTTGATGCGGTACCACCAGCCCCGCAACCAGGCAAAGGCGGCCGGCAACAAGAGGAAAGGCGACTTCGACAGCCGCTTCAGCATGACCGCGGGATCACCTACCTTTTGCGCCGATTCGGACATACCTAGTCCCGTTTCCTCCTGGTCTCGGGCTTCTTCGTCGCAACCAGCCAGACGCCTGCGCCGAACTTCGGCTTCGAGTAGCTCCCTATCCAGGAAAAGAAGTTGAGGAGCGGAAAAAACAATGCGTAGATTATACGGTTCTTTTCTTCCGCCCCGGAGATCCAGTAAGAAATATTGTTGGTGAGATTTTCCAGGAAGCCGTAGCTGAAGCCACGTTCTCTAACTTCGAATCCCGCCTGTTTCACTCGCTCAACGAGTTGCGCGATGTGATACCCGGGGCGGACGTGCCCGGGCACATCGAAATTCTCTTCCCACGACAGCACCGGCCAGCGACGGTAAAAGTGCGGAACGTGCACAACGAGAACGCCTGACGATTCGAGACTGTCGTAGAAATTTCGCAATACCTGGCGGTCGTCGAGGATATGTTCGAGATTGTCCACGGAAACGACGAGGTCGTAATTCTCCGGCTTGCTGTAGGTGGTCAGGTCGCCATCAATGAAATCACAGTTCCCGAAGCCGGCTTTCTCCGAGATTTCGCGGTTGGCCGTCTGCGCCACCGGGTCCGCATCGACGGCATCGATCTTCGCGTTCGGATAGCGTCCCGACAGGAAGCGAGTAATTACGCCGCGACCACAGCCCGCGTCGAGAATTCGGGTAGCACGTTCGGGCAGAATCTGCTTCAGGCGACGAATCCGAATCCGAAGACCGACGATCGGCACACCGAGCATTCGGCAGTAAAGTCGGCCCAGGAAATCCAGGCGGGAGTCAAAATAAAGTTCGCTTCCAGGCATGCTCATATCGTCGCTTATTCAATGTCGTCGGGGTGCCAGACTATGCGTCGCAGCATAGCGAAAACCCTATATAACACAAGGTACTGGAAACACAGGGGGCAATAAGTGACGCCGTCGACGCTTTCTCGCTCGATTTCGACCTCTAATCGAAGATCTGCTGTCGACCGGTCGCGTGGTTTTCCCTATGCTGTCCTTATGGGTGTTTTTGAATACATCGGCGTGCTCATCTCGGTCATCATGGGCCTCGCCATCACGCACCTGGCCGTCGGCGCCAGCAAGCTGATCCAGAACAGGGAAACGAGCAGGCTGTGCCTGCCGCATGCACTCTGGACGATCAACGTCCTGCTCTACATCCTCATGATCTGGTGGAGCATGTTCTGGTGGAGCGGCCTCGAGGACTGGAGCGCCTATCACTATCTCGGC
>Ga0209567_10000436_pt1 | contig 22875 bp, 22 predicted proteins | sample COG_12_FD_184756 | JGI IMG/M metagenome (GOLD analysis project Ga0209567, IMG submission 184756) | Pelagic marine sediment microbial communities from the LTER site Helgoland, North Sea, for post-phytoplankton bloom and carbon turnover... | ecosystem: Environmental > Aquatic > Marine > Neritic...
GACGGGGTCGAGACCCATCGCCAGCAACACCGGCCCGACGATAGGGACTACGACGAAAGTAATTTCGATGAAATCAAGCACGAAGCCGAGCAGGAACATGACGAGCATAACGACAATGACGGCACCGATAACGCCGCCGGGCAGCGCCTCCAGAATGGCGCGTACACCATCGTCACCACCGTAGCCGCGAAACACGAGTGAAAAAATAGAAGCGCCTATCAAGATAAGGAACACCATGCTGCTGATGCGCAGCGTGCTCTGCATGATCTCGCGAAGGCGCGAGAGATTGAGCTGACCGCGCGAGATGGCCAGCAGTAATGCGCCCATACCGCCGACACCGGCAGCCTCGGTCGGTGTTGCCAGACCTTTGAGAATAGACCCCAACACGGCCAGGATCAGAAGCAACGGAGGCAGCAAGGCGCGAAGCACCTGCCCGAGGGACACCCGCTTGTCTGGCTCTCGAAGGTGAGCGGGCATCGCCGCAGGCTGCAACAACGCGACACCGAGAATGTAGAGCACGTACAAGGCAACGAGCATGAGGCCGGGGATCAAGGCCCCGGCAAACAGGTCACCCACGGAAACGGTCTTCGGAGAATAAATACCCATCTCCAGCTGTGCCTGCTGATACGCGGTGGTCATGACGTCACCGAGCATGACCAGGATTATCGACGGCGGAATGATCTGTCCGAGTGTGCCGGACGCACAGATGGTACCGGTCGCTATTTCCGGTGAATAGCCGCGCTTGAGCATGGTGGGCAAAGAAAGCAGGCCCATGGTAACGACCGTGGCGCCGACGATACCGGTGCTCGCGGCGAGCAACATGCCGACGAGCGTTACCGAGATGCCGAGGCCACCGCGCAGGGTCCCGAACAGTGCGCTGAGCGTTTCCAGCAGTTCCTCGGCAATTCGCGCCCGCTCCAGCGTGACACCCATGAAGACGAAGAGTGGCACGGCGACCAGCGTTTCGTTGGTCATGATGCCGAAAACGCGGTTTGGCAAGCCGTGCAGCAATGCCTCGTTGAAGCCGCCGCCCAAGACGCCCATTCCGGCAAAAATCAGGGCCGTTCCTCCGAGCGTGAATGCGACCGGAAAGCCGGCCAGCAGGACGAGGATCACTGTCACGAAGAGCAGTGCGGCCACCCACTCCATGATCAGCGCCGCCTCAAGGCACTGAGCGAGCGCAACAGCAAAGAGCCGCCCTGTAACGCCACGACGATCGGCATGAGAAGCAGAACCGCTTTCAACAAGGGAATGAGCGGATAGGGCAAGCCCCCGGATTCCCTGGAAGCTTCGCGCACAGCCCAGGACGCAGCGACGAAATCGTATGACGCCCAACCGAGAAAGAGACACAAGGGCCAAAGGAAGATAAGGACCCCGACCAGGTCGATCCAGGCGCGCCTTTTCACGCTCATCGCCCGGTAGAAGATATCGACGCGCACATGATCTTCTTGTTGCAAGGTGTAGGCGGCGCCCATCATGAAGACGAAGGCGTGCATCCAGGTTACCGACTCCTGCAACCAGATCAGCCCGGCATCAAACACGTAGCGCATCACCACGACAACGAAGGTGATGATGACCATGAACAGGGTCAGCCAGGCGGAGGCTTTGCCAGTAAAAGTGCTGATTCGATCGAACAGGTCCGTTGGTGATTCGCTGTCCACGAGAACGAAGCGGTCCTCAAGTGCGCCAGAAGGTTGGTGTGATCAAAACCAGCAGTGTGAAAATCTCCAGGCGACCGAGCAGCATGCCCACCACCGAGATCCACTTGGCCGTGTCGCTAAGGGACATGAAGCCCGAGGCGACATCGCCCAGTCCGGGTCCCAGGTTATTCAGTGTTGCAGCGACGGCCGAAAACGCCGTGACCTGATCAAGGCCGGTCGACATCATCGCGAGGAGCATGATTCCGAAGGTGATGATGTAAACAGAAAAGAAGCCCCAGACCGCATCGACGACGCGATAAGGAACGGCCTTGTTCCCCAGTTTGACGGGGATCTCGGCACTCGGATGCACGAGGCGCACTATCTCCCGAACGCCCTGTTTGTACACGAGCAGCCAGCGAATGACCTTGATACCGCCCGCCGTCGATCCGGCGGAGCCGCCAACGAAGCTCGCGAATACAAGTAGCACGGGTAAGGCCGCCGGCCATATCGAGAAGTTTTCGGTCGTGAATCCGGTCGTTGTGCCGATCGATACGGCCTGGAACAGGCCATTGATGAATGTCTGGCCCGGATCGACATAACCCCTGTACCAATACAGGACGCCGATCACCGTCGCTGAAAGGGCGATCAGCATGTAACTGTAAGCTCTGAACTCCGGGTCCTTGAAATAGTGTCTAACGGAGACGTAGCGCCAGGCAAAGAAGTGTAAGGAGAAGTTGATGCCGGCAACAAACATGAAGAACACGGCAACGAGGTGAACATAAGCACTGTCGAAATAGCCGATGCTCAGATCGTGAGTGGAGAAGCCCCCGATAGCGACCGTCGAAAACGCATGGCAAAGGGCATCAAACCAACCCATGCCGGCGAGGCGATAACCGAGCATGCAGGTAATCGTAAATGCAAGATACACGTACCAGAGCGCTTTCGCCGTCTCTGTAATGCGCGGCGTGAGCTTCGTGTCTTTCACAGGACCTGGTGTCTCGGCCCGATACAGCTGCATGCCGCCGACGCCGAGCATGGGTAGCACGGCCACGGCCAGAACGATGATGCCCATGCCGCCCAGCCATTGCAGCTGCTGTCGGTAATAGAGTATCGATACGGGAAGGTCGTCGAGCCCCGTGAGCACCGTAGCGCCGGTCGTCGTCAGGCCCGACATCGATTCGAAAACCGCGTCTGTAAATGACAGCGACGGGGCATCGGCGAAAAACAGTGGCGCAGCGCCAAACGTACCGAGGACCGTCCAGAAGGACGCGACGACCAGGAAGCCGTCACGCAATCGGAGATCTTTCCGGGAGCGATGAACGGGCAACCAACAAATGAGGCCGGCGACGAGCGTCAGTGCGAAGCCCTGGACGAAGGGCAGCCAAGAATGATCATTGTAATAGAGGCTGAACAGAATTGGCGGCAGCATGGTCAGGCTGAACATCATTAGCAGCAAGCCCAGAATACGCTGTACGACTGTCCAGTTCATTTGAGCCTAGACAAAGGAGACGCCGACTTGAAACAGGCTTTCGAGGCGTTCGATCTTGCGACGATCGGTCATAAACAGAATCATATGATCATCGGCCTCGATGACGGTGTCATGGTGCGCGATGATGACCTGGTCGCCACGCACGATGGCGATGATTGCAGTTCCTTTCGGCAAGTCGATATCTTCGATTGCGCGACCAACCACCTTGGAGTTGTCCTCGTTACCGTGAGCGATCGCCTCCATGGCTTCAGCCGCACCTCGCCGCAAGGAATGCACTTTGACCACGTCACCGCGCCGCACGTGCGCGAGCAAGGAACCGATCGTCACCTGTTGCGGAGATATTGCAATATCGATACTGCCCGACTCGACGAGATCTACGTAGGAAGCTCGATTGATCAGCGCCATCGCCTTGTGAGCGCCCAGGCGCTTGGAGAGCATCGAGCTGAGGATGTTCGCTTCTTCCGAGTTCGTTAATGCGCAGAAGACGTCCACGTTGTCGATGTTCTCCTCGAGCAGCAACTCCTCGTCCGCGGCGTCGCCGACCAGCACGATGGCCTTGTTGAGCTGCTCGGAGATGTCGCGTGCACGCAGGTGATCGCGTTCGATGATCTTGACCTGGTTGGTCTGTTCCAAAGCAAGGGCGAGGCGCACGCCGATATTACCGCCGCCGGCGATGACAACTCGGCGCACCGGGTCCTCGAGCCGGCGCATCTCGCTCATGAACACGCGGATGTCTTTCCGGTCGACGACGAAAAAGACTTCATCGTCTTCCTGGATTATCGTGTCGCCGTCGGGGAGCATGGCTTTGCCCTGGCGATAGATTGCCGCGATACGGCCTTCGGTGTTCGGAATGTGGTCCTTCAGCGTCGCGATGCGCTGGCCCACGAGCAGGCCGTCGCGGTCCGCCTTGACACCCACCAGGCGCACCCGGCCGTCGGCAAAGTCGAGGACCTGCGACGAGCCCGGATAAAGAATGAGTTGCTCGACATACGTGCAGACCAGTTGCTCCGGGCTTATTCGCACGTCGATTGGAATAGCATCCTGCGTAAACAGCTTGGTCGCATTCATGTATTCAGCCGATCGAATACGTGCGATTTTAGTTGGCGTTCGAAATTGCGTGTAAGCGACCTGGCAGGCGACCATGTTGGTTTCGTCACTGTCGGTCAGGGCGACGACGATTTCCGCGTCGCTCGCACCGGCTCGCTCGAGAACCTCGGGATACGCGCCGTTGCCGACCACAGTCCTGATATCGAGTCGATCCTGCAGTTCGCGCAATACGTCGGGCCGCTTGTCGACAACGGTGACCTCGTTGGCTTCCTCGCGAGATAGATGATAAGCCGCCGAAGAGCCAACCTGGCCAGCGCCGAGAATGAGAATTTTCATCGCGAGTAGTCTACATCAGATCAGAAAGCGGCCTCACAATTACTCGTGAGCCGCTTATGAGACCGTTTCCAAATTTGCATAGCTCAGAACCAGCCACTTCGTGCCGGCCGCCTCAAAATTCACTTCGACCCGGGCATGGGCGCCCTGCCCCTCGCAGTTGAGGATCACGCCATCGCCAAACTTTTTGTGGCGGACACGCTGGCCGAGGCGAATTCCAAGTTCATCGCCGGGTGCGGCGGAGGTTCGCCTGCGCTGCGATGAATGCGCCGGGCGCATCGGTCGTGATACCTGCACCCGAGGCCGGACCTCTTCCACATGTTCGTCGGGAATTTCGGCGATGAATCGCGACGGTTGGGAAAAGTTGTCCATGCCGTGCAGGCGGCGCTGCTCGGCGTGCGTGATATACAGCGTTTGCTTGGCGCGAGTGATGCCCACGTAGCAAAGGCGCCGCTCCTCCTCAAGGCCATTGGGGTCCGCGATGGACCGTTGATGCGGGAACAGCCCGTCTTCCATGCCACACATGAACACCAGTGGGAACTCGAGGCCTTTCGCCGAGTGCATGGTCATCAGTTGAACACAGTCTTCCCAGGCCTCGGCCTGCCCCTCGCCAGCCTCGAGTGCGGCATGAGACAGGAATGCATCGAGTGGGGTCATTTCCTCGGCCGGGTCGGGCTCGAAGCTTCTCGCCGCGCTGACAAGTTCAAGCAGGTTTTCAACCCGTGTCTCGCCCTTCTCGCCTTTTTCTTTCTTGAAGTATTCGACGAGGCCGCTCGTGTGGATAACGTGATCGACCTGGTCGTGCAGGTCCAGACCCCTGGTCTCGCGCGCCAAGCGCTCAATGAGCGACATAAACGCATTCACGGCGTTGGCCGCCCGACCATTCAGGTCGTCACTCGCGATGGCCCCGGCGGCGCGCCACAGGGAGCAGGCGTTCGCGCGTGCGTATGAACGCAAGAGTTCTACCGTCCGGGCGCCGATGCCGCGCGTTGGCCTGTTAACGATGCGCTCGAAGGAGCTGTCGTCGTCACGATGTGAAATCATTCGCAGGTATGCGAGCGCGTCCTTGATTTCTGCGCGTTCGAAGAATCTCAAACCACCGTAAACGCGGTAAGGAATGCGTGAGTTGATCAGGCTTTCTTCCAGTACGCGAGACTGCGCATTCGAGCGATACAGGATGGCCGAGTCAGCGCGAGCATTTCCCTGGTCGATCCAGTCACGCAGGCGCCCGATAACGAAGTCCGCCTCGTCGCGCTCGTTGTAAGCCGAATAGACCCTGATCGCTTCGCCCTCTGCGCCCTCGGTCCAGAGATTCTTGCCAAGGCGCGAGTTGTTGTTGGCGATGACGGCGTTGGCGGCGTTGAGAATCGTTGCGGTCGACCGATAGTTCTGCTCCAGCTTTACAACCTGCGTGCCCGGGAAGTCTTTTTGAAAGCGGTGTATATGTTCGACGCGCGCACCTCGCCAGCGGTAGATCGACTGGTCGTCATCGCCGACAACAAATGGCACGCCCTGGTCACCCGCGAGCAATCGCAGCCACGCGTACTGGATGGCGTTGGTGTCCTGAAACTCGTCGACGAGCAGGTGTTGAAAACGGCGTCGGTAATGCGACAACAGCTCAGCGTTATCGCGCAATACCTCGTGCGCACGCAAGAGCAGCTCCGCGAAGTCCACGAGACCGCCGCGCTGACAGATTTCTTCGTACGACTGGTACAGCGAAATCATCTGCCGGCGATCGGCGTCGCCCTCGTCGTCGAGGTGCTGCGGGCGCAGGCCTTCGTCCTTCTGTGCATTGATGAACCACTGGATTTCTTTCGGGATCCAGCGACTATCGTCAATCTCGAGATTTTTCAGCAAGCGCTTGATCAGTCGGAGCTGGTCATCGGAGTCGATGATCTGAAAATTCTGCGGCAAGCCGGCCTCGCGCCAGTGGCGGCGCAACATGCGGTGTGCGAGGCCGTGAAACGTCCCTATCCATAGATGTTGAACAGGGAGGTTAAGCAACGATTCGATACGGCCACGCATCTCGGCGGCGGCCTTGTTCGTGAACGTCACGGCAAGCAGGCTCTGCGGAGAGAGGCCTTCGACATCGATGAGCCACGCCGCACGATGGACGAGCACACGGGTTTTGCCGCTGCCCGCACCGGCAATGACGAGGGTCGGCTCCGCAGGCGCAGTGACGGCCTGACGCTGCGCCTCATTCAGGTTATCGAGGATTGGTGTGACATCCATTGGGAGCCAGGATCGGATAGACCGTCGCGGGAATTCGAAAGCCGGCAAGTCTAGCAGAGAATTACCGTTCCCAGAGCACCCCGAGAATATACTGGAAGCGCTCGTACTGGATGCGCGTGTCATTCGAGATAGTCTCGTCATACCGGGCTTCGGCGACGAGGCTCAGCTGCGGGGTCATGCGATAGCTGCCGATGATGCTGGCATCGGAAGATTCCTGTGTTTTCCGGCCGACCAGGGGCTCGTGGAAGGCGAAGGCGTTGGAATAATCGTAATCGCGGTATGCGGCATTCAGCTCCAGGTCAAAACGATCACCGGGAGCCCAGTGGAACTCGAAGCGATAGTCATAGCGCGTGTAATCGTTGTAGCCGACGTACTCGTCAGTGCGTTCCGTGCGCTCAACCTCCCAACCGAACCACATGCTGTCCGTAACGCGCTGCCGCGCCCGCAGCCCGAATGAGAGATAGTCATAGCGTACCGCGGGGTTACCGAGGCGTTGCTGACCGTCGAGGTCATAGGAGGGCCGCTCGCCGTAACGTCGGCTGTGGTACTCGGCCGTCAGGCGTAACAGCGACGTTGGCGCAAACTTGAATTGGCCATACAGGTTGACGAGGTAATACTCGTGGTCGTACTCGGGCACGACGCCGGTGTCATCGTAATCCCACAGCTGCCCTTTGAGCTTGAAACCGACCGACAATCGTTCATGCGCTTGCCGAAACGACAGCTCGGGTCCATACCGGAGGTAGTTCATGCGGTCATCGATTTCCACACCGTCCACAATACGATTGCCGCCGTTGTCAGGGTCGTAATAGACCTCGTCGTGCTGGGCGATTTTGAATGCGCTGAAGACCTCACGTCTTCTGGAACCTTCGGTGCGGCTGTACTCGCTGCCGAAGCTCGCTTCGTGGATGTACTCGTTGGCATTGTCCAGGTCCGTGTCCTGGTAGTAGCGGCCAGCGAGACGATAGGCGCCATAAAAGCCTTCAAACGGCAGGCTGTTGATTTTGTACTTGGCGCTCATACTGATCGGCATGTACGCCCCGCTTTCTTCCTCAGGTAATACGAGCGGCAGGTTGTCGTCGGCAAAATCGATGTAGGGCTGATCGGGGGAACGAAAAACGTTGTCGTCGTGGGCAAAGCTCACGCGAGCATGAACCTGGATGTCCGCGAAAGCTCTTTCCTTCTTGCGTTTGGCAACGCCCGTTTCGAGCGCATCCGGTTTTTCTTCAGCGGCACGAATCCTGGATATTGCAACGACCGCAAACGTCTGCAGCTTCTGGTTTATTGCCTGATCGCGGACCAGGCGAAACCAGCGCAACGCTTCTTCAGTATTTCCTGCCGCATAAGCATTCAGGCCGAGGTTGTACTGCGCGGCTACGCGCAAGGCGGGATCTGAAAGCGCCTTCTGTAATGACTCCCGAGCGCGAATGTGTTGCTTGGCACGGTAATGGGCTATGCCGGTGTTGTAGTGCAAGACCGGCGAGTCGAGGCCTTCCTCGGCAGCCTGGCGGTAGCGCAACAGAGCGGCCCAGTAAAGATCATCCCGAAACAGCCGGTTGCCGTCCCGGAAATATTGTTCAGCCGTCATCGCCGACACAGATTGTTCCGGTGCCAACAGGCCCAGGGCGGTGCAAAGCAGGAGCGAGCCCGCGAGAAAAATGTTTTTTGCCATGTAGGTCATGCGCTACAGCGTTATGTCAGGTCGCAAGGGTAACGGCTTTGCCGCTGTCAAAACTATGACGTGGCGCAAAAAAATACCCCCGGACGGTCAACAAACGGGGGTATTTAGTGATTTCGAGTGTCTTGGGACGAAAGATCGTCTATCTAGTCGACAACATCGTCGTCGCCTTCCTCATCTTCCTCGTCATCCTCGTCATCCTCGTCGTCTTCGTCAAACTCGTCGTCATCGACATCTTCACCGTCTTCGAAGTCGCCTTCTTCTTCCAGTTCGTCTTCCAGCTCATCTTCATCCAGCTCGTCGCCGTCTTCGAATTCGTCGTCCATTTCGTCTTCGTCTTCGCCGAAGCCGTCTTCGTCGGATTCATCGTCAGAGCGCTCATCGAACTCTTCGTCATCGGTCTCGTCCGGCTCTTCTTCCTCTTCGCCATCTGCCCAATCGTCGTCGTCGACGTCACCATCATCCGGGCCGCGCATCTCTGAAATGGCGTCATCAAAATCAGCGACGTCATCGAGCACTTCCATCGTGACATCCAGATCATCCAATTCGTCAGCACGCACGGTCGCCGGGAAGAAAGCAACCAGGGTTAGCGCGGCAATCGCCAAAAACATATATACGTGTTTCATTGAACTACTCCATCAGCTCACGTCTATGCGCAACCGAAATGTTCGGTCACGATCCTTGTGTTCGAGTCGCGCAAGCACCTCACCGCCGGCGGGCGATACGGCGATAAGCTCAAGCGGCAGCAAATTTTTTCCTTCGCTCAGGCTGGTTTGCCAGGTAATTACGCGCTGCCCCGGAAAACCGGCAAGCTCGATGCCATCGGGAAGCGTCACCGTAAGCATCGCCGCATCGAGTGCGGTTGCTGACGCAAACATGAGGTTGACGGTGCGCGGCTCCTCGAGCGTCATCGTGATGCCGGGGATGCCCGGATCCGCATCCGGCAAAATCGGTGTCGCCAGGAAAAACCCGCCGATTAACCAAAATGCCAGGCCGGCGGCTACCGCAGAAGCAAACCCGGCCATCACCCAGCGCTTGCGCTGCCGGCGCGTACCTTCGTGCGTTGCGCGAGCCAGCGCCCGGTCGTAAAAAGTGGCGGTTGCCTGGGGCATCGGATAGTCCTTTAAAAGCGCCTGGATCTCCTGATCCTGCTTGTCTGTGTCTTCGGTCTGCATGTTCTCGTCCTACGTAATTCTTACACGATTCGCGTCAGGAAAAGGTTCCATTTTGCGTCAGAATTTCGCGCAAACGCGCCCTCGCGCGATGTAATCGCGATTTTATGGTCCCGACCGGAACGCCCGTAATTTCGTGTATTTCTTCCAGTTTATAGCCTTCCGTGTCGTGCAAAAGCACAACAACGCGGTGTTCGTCGCTGAGCTCGGACAAGGCCAGGTCGAGTGCGCAAATCTTCTCCCATCTTTCCCGATCCAGCAGCGGATCTTCAATCCCCGGAAGTCCCGCAAGCCCGTCTCCCGGCATCTGCCCTTCTTCAACGGTTTGCAGGCGGCGCCGCGCGAAGCGGCGGCGCTCATCGATAAACAGGTTGTACATAACCCGCGAGAGCCATGATGCAGGCTCGTCGATCTTCACGAGCTCGTCGAGTTTGCCGTAGGCTTTTATCAGGAGCTCCTGGAAAAGGTCCTCGGCCTCGGCTTTGCGGCCGGCGAGGCGCCACGCAAGACGATAAAGCCGGTCAAAGTGTGGCCGGACCAGGCGTTCAAAGGCCAGGTTTTCGTCGTTGTGGTGGTCGCCGCGCATGATGGCTCAGAGTCTATTACGGCGCCGCGCAACAGAACCTGATCGACTTGGCATTTTCAGAGGCTTACACGAAACAGCAGGTAGTGATCGATGAGAATTGCCGCAAACAGGAAGCCTAAGTAGCTGATCGAGAACCGGAAGGTTTTCATTGGCAATTCCTGGTCGCCTGGGACGCGATACATTTGAATCGCGAAATAAAGGAAAAAAGCATCGAGCACGAGGGCTGCCAGAAGGTAGATCAGGCCGCTCATGCCGATCAGGTACGGCAGGATCGTCACGAGCACGAGTAGAATCGTATAAAGCAGTATGTTCAGCCGCGTGTATGCCTCGCCGTGGGTCACCGGCAGCATTGGTATGTCAACCTTCGCGTATTCCTCCTTCCTTGCGATCGCGAGTGCCCAGAAATGGGGTGGCGTCCAGACAAACACGATAAGAAACATCAGCAGCGCACCGGCGTGCAGCTCGTTGGTGACCGCCGTCCATCCCAGGACCGGTGGCGCCGCACCCGCGGCACCGCCTATGACGATGTTTTGTGGGGTCGCGCGCTTCAGGAAAACCGTATAGACGACGGCATAACCGATGAGCGAGAAGAACGTGAGCACAGCGGTCAGCGGATTCACGATGAACCACAGGATGAACATGGAGATTACGCATAGCCCCGATGCGAACGCCAGGGCGGCTCTTTCCGTGAGCTTTCCTTGTGGCAATGGCCGGCCGCGTGTACGCATCATTTGAATATCGATACGGGCGTCAAGTACATGGTTGAATACCGCAGCAGACGAAGCGGCAAGGCCGATACCCAGCGTTCCAAATACCAACGGGATCGCGCCGGGCCATCCCGGTACCGAGACGAACATGCCGACGATCGCCGTGAACACGATAAGCATAACCACGCGCGGCTTGGTTAGCTCGTAAAAGTCACGCCAGTCTACGTAAGTATCTACACTTGTGTTCAAGCTCGAATTCCAGTCAGCCTATGCGAGATAGTTCCAGCAGGTGTTTGATGTCTTCGACCATATCCGCCGGGTCTGTGTCCGGCCGGAAGTACATGACCAGATTTCCCAGCGGATCGACGAGGTAAAAGCCACCAGCCGATAGTTCCGCGGGTCTTTTGTTTTCGAGCAGGTCACTGAAACCGCTGTCCTTAAGGGCAATCACGCCCGGGTGCTGATCGGCGAGAAACACTGTATCGGGCGCCGTATCACCGTGCAAGAAGACCCGCACCAGCCGGTCTATTTCCTTGCCGAGCATCAATCGGGACTGACGAAGCGTATAGAGAGCATATTCGCAAGTCTCGTCGCAAACTCCGTCGTTCGAATAGACCAGCAACCAGCGGCCATCTTGTTGTTCGTGGATTCTTGAATCAGGCAGTGCGTCCTGGATATTGACCAAAGGCTCGAGCAGCTGGCCGTGGTTGGTTCGGCCCTCGGGCCGAAAACCGGCCCCGCTAAAGTACAGCCAGGTTGCAAGAATCAGGGGCCCGAAAAATACGAGGGCGATCAGGGTCAGCTGCAGGCGACCTTTAATGTCCTTTTGTCTTGTCACGAGTCGAATCGCTTCTTGCGGTAGTTCCACACGAGCAGGCCTGACAGGACCGCCCCCATTGCAAACCACTGGAAAGCGTAAGCGAAGTGCTTGCCGGGGCCAAATTCCGTTGGGACCCAGTTACGCAGAAACCCATGCTGCTCTTCGTGGTCCATGAGGAGGACGAACGGTTGCACCTCGACACCCAGCGCCGCAGCCACTTCTTCGCGAGAGGGATAGACGGCCTCCTTCGGCCAGGTGGAGGTTGGCTCTATGGCGGCGCCCATCTTGTAACCGGCACGCGGCAGGGATCCGGCGCGGCCACGAACAGTTATTCGCGTTGTTGGCACATTCAGTACGCTGACATCGAAAGGTCCGCTACCCCTCTCTATCCAGCCACGGTTGATTAGCAAGACCGGCTCTTCCTCTTCTGCGAGCAGGGGGGTCAGCACGTAATAGCCGTAGCGGCTGTTAACAATAATATTCTCGAGCAAGAACTGGCGCTCATTGTCGTACTGCCCGGTTGCCTTGAGTCGCTGATACGGGCGAACTTCCATGCCGTCCTGCCACGCAGCAAAGCCAGTCTCATTCCGAAAAGCAGCATGGGTAGCTCGCTTTTCCAGGCCGCGGCTGATTTGCCATACCGCAAGGCCGGCGAACTGCGCAACCAGTAACGAACCGACGAGCAGCGGTAACCAGGTTGGCAGAGGCTTCTTCGTTTTCGTCTTCGTGTTCACGGTATAATGATCGCTCGAGAGGGCGCTGTTATGAAATACGTTGTATTCGTTTTGTTAGCCGCAATTGTAATCAGCTTGGGCACCGGGCTGTTCTATCTTCGCCGTGAGGACGCGGATTCACCGAAAATGCTCCGTGCGCTCGAGGTGCGGGTCGCCCTATCGCTGGTCCTGATCGTGTTCCTCGTCGCGTCTTATTTCCTCGGCTGGATCGTTCCGCCCACGCAATAACGACGGTGGGCGTCACCGACAGGGCAAAACGGGCGCCTCGGCGCCCGCTTCGATTTTCTCGCTGTTGCTGCCCGGATCACATCCAGTAGACGAATACGTAGAGGCCAACCCAGACCACATCGACAAAGTGCCAGTACCAGGCGACGGCCTCAAATGCGAAGTGTTTCTCTCGCGAAAAGTGGCCTTTCAACACCCTGAAAAAAATGATTGTCAGCATGATCGCGCCGATCGTCACGTGCAAGCCATGGAAGCCCGTGAGCATGAAGAACGTTGAGCCGTAGATTCCTGTGGTCAACTTCAGGTTCATGTGTTCGTAGGCCTCGACGTACTCGACACCCTGCAGGTAGACGAAGGTGAAGCCCAACACAAAGGTCGCGGCAAGAAAGACTGCGAGCCACGTACGCTTGCCGGCAAGCAATGAGTGATGAGCAATCGTGACCGTGACACTGCTGCTCAGCAGTAGCACCGTATTGATGAGCGGCAGGCCGAACGGCGGCATCGCCTCGTACTCACCACCGATACCGCCCGGACCGTCGGTTGGCCATGTGCTTTCGTAACCCTCCCACAAGAGCAGGTTGGTAAAGAAGTTGTTGCTGGATCCGCCAAGCCAGGGGACGGCCATGTTGCGTGCGTAGAACAATGCGCCGAAGAACGCGGCGAAGAACATGACTTCGGAGAAGATGAACCAGAACATGCCCTGGCGGAAAGACTTGTCGACCTGGGCGTTGTACAAGCCGCCCTGGCTTTCGCCGATGACCGTGCCAAACCAGCCGGTGATCATGAAGACAATGACCAGGAGACCCGCCAACATGACGTAAAAGCCCGCGTCGGCGCCGTTCAGCCAGGTCGAGACGCCGGTCATCAGCAGCAACAGGCCGGCCGATCCGACAACGGGCCAGTGGCTGCCATGCGGTACGTAGTAGTGGTCTTCGGTGTGTGTCGTCATGTCAACTTCTCAGTTTAAAGCGTGTTGTTCGCCGCACGGGCATTATCAAAAAATGTGTACTGCAACGTGATCGTGTCAACGTATTCCGGCAGTTCGGGGTCAACGATGAACTGCAGTGGCATCGCCCGCTCCTGATTCGCCGCAAACGCCTGGCTTGTGAAGCAAAAGCACTCTATTTTCGTGAAGTGCTCAGCCGCAGAGATTGGCGCGACACTTGGAACGGCCTGCGCGACCTTATCCGCCCCGGCCAGGTTCTTCGCAGTAAATGTCGCAAAGTACATCTTGCCCGGATGTACCGTCATGCTGTCTACGTCAGCAACAAACTCGAACGGCGCGTACGAGTTTACGGTCGTCACAAACTCGACGCGAATCTCGCGAGACAGGTCCGGCGCCTCCTCGGCAAAGCCTGCCGTGGTATTCGTGCGGCCGCCGAAGCCCGTGATTTCGCAAAACACGTCGTACAAAGGTACCAGCAGAAACCCGAAGCCAAACATGGCCGCAACCAGCACCAGCAGGCGGTGGGTCAGTGCGCGGTTCTCGGTTTTCAGTTTGTTTTGCTCTTCGTTCATGTTACTCAGGAGCGCAGCACGCCGATCATGATGAAGCCGACATAGAAGGCAATAGCGATCGCAGCAACGATCAAGGCCGTTCGGCGAATGCCCTTCTTGCGTTCATCACCGTCGTTCATGTTTACTCGAACGCTTCGTTGGCGATACGCGCTTTCGGCGGTGTTTCCCACGTGTGATACGGAGTCGGCGACGGCAGGGTCCATTCGAGGCCGTGTGAGCCTTCCCAGACCCGGTCGCTCGCCTTGCTGCCTTTCCAGGCGCTCAGAATTACCCACACGAAAATCAGCTGAGAAAGACCGAAGCCAATTGCACCGATGCTGGCGATCGTATTGAAGTCCGTAAATTGCGTCGAGTAGTCCGGAATACGGCGGGGCATGCCGGCCAACCCGAGGAAATGCATGGGGAAGAACGTAATGTTCACGAAGATGGTCGACGACCAGAAATGCAGCTTGCCGAGTTTCTCGTTGTACATGTGCCCGGTCCACTTCGGTAGCCAGTAATAGGCGCCGGCCATGATGGCAAATACCGAGCCAGGCACGAGAACGTAGTGGAAGTGGGCGACGACAAAATACGTGTCGTGATACTGAATATCAGCCGGGGCGATAGCGAGCATCAGTCCCGAGAAACCACCGATCGTAAACAGAAAAACGAAGGCCAGCGAGAACAGCATCGGCGTCTCGAAGGTCATCGCGCCTCGCCACATCGTGGCAACCCAGTTGAAGACCTTGACGCCAGTCGGGACCGCAATGAGCATCGTCGCGAACATGAAGAACATCTGCCCTGTCAGCGGCATGCCGACCGTAAACATATGGTGGGCCCAGACGATGAATGACAGGAAAGCGATGCTGGATGCTGCGTAGACCATCGAGTCATGACCGAAGAGAGGTTTCCGCGAGAACGTCGGAATGATTTCTGAAACCACACCGAAGGCCGGCAGAATCATGATGTAGACCTCGGGGTGCCCGAAGAACCAGAAAATATGCTGGAACATGACGGGGTCGCCACCGCCGGCCGCAAGAAAAAAGCTGGTGCCGAAGAACTGGTCGGTGAGCAGCATCGTTACGGCCCCGGCAAGAACCGGCATTACGGCGATCAGAAGGTACGCGGTAATCAACCAGGTCCAGACAAACATCGGCATCTTCAGGAGGGACATCTCCGGCGCCCGCATGTTGATGATGGTCACGATGACGTTGATCGCGCCCATGATCGACGAGATGCCCATGAGATGAACCGAGAAGATAAGGAACGGGAATGCGTCGCCGGTCTGTAGAACGAGTGGCGGATACATGGTCCAGCCGCTTGCGGGAGCGCCGCCAGGCATCAGCAATGTGGACAGGAGAATGCCGAATGCGACAGGCAGAATCCAGAACGACCAGTTGTTCATGCGCGGCAGCGCCATATCCGGCGCTCCGATCATGAGGGGGATCATCCAGTTGGCAAGCCCGACGAACGCCGGCATTACCGCGCCGAAGACCATGATCAGCGCGTGCATCGTCGTCATCGAGTTGAAAAACTCGGGGTGCACGAATTGCAGCCCGGGACTCGCCAGTTCGGAACGAATCACCATCGCCATTGCACCACCAACGAAGAACATCGTGAGGCTGAAGATCAGGTACATCGTCCCGATGTCCTTGTGATTCGTCGAAAACAACCAACGCCCAATCCCCTTGGCGGGGCCGTGCTCGTCGTGACCTTCGTGTGCGTCTGCTACTGCAGTTGTCATACCGTGTTACTCCATTTGCGTGTCGTCATGACCGACACGACAGAATCCTGTGTTTACTTTGCGCCGGCGACCTGTGTCGTGCTTGCTTTGCGCGTGTCCACCCACGCCAGATAAGCGTCGCGCTCAACAACTTCGACGACGATCGGCATATAACCATGGTCCTTGCCGCATAGTTCGGCGCATTGGCCGCGGTAAGTGCCTACCTCCCTGGCGTTAAACCAGGTTTCGTTGACGATGCCGGGCACGGCGTCTTTCTTGATCGCGAGCTCCGGAACCCACCAGGAGTGCACGACGTCATTCGAGGTCAGCAACAGGCGGACTTTCGCGCCGAGCGGAACCACGAGCGGGCGATCGACATCGAGCAGGTAATTATCGACGGTGTGCGGATCCACCCCGGATTGCTTACGGCGAGCCTCGATGCTCGGCCGCGCCAGGCTGGAATAGAAAGCGATGCCCTCATCCTGGTAGCTGTAATGCCATTTCCACTGGTATGCCGTGACTACGATCGAAATATCGGGGTCCCGCGAATCTTCGAGCTTCACCATGGTTTCGGCCGCAGGCACCGCCATGAGCATGAGAATTACAACCGGAATAGCCGTCCAGACGACTTCGGCTGTCATGCTGTGCGTAAACGTCGCCGGTTTGACGCCTTTCGATTTGCGGTGTTTGACCAACGATACGATCATCACGCCGAATACGGCGATGCCGATCGCGACGCACCACCAGAAAACCATCATGTGCAGGTCGTAGGTTTCGGCGCTAAGGTCAGTGACGCCCTCGGGCATATTCAGCGCCCATTCGGCCTTTGCCGCGCTGCTTAATCCCAGGATCAGCAAGCTCAAAAATGACTTTCGAATCATTGATTGTTCACCCTGCGAATCGCTCTGACGATCGCATTTCATATATATATTGCCGGATGTGACGAGTACTGGAACGGCTGAGTCCGCGTTGGCCCGGTGACCCCGAGTCGTCGTCTGTCGGCCGGTTTGACCGATGAAGCCAGCCAAAAAAGCACGCGAAGTGTACTCAAATCATCACGGCCTTGCAATCCTGAAGTGACTATTGCAAGTGAGGTTAATTCTTATTTAACAATGAGTTATCGTGCCGTCTGGCGCCAAGATGCGACAAATCGATAACGTCGCCGGCGTTAGCCGCGACGCAGGGGAATCCGGGACGCGTCGATTCTGTAATTTGTGGGGTCCAAACCGCCGCCGCCGCCCCAGCAATGACCGTAGACGAGCTCGAGTTCGAGCTTGATCTCATCGCCGCCAGAATCCGCGTTCAGGGCGTCGACCATTTTTCTGAAACGGCGCTTGCCGACCAGCGAACGATTACGTTGTCGCAGCGCGTTTCTTGCACCAACACTTGTCAGGTCGGCAAACAGCTTTTTGGAATTGCGGTAATGGACGGTCAGGCGGTCGACGTCCAGGACCGGGTCGCGCAAACCGCAGCCAACAAGGCCGTCACCGACGTCGTGCATGTCGAGAAAACGATTGACGTGCGCGTGGTCGTCGACCCCGCCCCAGGCACGGCTGATTTCGAGAAGGCTGTCAGGGCCCAGGGTCGCGAAAGCAAACACCCCATCCTTGCGCAGCACGCGCGCGACTTCCGCGAACACAAGGTCCGGCCTGTCAACGCAGGGCAGCAGGAGGTTCGAGAATACGAAGTCGATGCTTTGATCCGCGAACGGCAAGCTCGATGCATCCGCCTGAACGGAGGAAGAACGGGAGTAAAGGAAACGCGAAATCCGTGAGCGTTTGTGCATGCCTTGACGCAGCATGTCATGCGAAATATCCAGCGAAACGATATGCGCGCGACCGAAGCGCTTGCGGAGGTGTCGCTCCGCACTGCCGGTCGCAGAGCCGAGATCGAGAATGCTGTCTGCAGCGAAGACGAGAGGCTCGAGTCTCGTAAATAAGCCCTCGCGCGTCACGGCAGGCACAAAATCAGCCGAATCGAAGCTGGTTGCCGCCGAATCGAAACGGCGGCGCACGTCTCGCAGATTCAAGGTCCGTTTATCGTTCAAGCGCCGCACCGGCCGATTACCCGAAGGCGACAAACCTATCATGCTTTTTGTCGCCAATCGCCGCGATTCAGGTAAGGCGGAGAATTCGTGTATCGGTTATCAAAACGTCATGCGATGTTCACTGAAACTGCGCGCCTGGCGGAATTTTGCGGGGCAGGCCTTACGACGACTCGATGATTCGATCATGCCGTTACGTTGTGTGTTTTGCGGAACGCGATCGCGTCGACAGGAAAGACGGGTTTGTCGCGCGTGTCATCGCGACCTGCCCTGGCTCGCGAATGCCTGTACGCGGTGTGCCGCGCCCGTCGCCGTCGCGCTGCCGGACGGCGTGGATTGCGCTGCCTGCCAGAAGCAGCCGCCACCGTTCCAGGCAACTGTTGTGCCATTGTTGTACGAGTTTCCCGTCGATGCAGCGCTCAAGGCACTGAAATTCCGCCGCAGGCTGCATTACGCACCGGCATTTGGCGAGCTACTCGACGCAGAGATGCACCGCCTCCCTCCGGACATTGATGCATTGTTGCCCGTGCCGCTGCATTGGCGACGACAGGCGTTTCGCGGATTCAATCAGGCGACGGAGCTTTGCAGGCCGCTTGCCAGGCGCTACGCGTTGCCGATCATTTCCGGGGTGGTCCGCCGCCGAGCCACCCCGTTTCAGTCCGGGCTGCCGGCCTCGCAGAGGCGTAAGAACCTGCGGCAGGCCTTCGTCGTACGAAAGACGCCCGCATGTCGACACGTTCTCCTGGTCGATGACGTCGTAACGACCGGGGAAACCACCCGCCAGCTCGCGGTGGCGATCATCAGGAGCGGCGTGAAGCGGGTCAGCGTCCTCGCGGTAGCAAGGGCGGCCTGAATCAGACCGCGCCCGGTTGATTGAACGTGTAGTGGAGCACGATACCAATGAACACAACCATACCGATAAGGTGATTGTGCAAAAAGGCCGCGAAACAACCGGCGGGCTGCCGATCGCGAGCCAACCACTGGTGCCATCCCATCAGGCCGGCCGCGAACGCGACGGACAGGTAATACCAGAATCCCAGCTCCGCGCGGAGGCCGATCAACAGGAGAGCAACGAGCATCAATACCTGCAGGCCGGCAATGACAAACAGATCCACTTCGCCGAACAGGATGGCCGTCGACTTGACGCCAACTTTCTTGTCGTCTTCGCGATCGACCATGGCGTAGAACGTATCGTAAATGACCGCCCAGATCATGGCCGTACCAAAGACCAGCCAGGCGAGCTCCGGCGCAGTGCCCGTTTGTGCGGCGAATGCCATAGGGACGCCCCAACCGAACGCCGCGCCGAGGACAAACTGGGGAATCGACAGAAATCGCTTGACGAACGGGTAGGCGATCGTCAGTCCGGCACCGACGACGGCAAGCAGCCGTGCAGGTGTGTTGAGCATGGTTGCAAGGCCGATAGCAATAAGTGCAAGTGCGGTGAACAGTGTCAGCGCTTCCAACGGTGCGACGGCGCCGGAGGCAATCGGCCGCATTCTTGTGCGTTCAACATAGGGGTCTATCTTGCGATCGGCATAGTCGTTCAAAACGCAGCCCGCCGAACGCATCACGACGACGCCAATAACAAAGATGACGAAGAGCCCCTGATCCGGGCTGCCTTCGCCGGCGAGCCACAGCGCCCAAAGTGTTGGCCAAAGCAGAAGCCAGATGCCGATCGGCTTGTCGAGGCGCATCAGCTTGCCGTAGTTGCGTAACTGGCTGATGACTTGCGGCGAGAAGGCGCTGGCGAGCACGGATTTCATGCGGCTGATTGTACGTTACAAGAGGTCACTGTAGGAGCGCGCCCCAGCGCGAGACCAACATCTAGAAAAGGAATCGCGCGCTGGGGCGCGCTCCTACACCTTGCCATATCTGCCCGCATCGCCGAGCCAGCGCCGGACGATCGCTGTTGCAGTGGTTTCAGAACTCTTGCGTATGGCCTCCGCAGTGATTTGCACTTGCGGCATGAGGTCAGCATCCCGAACCAGGTTGGCAACGCGGTAGTCCGGTAAACCGGTTTGACGGGTGCCCAGCAGTTCTCCCGGTCCGCGCAATTCCAGATCGCGTTGCGCGACGACAAAGCCATCATTGGTGTCCCGCAGGACCGCAAGACGTTCCTTTGCAATGCGGCCCAGGGGCGGCTTGTACAGCAGCACGCAGTGGCTTTGTGCGGCGCCGCGGCCAACGCGACCGCGCAGCTGATGCAGCTGCGAAAGGCCCATACGCTCAGCGTTCTCGATGATCATCAGGCTCGCATTCGGCACATCTACGCCAACCTCGATCACCGTGGTTGCTACAAGCAACTGAATGAGTCCGTCTTTGAAGGCGCGCATACCGCTTTCTTTTTCTGCGGGTCGCATTCGTCCGTGCACCAGCCCGATGCGCAGGTCCGGGAGGGCTTCGGAAAGCATTTGATAGCTGGCCTCAGCAGCCTGGTAGTCGAGCACCTCCGATTCCTCGATCAAGGGGCAAACCCAATAGGCCTGTTGGCCCTCAGCACAGGCTGACCGTACTCGCTCGACGATTTCGCCACGACGCGTATCAGGGACGGCAATCGTTGCGACAGGCCGTCGGCCGGGTGGCAACTCGTCGATGACGGAGGTGTCAAGATCGGCATAGGCGGCCATCGCCAGGGTGCGTGGTATCGGCGTGGCTGTCATCACGAGCTGATGCGGATGGCCCTCTGCGGACACACCTTTATCACGCAGCGCCATGCGTTGGTGAACGCCAAAGCGATGTTGCTCGTCGATAATCACCAGCGCCAGACGATTGAATTCGACGCCTTCCTGGAACAAGGCGTGCGTACCGACCACGAGTTGCGCACGGCCGTCGGCGATGGCTGCCAGTGACTCGCGACGCGCGGCCGCCCGTTGGCTGCCGCTTAGCCAGGCTGGCTCCAGGCCCCGCGGGCGGAACCACCCGGAGAAATTACGCCAGTGCTGCTCGGCAAGAATTTCGGTGGGCGCCATAATTGCAGTCTGGACGCCGCAGGCAATCGCCTTCAGGCAAGCGATCGCGGCCACCACTGTCTTGCCCGAGCCCACATCACCCTGGATAAGGCGCATCATCGGATGCGGTTCCGACAAGTCGGAGAGTATTTCGTCGACAACACGAATCTGGGCGCGGGTGAGTTCGAAGGGCAGGTCGCCGACAAATTCGCTGACCTCGGCATCGCCGCCGCTCAATGCCGGCGCATTTTTGGTTTCGGCGAGTGCTCGCAAGCTACGCAAGCTCAAGTAGTGTGCGAGCAGCTCTTCGAAAGCGAGACGTTGCTGGCAGGGATGACCACCCTGCAACATTTGTTGAACATCGGCATCGGGCGGCGGGCGGTGCAGGTATCGAATGGCGTCGGCAAGCGAGGGCATACCGAGCTTCTTCGTAAGGTTTGCGGGCAGAAGTTCGGCCGGGGGCGTCTCCTGCATGGACCGCAACGCCTGGTCAGTGAGGTTTCGCAGGCGCCCCTGCTGCACGCCCTCGGTCGCCGGATAAATTGGGGTCAGAGAATCATTTATCGCTGCGCCCTGGCTTTCGCGCAAGACGCGATACTCGGGATGAATCATCTCGAAACCGCCAGAGCCGCGTCGTACTTCACCGAAGCAGCTGACCCTGACGCCGGACTGAAACTGCGCCTGTTGCTGTCGCGAGAAATGAAAAAAGCGCAGCGTTAACTGGCCGCTACCGTCGCTGATACGCACGAGCAGATTGCGGCGCCCGCGATAGACGGTTTCCGACAGCAGCACCTCGCCGGTGACAAGACAACGGCTGCCCGCGACGAGCGCACCGATCTTGACGAGTTGAGTCCTGTCCTCATAGCGCAGCGGCAACAGAAACAGCAGATCCTCGACACGAAAAAGTCCGAGTTTCTCGAGTTTCTTTGCGAGCGCCGGTCCGACGCCTTTTAGCTGTGTCAGCGGTGAGTGCTGTTCCACGGTTTGCCAGTGTTCCGTAGGAGCGGGCCGTGCCCGCGGAAGCCGAAAACGGGCCTGAAGGACTGCCTATAACGCAAGGATCGCGTCGGCCTCGACGTCGACGCCCTTGGGCAACGACGCAACACCAACTGCAGCCCGCGCCGGGAAGGGCCGTTCGAAGAAGTCTTCCATCACGGCGTTTACTGTCGCGAAGTTGTCCAGGTCGGTGAGGAAGATTGTGAGTTTGACGACATCGTTCAAGCTGCCACCCGCAGCTCTGGCAACCGCTTCCAGGTTGGAAAAAACCTGCCGCGCACGAGCATCGAAATCGCCCTTGACGACTTCCATGGTGTCGGGTACCAGCGGGATCTGTCCGGAAAGGAAAACGAGACCGCCCGCCCGTATTGCTTGCGAATAGGTGCCTATCGCTGCCGGCGCGCTGTCGGTGTGAATGGCCTGCTTGCTCATGAATTATTCCTGGCGTTGAGAAATGACGGGCTACGCGCAGTCGCGCGATACTCGCATTACGTTTGGCATTTTGCGCACGTTGCGCATGATTCTTGCGAGGTGATCACGGTCCTTAACCGTTAACAAAAAGGAGAGAACCGAGCAGTCATCGTGTCGCCCGAGGACCTCGACCTGTTCGATATTAGAGCCGCAGTCCGCGATGGTCGCGGCAACTTCCGCCAGCACACCCGTTCTGTTGCGCGTTTCAGTTTGAATCTGGCAGGAAAAATCCCTGTCGACATTTTTTTCCCAGCTGACCGCAATCCATTTCTCCGGTTGCTTGCGGAAATTACTGAGGTTGCCACAGGTGTTTCTGTGGATAACGACGCCGCGGCCGGCGGTTAGGTACCCCATTACGTCATCCCCCGGAATCGGGTAACAGCATTTGGCATAGCTAACCACCATACCTTCAGTACCTGCGATCACGAGGCTCGCAACATTCGCATCGGCCTGACCCTCCTCATCGATGCCGACAAGGATGCGGGCTGTCAGGGGCGCCAGACGTTCCCCGAGCCCCAGCTGCTCGAACAACTCGG
>Ga0209567_10000437_pt1 | contig 22871 bp, 23 predicted proteins | sample COG_12_FD_184756 | JGI IMG/M metagenome (GOLD analysis project Ga0209567, IMG submission 184756) | Pelagic marine sediment microbial communities from the LTER site Helgoland, North Sea, for post-phytoplankton bloom and carbon turnover... | ecosystem: Environmental > Aquatic > Marine > Neritic...
CGTGCCGCGCTCGGCGTACTGCGGATAATTATCGAACAGCAGCTCGAGCTGGACCTGTACGAACTGCTGCTGACCGCCGCAGGACAGTATGATGAATCACTGGATGCAGCGGCATGCATCGATGAAGTATTCGATTTCCTGATGGGCCGCTTGCGCCACTGGTATACGGAGAAGGAGAGACCGGGAACCGGTCGAGAGGCTGGCCCGGGCCAGGCCGGTTACGATGTGCACGTATTCGAGGCCGTGCTCGCACGCCAGCCCAGACGACCGCTGGATTTCGATCAGCGCATGCAGGCGGTACGCGCCTTCCACGCCATGCCCGAGGCCGAAAACCTGGCAGCGGCCAACAAGCGTATTCGCAATATCCTGCGCAAGAGTGACACGACCATCCCCGACACCTGCTCGGACGACCTGCTGCAGGAATCCGCCGAACAGACGCTCGCCGCGGCCATTGCCGAACAGGCAAAAAGCATTCAGCCGTTGATAGAACAGCGTGCCTATACCGATGCCCTGCGTAGCCTGGCCGGTCTGCAGGCGCCGGTGGACCGTTTCTTCGACGATGTCATGGTCATGGCGGACGATCCGGCCCTGCGGGATAATCGACTTGCACTCCTGCAGCGACTGGCGGATCTTTTCCTGCAGGTCGCAGACATCTCGCGGTTGCAATAGACAATCGTCCTATTCAGGCGAACAGCGCGGTACATCAACATGACAGACACGGACTCCTATACGAACATGCTGGCCGCGGTGCAGGCCTTTCATGACAAGCACGATTTCAGGAACACCGGCGGCGAGGAGCTGGCCTACCGTGTGGCCCTGATGGCAGAGGAACTCGGTGAAATTTCCGCCTGTGTCACCAAGGGCAAGGAGCGGGAACAACTCGCCGAGGAATGTGCTGACCTGTTCATCCTGCTGATCGGCACTGCGATTGCCGCCGGCTTCGATCTTGACGAAGAGTTCTGGAAGAAGATGCAGAAACTCGATGCGCGCGACTCCCGCATGATCGGCGGACGTATCCGTGTTTCGGAATTCCGGGACGCCTGATGCAACCGGTCATCCTCGGCGCCAGCGGCGTGATCAACGAACTGCCTGAAGAAGGCGCCACCACCCCGCTCGAGTGGCACCCGATCCGCGGCAGCCTGGAGGCCATCGCCCGGCTGCACCATGCCGGCTACCGCATCATCGTAGCCTTCAACCAGCCCGAGCTGTCCGGCGATACCCTGCTGAACCCCGGTGCGCTGGTTCGCCAGCATGACGCCATGCGGCGGCACGTGGCGGAAAGCGGCGGGGTAATCGATGCCATTTTCTACTGTCCGCATGCGCCCGCTGCCGAGTGTGACTGTCGCATGCCGGCGCCCGGCCTGTTACGTGATATTGCTGCGCGACTGCACGTCAGCCTGGCGGGCCTGCCGGTGATCGGCGATTCACTGGCCTATGTCCAGGCGGCCACGGCCGCCGGTGCCCGGCCGCTGCTGGTCAAGACCGGCCGGGGCTTTGGTACGGTCAGCCAGCCGGGACTCGATCCATCGGTTCCGGTGTTCAATGATCTCTACAGTGCCGTGGACTTCCTGCTGCACCCGCCGGCTCCCGCCACGGATCACTGAGCATGGCCGCCGCCAACGGTCCCGCCTACCCGCTCCTCTGGTTGCGCTCGCTGGCGTTCTGGGTGGCGTTCCCGGTTTCCATTTTTATCTACGTCGTCTTGCTGATGGTCGCCTTCCCCCTCTCACATCCCCGCCGCTGGGCGCTGGTACAGACCTGGGTAGCGTTTGTCCTCTGGTGGCTGAAGGTGACCTGCCGGCTGACCCACGAGGTACAGGGGACTGAACATATCGGCACGGACGCGGGCATAGTCTTATCCAAGCACCAGTCAACCTGGGAGACTGTCGCCCTGCAGGCCATTTTCCCCCGCCAGGTCTGGGTGGGAAAACGCGAACTGATGAAAATTCCGGTCTTTGGCTGGGGCCTGGCCCTGATGAAATGCATCGCCATCGACCGTGGCAGCGGTCGCGCCGCCGTTGCCCAGCTGGTCAAACAGGGCACAGCTCGTTTGCAAGAAGGTATCTGGGTCGTCATCTTCCCCGAGGGCACCCGGATTCCACCGGGCAAACGCGGGCGCTACCGGATCGGTGGTGCGGTACTCGCCGAACAATCCGGTTACCCGATCGTGCCGGTCGCCCACAACGCAGGGGAATACTGGCCGCGCCGCAGCTTCATCAAACACCCCGGGGTCATCCAGGTGCGCATCGGTCCCCCAATCCTCGGCGACGGGAAAACGGCCCAGCAGATACTGGATGAGGCTGCCGACTGGATCGAGGGCCAGATGGCCGAGATCACCACGCTGAAATAAAAACCTGTCGTGAAGGGCAAAGAACAAAAAACTATCTCGCGCAAAGTCGCAAAGCCGCCAAGAGTAAAACAAACAAAAAACGAACCCTGCATCAGATGCGCCAGGCCAAAATATTGAAATTTATATAGCTAAAATATTTTATTTTGATAAATAAATATAGCTTAATAGATTATTATATATCTTATTAACAACTAGTTACGAATTTTTAGCTTTTCAGCTATAGATTTTCTTGGCGGCTTTGCGGCTTTGCGCGAGATAATTTTTAGACGTCCAGGTTAGACACAGCCAGGGCGTTCTGTTCGATGAAGTCCCGGCGCGGCTCGACCTGGTCGCCCATCAGGGTGGTGAAGATGTCATCCGAACCCACGGCGTCCTCGATCTGTACTTTCAGCAGCCGACGGGTTTCCGGGTCGAGCGTGGTATCCCACAGCTGCTCGGGATTCATTTCACCGAGGCCCTTGTAGCGCTGGATATGCTGCCCGCGCCGCGCCTCGGCCATGAGCCAGTCCAGCGCCTGCTTGAACGAGGTTACCGACTCCCTGCGCTCGCCGCGCTCGACGTAGGCGGCATCGCTCAGCAGGCCGTCCAGCTGCTGTCCCAGTGAAGCAATGTGCTGGTACTCGGGACTGGAAAAGAATTCATGGTTGATTGCCTGCTCGGTCGAAACGATGCCATGCGTCCACTTGCCCATGTGCGCCGTGAAGACGCCGTCTTCTTCATCGGCGGTGACCTCCACCTGGTAGCGCTGCCCGCTGCCCAGGCCACTGTTAACGAGCGCCTCGATTTCGTTGAACCAGGCCGTAAACGCTGCTTCGTCCTGCAGGGCTGCTGCATCAAGCACCGGCATGTAGATCATCTTCTCCAGCACGTCGGGATCATAGCGCTTGCTCAGACGCCGAATGGATGCCATCACGACCATATAATCATTGGCCAGTGTTTCCAGCGCCGGGCCGCTGAGCGGCGGTGCATCCGGGTTCACGTACAGGTGCGCCTTGTCGATAGCACTGTTCAGCAACATGGCATTCAGCGCGGCATCATCCTTCACATACTGTTCCTGCTTGCCCTTTTTGATCTTGTATAAAGGCGGTTGCGCAATGTACACGTAGCCGCCCTCGATCAGTTCAGGCATCTGGCGGTAGAAGAACGTCAACAGCAGCGTGCGAATGTGCGCACCGTCGACATCCGCATCGGTCATGATGATGATGCGGTGATAACGCAGCTTGTCGATGTTGAATTCCTCGCGCCCGATTCCGCAACCCAGTGCAGTAATCAGCGTCCCGACTTCGGCCGACGACAGCATCTTGTCAAAGCGCGCCTTTTCCACGTTCAGTATCTTGCCCTTCAATGGCAGGATGGCCTGGGTGCGCCGGTCACGGCCCTGCTTGGCCGATCCGCCGGCCGAATCACCCTCGACCAGAAACAGTTCGGACAATGCCGGATCACGTTCCTGGCAGTCGGCCAGTTTGCCCGGCAGGCCGGCAATATCCAGCGCGCCCTTGCGGCGTGTCATTTCACGCGCCTTGCGTGCCGCCTCGCGCGCGCGCGCCGCGTCGATGATTTTCGAAGTGATCGCCTTCGCTTCGGCCGGCTGTTCCAGCAGGTAAGCCTGGAAGTTTTCATTGACCATGGACTCGACGATGCCCTTGATCTCGGATGACACCAGCTTTTCCTTGGTCTGCGAGGAAAACTTCGGGTCCGGCACCTTGACCGACAGCACGGCCGTCAGCCCTTCACGCGCGTCGTCACCGCTGGCCGTCACCTTGGCCTTGCGCATCATGCCCTCTTTTTCCATGTACTGGTTCATGGTGCGTGTGAGCGCGCCCCGGAACCCGGCCAGGTGGGTACCGCCATCGCGCTGCGGGATATTGTTGGTAAAGCAGAAAATGTTTTCCTGGTAGGAATCGTTCCATTGCATGGCCAGCTCGACACCCACGTTATCGCGCTCGCCGGTAAAGTAGAACACGGTCGGATGCAGGGGTGTCTTCTTGCGGTTCAGGTGCTCGACAAAGGCGCGGATACCGCCCTGATACTCGAAGATATCTTCCTTGTCATTGCGCTTGTCGGTCAGGCGAATACGCACGCCAGAATTTAAAAAAGATAATTCTCTCAGTCGCTTAGCAAGTATGTCATAATGAAACTCGATGCTTGTAAAGACCGTCTCGCTGGGCTTGAAGCGTATCTCGGTGCCGCTCTTGTCGGTCTCCCCGACCACGGCGAGCGGGGCCTCCGGCACACCCAGGTGATAGGTCTGGGTATGGGTATGACCGTTGCGATGAATGGTGAGCTGCAGGGATTCCGACAGGGCGTTGACCACCGAGACACCCACCCCGTGCAGGCCGCCGGAGACCTTGTAGGAATTGTCGTCGAACTTGCCGCCGGCATGCAGCACCGTCATGATCACCTCGGCGGCAGAGATGCCCTCTTCCGTGTGGATATCGACCGGTATGCCGCGACCATCGTCACTGACGGTGACCGAGTTATCGCTGTGCAGGGCGACGGCGATTTCACTGCAGTGACCGGCCAGTGCCTCGTCGATGGAATTATCCACCACCTCGAATACCATGTGGTGCAGGCCGGTGCCGTCGTCGGTGTCGCCGATATACATCCCCGGCCGCTTTCTGACCGCATCCAGACCTTTCAGCACCTTGATATTGGATGAGTCGTAACTGTCGCTGTTTGCCATGGTGGTTCCCTGTTTGTCAGCAGATCATTATACCACTTCCCGTACCGAGCCATGTTCCACGTGGAACACGCGTCCCGGCGACCAAATGGACAGGTCGACCGTATCGGCGCGGATAGCCGTGACGAAGACCTGCGCGTCCAGCTCGCGCAAGGACGCCAGGACGCGCGACTGGTGGGCCTCGTCCAGTTCGCTGGTCAGATCGTCGAGAAGAAAGGCCCCGGCGGTGCCCGTGACCGCCTGTTGATAAGAGACCTGTGCCAGCATCAGGCCCAGCAAAATCGACTTTTGCTGGCCACGCGAACAGTGCGCAGTCACCGGGTGACCGTCCAGCAGCAGGCGGAAATCCGCCCGATGCGGTCCATGCCGGGTGTATCCATGGACCCGATCCCGGGACAGGCTGTCGGCCAGTGCGTCGGCCAGTTCCATGGCCGCCGGCCAGCCGCGCAGATATTGCTGGGTCAATTCGGCATCGGGCAGCAGGCGCGCCATTTCCGCCTGCAGATAGGGCGACAGATTCACCAGGTATGCATGGCGAAAGCGGTCGATGGCCTGGGCCGTCTCGAGCAGTTCGGCATCCCAGGCGGTGATTTCACCTTCTGATGCCCGTGCACGCAGGGCCGCATTACGTTGCCGCAACGCGCGGGTGTAGCGCTGCCAGGTATCCCGGTAACGCTGTTCCACGTGGAACAACGCCCAATCGAGCGTGTGCCGGCGCTGTCGCGGCCCGCCATCCAGGACCGAGGCCGTATCGCTGCTGAATATTTGCACGGGAAAATTGCCGGCGAGATCAGACAGCCGGCGCACAGATTGACCGCCCATATGAACGGTATAGTGCCCCTCGTTGCGCTCGATGCCGACCGTGACCGGCTGACCCGAGGGCGCCAGCACCCGACCGACCAGCCGGAAGCCCTGCTGACCATAGCGAATGGGTTGATCCGCCACGCTGGTCCGGAATGATCTCACCCGGCCCAGGTAATAAATCGATTCCAGCAGACTGGTTTTGCCGGAGGCATTGGCCCCGGTGATCAGGTTGAGGCCCGGATCAAAGCCGAGATCGGCCTGTTCAAGATTGCGAAAATTGCGGATCTCGAGTGCAGCCAGTCCGGTCCGGTCTGTGACTGGCACGCGCGTGTCGGCAGGCTGTCGGGTTGTGGGTGGGGCTTCCGGGTGATGCCGACTGACCACTACAACCGCATCGGCATGACAACGTAACGGCAGTCGTCCATCCCTGGCTGGTTGATCAGGGCACTGCTGTTGGCGTCACTGAGGGACACGGCGACATCATGGCTGTCCAGCACATTGAGCACTTCGAGTATGTAGGTCACGTTAAAACCGACCACCAGGTCTTCCTCGCTATAGGTGGCATCGATTTCCTCGACCGCCTCCTCTTGCTCTGGGTTATGTGCTTGAATTTTAATATTATTTTCTGATACATCCAGTCGGATACCGCGATACTTCTCGTTCGACAGGATCGATGTACGGGTCAGTGCCTGGCGCAGCAGGTCGCGGTTGACCAGCAGCTGCTTGTCGGCATTCTTCGGAATGACCCGGGTGTAATCCGGGAAACGGCCGTCGATCAGCTTGGAGGTGAAGCGCAGTTCACTGCTGATAATGCGAATATGGTTGCTGCCGATCTCGATCGTCACCGGCTCATCGTTGTCTTCCAGCAGGCGATGCAGTTCCTGCACACCCTTGCGCGGCACAATGACCTGCTCGCCGCCGCTGTCACCGGTATCCGCCTCGATCTCGCACATGGCCAGCCGATGGCCGTCGGTGGCCACGGCACGCAGGATTCCGCCGGCCGGTTCCAGCATGAGTCCGTTCAGGTAGTAGCGCACATCCTGTTGCGCCATGGAGAACGCCGTGCGTTCGATCAGCTCATGCAGCCGGTTTTGCGGCAATGTAATCCGTTTCGCGCTCTTGATCTTGTCGACCACGGGGAATTCGGTTGCCGGCAGGGTGGACAGGGTAAAACGGCTTTTGCCGGATCGGACCAGGGCGCGATCCTTGTTGACCGAGATATCCAGCCTGGCCTCTTCGGGCAGGGTCCGGCAGATATCCAGCAGCTTGCGTGCCGGCATCGTGATGTCCCCGGGTTCCGTCACGGATAGCGTGAGCTGGGCCTGCAGCTCGACTTCGAGGTCGGTTGCCGTCAGCTTGATCTGCTTTTTCGTTGCGTTGATCAGCACGTTTCCCAGAACCGGTAGTGTCTGTCGTCGCTCGACCACACCAATGACCTGTTGCAGGGGTTTCAGGAAGTCTTCACGCTGGATGGAGAATTTCATAATAAAAATAATATCTTTTAATTAAGTTTGTTGTTACTACTACTAGTCACGGTCATAGCTGTGGAAAAGCTGAATATAGCTTCTGGATTCAGGTGATTGCATATTTAACAAGTGGTCTGTCTAGCCTCTTGGGCAACTGTGGACAGGGTGTGGACAAGCCGGGATAAAATCGGGCCGCAAAGTTTATCCACAGCTTATCCCGGTTACGTCGTCAGGGTTCTCAACAGGTTGTTATAGTCCTCGTTGATACGCAAGTCAGCTTCACGCAACTCCTTCACCTTGCGGCAGGCATGCAGGACCGTGGTGTGATCACGGCCACCGAAGGCCGCACCGATCTCCGGCAGGCTGTGCGTCGTCAGGTGCTTCGCCAGCGCCATGGCAATTTGACGCGGTCGCGTAATGGTACGGCTGCGTCGCGCCGACAACAGGTCCGCGGTCCGGATCTTGTAGTAATCAACCACCACCTTCTGGATATTGGGTATGGTAATCAGCTTGTTCTGCAGGGCCAGCAGATCACGCAGTGCCTCCCGGGTCAGGTCGAGGTCGATCGGCTGGCCGGTAAAGCGCGCACTGGCGACGACCCTGCGCAGTGCGCCTTCCAGCTCGCGGATGTTCGACTGGATGCGCCTGGCGATAAAGAAGGCGACATCCGATGGCAGCTCGATACCGGCCTGGCTTGCCTTGCTCAGCAGGATGGCGACGCGGGTCTCCAGTTCGGCCGGCTCGATGGCCGCGGTGAGGCCCCAGCCGAAGCGTGATTTGAGTCGGTCTTCCAGGCCGTCGACTTCCTTCGGGTAGCGATCGCAGGTCAGCACTACCTGCTGCTGACCTTCCAGCAAAGCATTGAAAGTATGGAAGAATTCTTCCTGTGAACGTTCCTTCCTGGCGAAGAACTGGATGTCGTCGATGAGCAGCGCATCCGCCGTTCGATAGAAGCGTTTGAAGTCGTTGATGGCGTTGTGTTGCAGCGCACGCACCATGTCCTGCACGAAACGCTCCGAGTGCAGGTAGACCACCCGTGCGTCCGGATTGTTGGCGAGGATCAGGTTGCCGACGGCATGCATGAGGTGCGTCTTGCCGAGACCGCTGTCGCCATAAATGAATAACGGGTTGTAAGCGCCACCCGGATTTTCACCCACCTGTATGGAGGCGGCGCGCGCCAGCTGGTTGGATTTGCCGCCGACGAATGTTTCGAAGGTGAAGTCCGGGTTCAGATTGCTCTTGTGCTCGACGGCCGGTTTGGCCGCGGGCGCAGGCGCAGGTTTGCTGACTGGATTATCGAGGCGCTTCTTGCCGCAACCGATGTCCAGCTGCAGATGGGAAGTGTCGAATGGCCCGATCTCGTGCAGGGTCTGGGAGATGGTCTCGTAATGGTGCTTTCTCACCCAGTCGAGGACGAACTGGTTGGGAGCAAGCAGGCGCAGGTTTTCGCCGCTTTCGATGGCATGCAGCGGCCTTATCCAGGTGTTGAATTGTTGCTCGGGCAGTTCATGTTCGAGACGGACCAGACATTTTTGCCAGAGCGTACCTTCCACGTTTACAGCCCCCTGTTTGTTATGTTCACGCGTTTACGCAGGCAAGGGAGTCTATACCCCTCGCACAAAGTTATCCACATCACTTGCCAGGGTTATTACAAGGAGACAGGCGGCAGTATTGTGCAACTGTTTGAAGTGATAATTGAATGCCTGTCATGACACAATTGCGGCGTCCTGGAGGGCGTGCAACACATGTCTGCACAGGGTTGAGCGCCGCCCTGCCCGCAGCGTCCCGACCCGGTGGCAGCCATGGCCACCGGCATGCAGATTGCCCCCGGGTGCGCCGCCCTGCCCCGCAGCGCAATCCCGCGGTGGAGGACGAATCGCCGGTTGCCCGGTCATTTAAAGACCGCGCTATTGACATTTCACCGCGGAAAACAGTAACCTTTGCGCCCTTTCGCGTCTGGCAACAGCACGCGGTTGCAACCCGGAACTGGACGTAACGAGCCATGAAGAGAACCTATCAACCCAGCAACCTGAAGCGTAAGCGGACCCACGGTTTCCGTGCCCGCATGAGCACCAAGAACGGTCGTCGCGTGATCAACGCCCGTCGCGCCAAGGGCCGGGCTCGTCTGTCTGTCTGAATCATTCCCTTGCGTTCTGGCTCGACGCGTTTCCCCCGGCGGGTGAGACTCACCGGGCCGGCGGAATACCAGCGGGTCTTCAACAACTGTCAACACCGGGTTAACAACCGCTGGCTGACGGTGCTGGCCACGCCGAACACGCTGGATCATCCGCGCCTGGGCCTGGCGATATCCCGCAAGGTGGCGAAAACTGCCGTGGCGCGCAACCGTATCAAGCGGGTCATTCGGGAAAGCTTTCGACTGCACCAGGGCCGCCTGGGTGCCCTGGATATCGTGGTGCTCGGTCGCACCGGTGTGGCGGAACGAACCGGCAGGGAATTGGCAACTGCCCTCGATACGCTCTGGACAAGGTTAAACGAATCATGCGCTGGGCCATCATCCAACTGATACGCGGTTATCGCTACCTGCTGAGTCCATGGCTGGGTAACCACTGCCGTTTTTATCCGAGCTGTTCCAGTTATGCGCAAACGGCCGTGGAGCGCTTTGGCGTCCTGCGCGGCGGTGCGATGGCGCTGGCACGCCTGTCGCGCTGCCACCCGTGGAGCGCCGGTGGTATCGACGAGGTCCCGCATCGGGACTGTGGTCACAGCCATGGATAACCAGCGCCTGTTTCTGTTCGTTGCGCTGTCGTTCGTCATCCTGCTGCTGTGGCAGTCCTGGGTGGAAGACTACGGTCCGCAACCGCCGGCGGAAGTCACCGAGAGTACGCCGGCCACACCGGCACCCGCGGACGGTGAGGACCTGCCGGCCACACCGCAAACTCCGGAGGCCACGGATACCGCCCTGCCCTTTACCGATTTGCTGAAGAGTGCGGACGCCATCGAGGTTGAAACCGATCTGTTCAGGATTCGCATCGACACGACCGGCGGTGACCTGCGCCAGGCCGACCTGCTTGACTACCCGGCCACCACCAAACCGGATTCGCCCCCCTTTCGACTGCTGAACGACAGCCTGCCGAACCTGTTCATCGTCCAGTCCGGCCTGCGTGCCGCCAGTGGCGCGGAGCCGACCCACCACGCGGTCTACAGCGTCGAACAGACGGACTGGCGCATGCAGGACGGTGCCGACACACTGGTGGTCCCGCTGGTGTGGCGCAGCCCGGAAGGCGTGGAAGTCGTCAAGCGCTTTACCTTCCACCGCGGCAGTTATGTTGTCGATATTGAACACGTCGTGACCAACAACAGCGGCAGCGACTGGCAGGGCCGCGAGTACCGGCAGCTGCAGCGCACACAGGTTGCCGAGACCGGCCAGAGCACTTTCATCTATACCTACATGGGCGGCGTGATCTACAGCCCGGAAGAAAAATACGAAAAGGTCAAGTTCGAGGAAATGCTGGAACAGAACCTCGACCTCACCATCACCGATGGCTGGGCGGCGATGTTGCAGCATTATTTCCTCGGTGCACTGGTGCCCGCTACGGGCACGGCAGAACACTACTACACCAAGGCACTGAGCAACGCGCGTTACGTGATCGGCATGATTACCCCGACATGGCGCACGGTGGCGGACGGTGACACCGGTGTGTTCAGCACGCGTCTGTTCATCGGGCCGAAACTGCAGGACGAAATGCGCGAGGTCGCCACCGGACTGGAGCTGACCGTCGACTACGGCCTGCTGACGGTGCTGTCACAGCCGCTGTTCTGGCTGCTCAAATTTTTTCACGGGCTGATCGATAACTGGGGCTGGGCCATCATACTGGTAACCCTCGTTGTCAAGCTGGTGTTCTTCAAGCTGTCTGAAACCAGCTACAAGTCCATGGCCAACATGCGCAAGCTGACGCCGCGCCTGAAGTCACTCAAGGAACGCTACGGCGATGACAAGCAGAAGCTGAACCAGGCGATGATGGAGATGTACAAGAAGGAAAAGATCAACCCGCTCGGCGGTTGTCTGCCGATCCTGGTCCAGATACCGGTGTTCATCGCGCTCTACTGGGTATTGCTGGAAAGCGTTGAACTGCGCCATGCACCGTTCATGCTGTGGATCCAGGATATGTCGTCGCCCGATCCCTACTACATCCTGCCGCTGTTGATGGGCGCCACCATGTTCATCCAGCAAAAACTGAATCCTGCCCCGATGGACCCGGTGCAGGCAAAGGTCATGATGGTGCTGCCGGTCGTGTTTACCGTGTTCTTCGCCTTCTTCCCGTCCGGCCTGGTGCTCTACTGGGTGGTGAACAACACCTTGTCTATTGCCCAGCAATGGGTGATTACGCGGCGCATCGAGGCGGGCGGCAAATAGAATGCAGGCGTGCCTTGCGATGTACATGGATGTACGAGTGCCGCGGTAGGCATGGATGCCGGGAGCGGCCCGGCACGATAAAATATCTCGCGCAAAGCCGCCAAGACGCAAAGAAATAAAAAGACGCCACAGAGAACACAGAGAAAATAAATATCTGCTCCGTTAAGGCGCAGATTATATCCTCAGGGAACGTTGCAGTCGGATTGTTATCAGGAACTATAAATATGATTGTCATTCCCGCGCGATGTACAGGGATGTACAAGTGTCGCGAGAGGCAGGATGCCGGTAGCGACCAGGCGGGAATCCAGTCATGATTACAAGCAGCCGGTGTGGATTCACCTCACGCTGTATATAGTATCGGTATTGAGTGTCCGTGCATTTATCTGGGCTGGATTCCCGCCTGCGCGGGAATGACAAAATGATTTTTACACTCGGGAAAACGCCCTGTTTCCTGAATGATTTTCTCTGTGTCCTCTGTGTCCTCTGTGTCCTCTGTGGTCTCTGTGGCAAATGTTTTTCTTGCTTTGCGCCTTGGCGGCTTTGCGCAATATTTTTGTCGCACCTGCAATCGCTTCAATTTGTCAGCGCATGTGGGATGATTGATTCCTGAACCATGCAGGCTTCCTCTGACACCATTGCAGCGATCGCCACGCCGCCCGGCCAGGGCGGTGTCGGAATTGTGCGTGTGTCCGGTCCGGGCGTTCCGGCAATCGCTCAACAGCTGTTCGATCGTGTACCGGTTGAACGCCGGGCGGAACTGCACGGCTTCCGCGATGCGGATGATGAACTGATCGACAGCGGTCTGGTGCTGTACTTTGCCGCACCGGCATCGTTTACCGGCGAGGATGTGCTCGAGTTGCATGGCCACGGCGGCCCGGTGGTGCTGGACCTGTTGCTGGCACGTGTCCTGTCACTCGGTGCCCGCCCTGCCCGTCCCGGTGAATTTTCCGAACGCGCCTTCCTCAACGGCAAGCTCGACCTGGCGCAGGCCGAGGCCATTGCCGACCTGATCGCCAGCGGGACCGCGACGGCCGCGCGTGCCGCGACACGTTCACTGCAGGGCGTGTTTTCCGCGCAGGTGCATGCGCTGGTCGAGCAGTTGACCCAATTGCGCATGGTTATCGAGGCCGCCATGGACTTCCCCGACGAGGAGATCGATTTCCTGTCGGATGCCAGTGTCACGCGCCGGCTCGATGAACTTGCCGGCGCGAACGAGACCTTGCTGGCTGGCGCCCGCCAGGGCTGCCTGCTGCGGGACGGCCTGACCCTGGTCATTGCCGGGCGCCCGAATGCGGGGAAGTCCAGCCTGATGAATGCCCTGGTCGGCCGCGAGATGGCGATCGTGACAGATGTCCCCGGCACCACCCGTGACATGCTGCGCGAACAGGTACAGCTGAACGGGTTGCCGCTGCACCTGATCGACACGGCCGGGCTGCATGACAGTGCCGACCCGGTGGAACAGGCGGGCATGGAACGGACCCGCAGTGCCCTGGCACAGGCCGACCATGTCCTGCTGGTGATTGATGACACGCTCGGGTTCACTGCGGACGATGCAGGCATCCTTGCAGAGTTGCCGGCCGGGCTGCCCTGCTCGCGGATCTACAACAAGGTCGACCTGACCCGGCGTGCGCCCGGGGTGATGACGAACGAAGCCAGACCGGCAGTCGCGGTGTCGGTGAAGACCGGGGCCGGCATGGACGCACTGGCCGCGCACCTCACGGCGGCCGTCGGCTACGCAGACCACAGCGAGGGGACCTTCACCGCCCGCCGCCGCCACCTCGATGCGCTGGAACGTGCGCTCGCACACCTCCACACCGGCCGGCAACAACTCGAGGCCGCGCACTCCGGCGAACTGCTGGCCGAAGAGCTGCGCCTGGCACAGGCCGTCCTCGGCGAGATCACCGGTGAGTTCGGCAGCGACGATCTGCTGGGTCGGATCTTCAGCGACTTCTGCATCGGTAAATAGTCCGGCACAGCCCGGCAGGCTCATAATAGGCAACACCCCAATTTTTGTGTATGCTTGCGGCAACCGGCAGGGTGGACTGGCGCTATTCAGTCATTAACTTAATCAAACCTAAAATATATAGTACGCACCATATAATTAATGTATACAAATAACAGTAACTTAATGTCAATTACGCCATTTCGGAACCTGGATTTTCGCGATCCGGGCGCAAAAATGGGCCTCATCGCCTGAAAACCCCGCAAAATTAATGTGTTTAACCGGTAAATCGGCCTGGTTACCCATAACGATCGCAAGCCCCTTACAGACATGAAAAATTTATATTAATGTAGGCAATATTATTGGGGTATACTATGCAAATGACCGAAACAGCTCGACCCTCGCTGCGCGAGCGAAAGTTTGCCCGTACCCGCCTGGCCCTGGCGGAGGCCGTCACCCTGCACCTCGAAATGGCACCCTTTGAAAACCTGTCGGTGAAGGCCCTGTGCGAGCGGGTGCAGATTTCCGAGGCCACCTTCTTCAATTATTTCCCGAGAAAGGAAGACCTGATCGTCTACCTGGACCGGCTGTGGACGCTGGAACTCAACTGGTATGGCCGGCAGGCGGCCGGGCAGCAAACCGGCCTGCCCGTGATCGAGGCCCTGTTTCGCTACACCTCTATCCAGATCCAGAAGAAGCCCGGGCTGATGGGAGAGATCATTGCGCACGAGGCGCGGATCCGATCGCGGGAAGCCGGTCCGGAGATCACCCAGGCCGAACGCATGATCGCGTTTGCCGATCTCGAGGACATCGATTCCCTGCCGGATGACTCGCTCGAGAACCTGTTGCGTTCGTCACTGGAGGCGGCCATCAAACAGGGCGACCTGCCGGAGAACACGGCCATCGCGGCGGCCATGGTGGGTCTGGTATCGATCTTCTACGGGGTGCCGCTGGCCATGCAGTATGCCAACCCGGCCGCGATCGGTGCCATGTATCGCCAGCAGCTGGCACTGCTGTGGGCAGGTCTGCGTGCAGTGGTCGAGAAGTAGTGCGCCCGGCCCCGGGAACGGGCGTCAGGTATTGTGATTGCCGCGTGCCTTGTCGAGGGACTCATGCCAGGCGCGCACAAAGTGCGGCCACCAGGAGGGTTGATGCAGCTGGTCGAGCGCCGCATGGCAGTGGCGCGCGGCGCGCAGCGTCCGGGTATGCAGGCGCCTGGCATGGTCCCGGAGGAGCTGCTTCAGGGGCGGGCGGGCGAGCATTTCCAGCAGGGTGTGTTCACGTTGCTTGGCCGCCCACAGTTCATTGTTAACACTGCGCTCCAGCAATTTCATGCGCTGCCTGAGCTGTTGCAGCTCCATGACCGGCAGCGGGCTGCCTTCCACGCGCGCCCGCTCGCGCATGCGACGTTCCAGTACCTGCACGCGTTGCTGCAGCTGCTCGATGTCGATCGGCTGGCGGCGAAGCGTTTGCTGCATGGCATACTTGCCGCTGGCAGGAAACACCTTGCGGGCAGGGGTTCTGGCCGCGTCAGGGCGCTTGAGCGGGGCGGCCCCGTCAGCCGGTTTATGAGCCGGTTTCCTGGTCAGTGTCGCTGCCTGCGGGTTGCTCCCGTCGTTGACGTTTTCGAACTCAAGCAGCCTCATTCTTCATGCCTTATGTGGTGTACTTTCGGGCAGTCTAACAGAACATATTCTATATTAGAGAAATTATTGTCTTTGTATGCGCGGTGCTCAGGCCGACTGCGGCATTGCCGCCGATTCAGACACGGGCGTAGAATTCCTGATAATTTTTTAAGGGCACATTCATCATGACTGCGCATGACAGGCAATATGACGTGATTGTCGTCGGGGGTGGCCATGCCGGGACCGAGGCCGCGCTGGCGGCGGCGCGCCTGGGCGCACGTACCCTGTTGCTGACCCATAACCTCGACACGCTCGGACAGATGAGCTGCAATCCGGCAATCGGCGGCATCGGCAAGAGCCACCTGGTACGGGAAATCGATGCCCTCGGCGGGGTGATGGCGCAGGCCGCCGACCGTGCCGGTATCCAGTTCCGCGTACTCAACGCCAGCAAGGGTCCGGCGGTGCGCGCCACGCGCGTGCAGGCCGATCGCGTGCTCTACCGCCGTGCCATACGCACTGCACTGGAGGCACAACCCGGGCTGCAACTGTTCCAGCAGGCGGTGGACGACCTGCTGATGGAGCAGGGACGGGTCACGGGCGTGGTGACGGCCAGCGGCCTGCGTTTTCAGGCCCGGGCGGTGGTGCTGACCGTAGGCACCTTCCTTGGCGGACGCATCCATGTCGGACCGGTGAATCATGCCGGTGGCCGTGCCGGTGATCCGCCGGCCAATGCACTGGCCAGCCGCCTGCGCGACATGGACCTGCGCGTGGCGCGCCTGAAGACCGGGACACCGCCGCGGATCGACGGGCGCACCATCGATTATTCACGGCTTGCCGAACAGGCCGGCGACACGCCGTTGCCGGTCATGTCGTTTCTCGGCCACGTGGACCAGCATCCGCGCCAGGTCAGTTGCCACCTGACGCATACCAATGCGCATACCCATGACATCATTCGCGCGGGGCTGGCGGATTCGCCGATGTACAGCGGTGCAATCGAAGGCGCAGGTCCGCGTTACTGCCCGTCGATCGAGGACAAAGTGGTGCGTTTTGCCGACAAGCCGTCGCACCAGATATTCATCGAGCCGGAGGGCCTGGATACGCGCGAGGTCTATCCGAACGGCATCTCGACCAGTCTTTCGTTTGACGTGCAGTGCGCGCTGGTGCAGTCCATCACCGGTTTCGAACAGGCGCAGATCATGCGCCCGGGCTACGCCATCGAATACGATTATTTCGATCCGCGCGATCTGCGGCATTCTCTCGAGACGCAGCGCATCGCCGGCCTGTTTTTCGCCGGACAGATCAACGGTACCACCGGCTACGAAGAGGCCGCGGCGCAGGGACTGCTGGCCGGCCTGAATGCCGCGCGCCAGTGCCGGGATGCGGCACCCTGGACGCCGCGACGCGACGAGGCCTACCTCGGTGTGCTGGTCGACGACCTGGTCACGCGCGGCACCAGCGAGCCTTACCGCATGTTTACCAGCCGGGCGGAATACCGGCTGTTGCTGCGCCAGGACAACGCAGACCTGCGGCTGACGCCTGCCGGTCACTCGCTGGGCCTGGTCGATGAGCGACGCTGGCAGGCATTCAATGTGCGTCGCGAGGCCATCGAGCAGGAACAGCAGCGCCTGCAAGCACACCGGGTGCGGCCCGCAACGGCGGCGGGCGAGGCCCTGTCAGCACTGCTCGACAAGCCATTGTCACGCGAGCAGCGTGCCAGTGAATTGCTGCGTCGTCCGGAGATCGATTACCGCTCACTGATGGCAATCGAGGGTATCGGGCCCGGTGTCACGGCGACGGACGTCGCCGAGCAGGTAGAGATACAGGCGAAGTACGCCGGCTACCTGGAGCGGCAGCAGGCGGAGATCGAACGCCAGCAGCATTATCGCGAACAACCATTGCCGGTGAATTTCGATTACAATGCGGTCACGGGGTTGTCCGGCGAGGCATGCGAGAAACTGCAGGATGTACAACCGCAGACCATTGGCCAGGCGGCGCGCATACCGGGCATCACGCCGGCCGCCGTCTCGCTGTTACTGGTACACATGAAGAAACACAGGTATTCCAGACGGAGCGCGTGATACAGTACGTTCGACAATGACAGCCAATGTATACCGGACTATATAACCGCAAGCGCAAGGGTCGAAAAAGCAGTTTTGTCGATCCGGGCGAATTGCTGGAAGACGGCATACTCGAGCTCGGCCTGGAAGAACGCCTCGGCGGGGATGACCTGCTGATGGCTTACGTGACCGAGCTGATGAACTGGAACCGGGTCTATAACCTGACCTCGGTGCGCAAGCCCACCGATATCATTACCCGCCATATTCTCGACAGCCTGTCGATCCTGGACTACCTGCACGGCAACCGCATCCTCGATATCGGCACCGGTGCCGGCCTGCCGGGTATCCCGCTGGCGATTGCCTGTCCGGAGCGCGAGTTCGTGCTGCTGGACAGCAGCAGCAAGAAACTGCGCTTCGTCCAGCAGACGCTGGGTATCCTCAAGCTGGATAACGTCACGCTGAAAAATTCCCGCGTGGATGAATACCGGGCGGACAGTCCGTTCGATACCATCGTATGCCGTGCGTTTTCCGACCTGCCGGACTTCTATCGCTTCGCCGCACGCCTGTGCAACACCGGCGGACGCATGCTGGCGATGAAGGGTGTATACCCGATGACGGAAGTCGAAAGCCTGGAAGACAAGTCGGTCATCTCCGATGTCGTTTCGCTGAAGGTGCCCGGCCTGGATGCAGAGCGCCATCTGGTGATCATGCAGCCGCCAGTCAACGGCAGTGACGTAGAGCGCGCAGAGTGAGCGGGGCTTGACCGGCATGGGCAGGATAATCGCGGTAACCAACCAGAAGGGCGGCGTCGGCAAAACGACGACCAGCGTCAACCTCGCGGCCTCGCTGGCGGAGACCGGACGCCGTGTCCTGCTGGTCGACCTGGATGCCCAGGGCAACGCCACCATGGGCAGCGGCGTCAACAAGTACGAGGTCGCGCTGACCGGCTACGACCTGCTCATGGGGCATGTCGATATCCGCAGCGCTATCGTGAAGGCCGATGCTGCCGGCTACGACCTGTTGCCCGGCAACGCCGACCTGACTGCTGCCGAAGTCGAGTTGATGACCAGGGATGACCGCGAGCGCCGCCTGCGCGCGTCGCTGTCGTACATACAGAACGACTATGACCTGGTCATGATCGACTGCCCGCCGTCACTCAATATGCTGACGATCAATGCACTGGCTGCGGCCCATGGCGTGCTCATTCCTATCCAGTGCGAATACTATGCGCTCGAAGGCCTGTCGGCCCTGCTGGATACGGTCGAGCGGGTGCGTGCGGCGATCAACCCCGAACTGCGCATCGAGGGCCTGCTGCGCACCATGTATGACGCGCGCAACCGGCTTGCCGGCGAGGTGTCCGTGCAGCTGAATGAGCACTTCGGCAACAAGGTCTATCGCACCATCATTCCACGCAATGTACGGCTCGCCGAGGCGCCGAGTCACGGTTTGCCGGTGCTGCGCTATGACAAGAGTTCGCGCGGCGCGTCTGCCTACCTGGCGCTGGCCGGTGAATTCATCCGGCGCGAGGCCGAGGAGGCGCAACTGCGCGAACAGGAGCGGGCCGCGCACGGCGAACACGGCGCTACACAGACATCACATGCATAGTAAAAGCGGTCGGTACCCGTTTCTTGCGACACACTTGTGTAAAAGAACTAACAGGGTTCCACCGCTTTTTTACCACGGGTGAGGCGGTAACGATATGGCAGCAAAGAAACGGGGATTGGGACGCGGCCTGGATGCCTTGCTGGGATCGACGGCAGGTTCGACCGGTGCGGAAACCGTTCCCGCCGCCGCCCCTGCGCTGAAGGCGGTGCCGGATGACGGCAAGGCGGTGACCGACGCGCAGCGGGTTGACGGTGCCCTGTGCAGTTTGCCGGTCGACATCATCCGGCGCGGAAAATATCAGCCGCGCATCGACATGCACAAGGAAACGCTGCAGGACCTGGCGGACTCGATCAGTGCACAGGGTGTGTTGCAGCCGATCGTGGTGCGTGCCGTCGGCGCAGGCAAGTACGAGATCATTGCCGGCGAGCGCCGCTGGCGTGCCGCGCAGCTGGCCGGTCTGCACGAGATACCGTCCATCGTCCGCGAGGTGGAGGACCGTGCCGCCATCGCCATCGCGTTGATCGAGAATATCCAGCGCGAGAACCTCAACCCGCTGGAAGAGGCCAGGGCGCTTGATCGACTGATCCGCGAATTCGAGCTGACCCACGAGCAGGCGGCCGCGGCCGTCGGCCGCTCGCGCGCCGCCGTCAGCAACCTGTTGCGCCTGCTGGAGCTGGAGGACAGCGTCAAGGATATGGTGGAACAGGGTGTGCTGGAGATGGGACACGCACGTGCCCTGCTGGCATTGAGTGGTACCCGCCAGGTCGAGGCGGCCCGTCAGGTGAAGGCCCGCGGACTGAGCGTGCGCGCGACCGAGGGACTGGTCCGGCAGCTGCAGCAACCACGCAAGGCCAGGCCGGCCACGGCGCCGAAGGACCCGGACATCCAGCGGCTCGAGTCGGACCTGGCCGACAGGCTCGGTGCCAGTGTGCTGATCCGTGCCGGGCGTAGCGGCAAGGGCAAGCTGGAGATCAGCTACAACAGCCTCGACGAGCTGGACGGTATCCTGGCGCACATCCGCTAACGGGCAGGCTACCTGGGGGCATTTACGGCAGAAAAATTATTTCTGCCGGATTTTCCTGTAACTTCATTGACCCCTCCCATAGAGCGTCTTTATAATTCCCCGCTGCCGCGTGGGTGGCCGGCGTGTTGCGGATCCTGTTGAAAAACCGATCCCCGCAGGCGGCAGTCTCACGTAACCTATTGAAAAAAGGCTGATATTCGTGTCCCTGGTGCGGAGCTTCCGCAAGCTGGCAGCGTTACAACTGGCACTGGTGATGGTCATCTCAGTCCTGTTTTATATGTGGAGCGGCACCGGTGCGGCGGTCTCGACCCTGTTTGGCGGCGGTATCGCGATGGTGAATGTTGCGCTGCTGCTGTGGCGACGGGAGGGGGCGGAGCGGGGCCGCGCTATGAGCGCCGGTGAAAGTATCCGCTTGCTGTATCGCAGCGCGCTGGAGCGCTTTTTCGCCGTGATTGCCCTATTTGCGCTGGGTATGGGTGTCCTGAAACTCTACGCACCCGCGCTGCTGACAGGTTTTATCGTGGGCCAGGTGGCCCTGTTATTTACCGAAAACAAAGGAAAATCTGAACGCCATGGCGTCTGATACGCTGACAACTTCGGGATACATCAAGCACCACCTGACCAATCTCACCTATGGTCGCTTTCCGGAAGGTCATGAGCATGCCGGGCACTGGGGTTTTGCCCACAGTACGGAAGATGCCGCCTCGATGGGCTTCTGGGCCATCAACGTCGACAGCATGCTGTTCTCGGTTGGTCTGGGTGTGCTGTTCCTGTGGTTGTTCCGCAAGGCGGCCAAAACCGCCACGGCTGACACACCGCCCGGCTGGCAGAACTTTGTCGAGTGGATTGTCGAGTTCATCGATGAAAACGTGCGCGGTTCCTTCAGCGGCAAGAACCCGCTGGTCGCACCGCTGGCGCTGACGTTGTTCGTGTGGATCTTCCTGATGAACCTGATGGACCTGATCCCGGTTGACTGGATTCCCTGGGCGGCGACCCTGATGGGTGTCGGGCACCTCAAGGCCGTGTCATCGACCGATCCGAATGTCACCTTCGGCCTGGCGATTCCGGTGTTCATCCTGGTGCTCTACTACAGCGTGAAAATGAAGGGTCTGGGCGGTTTCCTCGGTGAACTGGCCTTCCACCCCTTCCCCAAGTGGATGGCGCCCGTCAACCTGATACTCGAGGGTGTGACGCTGATCGCACGGCCGCTCTCGCACTCGCTTCGTCTGTTCGGCAACATGTACGCCGGTGAAATGATTTTTATCCTGATCGCCCTGATGTACAGCGGCGGCATCGTCCTCGGTGCCTTCGGCGGCCTGCTGCAGCTGGGCTGGGCCATCTTCCACATCCTGATCATCACCCTGCAGGCGTTTATCTTTATGGTGCTGACGATTGTCTACCTCGACATGGCCTGTGCGAAGGACCACTGATTAACTTGTTTTGAACAGTACTTAACTCGGGAGAGAAAAATGGAAAACGCTTTGTTCTATATCGCCGGCGGCCTGATGATGGGTCTCGGTGCGCTGGGTGCAGCGGTCGGCATCGGTATTCTCGGCGGCCGTTTCCTGGAAGGCGCCGCGCGTCAGCCGGAGCTGATTCCGATGCTGCGTACGCAGTTCTTCATCGTCATGGGTCTGGTCGACGCCGTGCCGATGATCGCCGTCGGTATCGCCATGTACGTCATGTTCGCGGTGGCGGCGTAACCCGGGCGGACTGTTAACAACGGTATTTGCGGTACGAGGTGCAAGCATGAATTTCAACGCAACACTGATTGGCCAGAGCATCACGTTTATCGTCTTCGTGTGGTTCTGCATGAAGTTTATCTGGCCGCCGGTCATGAATGCGCTGGAGACACGCAAGAAGAAGATCGCCGACGGCCTGGCGGCAGGCGAGCGCGGCAAGCACGAGAAGGAGCTGGCCGAGGAGCGCGCCAAGGACATCCTGCGCGAGGCCAAGGAGCAGGCCGGTGAAATCATCAGCCGCGCCGACAAGCGTGCCGCGGAGATTGTTGACGATGCCAAAGGCGATGCGCGTGTCGAGGGCGATCGCCTGAAGACGGCCGCACAGGCCGAGATCGAGCAGGAGCTCAACCGCGTACGCGAGGAGCTGCGTGGCCAGGTGGTCTCGATTGCGCTGGCCGGTGCCGGCAAGGTGCTGGAACGCGAAATCGATGAGGCCGCGCACGGCGAACTGCTCAACAAACTGGCGGCGGAAATCTGATGGCTGAAGCGATCACCATCGCACGTCCCTACGCACAGGCCGCCTTCAATTTTGCCAGCGAGCAGGGCAAGCTGCAGGACTGGTCGGACACGCTGGGCCTGCTGGCCGCTGTGGCCGACGATGCCGACATGCGCGAGCTGGTGGAAAGCCCGCGCCTGACGGAAACACAGCTGGCCAACCTGTTTATCAACATTGGTGGCGATCGACTGGATGACAAGGCAGCCAATTTTATCCGTGTGCTGGCGGCCAATCGTCGCCTGGGGCTGCTGCCCGAGATCGCGGCCCTGTTTGAGATGCAGCGTAGCGAGGCGGAAGGTTCGGTGCAGGCCGAGCTGGTGTCGGCATTTCCCGCCACCGAGGCACAGCAGGCCGAGGTCATTGCCAGCCTGAGCCGGCGCCTCGGACGCGATGTCACCCTGGCCTGTACAACCGATGCCTCACTGCTGGGCGGCGCCATTGTGCGTGCCGGCGACCTGGTCATCGACGGTTCCGTGCGCGGCAAGCTGGAGCGCCTGGGCACGGCCCTGCATAACTGATTCGACAGTTTTTTCAAGGTAAACAACTATGCAACTAAATCCGACCGAAATCAGCGAGCTGATCAAGAGCCGCATCGAACAGTTCGAGGCCGTGGCCGAGGCGCGTACCGAGGGTACCGTGGTCAGCCTGAGCGACGGCATCGCGCGTATACACGGCCTGGCCGATGCCATGCAGGGCGAGATGCTG
>Ga0209567_10000439_pt1 | contig 22825 bp, 29 predicted proteins | sample COG_12_FD_184756 | JGI IMG/M metagenome (GOLD analysis project Ga0209567, IMG submission 184756) | Pelagic marine sediment microbial communities from the LTER site Helgoland, North Sea, for post-phytoplankton bloom and carbon turnover... | ecosystem: Environmental > Aquatic > Marine > Neritic...
ACGGTCCAGGGAGGTTGTCATGCGACGATTCAGGCTTGTCTGGAAAGGAGTGACAACCGGTATCGAATCCCGGTACTCGCAGATACATAATTTGCTACCGCGCAGATTCGCATTGCGCAGGTCGGTGCCGTGCATATCTGCCTTGCTGACATTGGCCTTGGTCAAACGCGACTTGCGCAGGTCCGCCCCGCTCAGATTGGCCCCGCTCAGGTTCACCTTGCGCAGATCGGCGCCCTTGAGATTGGCTTTGCGCAGGTCCGCACCTGACAGGTCGGCCCTGCGAAAGCTTGCCTTGCGCAAGTCCGACTTGCGCAGATTCGCCTTGGCCAGGTGGGCTCCGCACAAGTCCGCCCCTTTCAGTCCCGCGCCGACAAGCCGGGCCCTGGCAAGACTGGCATCGCTCAGGTCCGCTTCATCAAGATAGGCACCGCTCAGGTCCGCTGCGGACAGGTCTGCCGTCTCGATCACCGCCTTGCGGAGATCCGCTGAACGAAGATCTGCCTTCGTCAGGATGGCATCGGTGAGATCCGCGTCCCGCAGATCCGCCTCGCGGAGGTCTGTGTGCGCAAGATCAGCGCCGCGGAGATTTGCGTTGCGGAAATCGACATCTTTCAGGCTCGCGCCACGCAGATCCGCACCGTGCAGATCCATATCGGCGAGATCCATCTTGTCCAGTTCGGCGCCGCGCAGTGCCGGTACCACGTCCGGATGATTGGTCCGCCATTCGTGCCAGACATTGTTACCCTGCTCAAGAACAGTGATATGTTCCTGATTGGCTGTAACAACATTTTCCCCGGAGTCGTCCTGCTGTTCGGTGTGCATATCGCGCTATCGCCTTTATTTCATGATTTTACAACAGCTTATCTTGATGATACCTGCGTTACAGCCAGTGCTGTCAACTGAACATATATCGGTATCGCAGGCCCGGTCTTTATATTATTTAAATTCATTTAAGCACATACGGCCAGATCGGCCAATACTGACCGCGCCTTCCCTGCCCTGCCTGCCCTGCCTGGCACACAGGTTGTGGCAGGCGCATGCATGAGGCCCATTCCTCATATCAGCAAACCGCCGACGATACCGGTTTCGTAAACCAGCATACTGCCGATGATGACGGTAACGGTACCCACGATGACCTGCAGGCCATTATGTAAACCGCCCAGCCCGCGCAAGGGTACGGCGATCACGACCGACAGGGCCGCCATGCCCGCAATGGAGCCGATACCAAACAGGGCAATATAGAACATGCCGGTCCAGGGCGAATCCACCGCCTGCAGAGTTAGCAGGATCAGCGCGGCCGAACCGGCCATGCCGTGCATGAGCCCGACAAACAGTGCCCGCAGGGGAAACGCATCCCAGGCCGGGTGATGATGCCGGTGAATGGCAGGATGACCTTGCTCACCGGCGTGCAAATGCGCATGGAAGTGGCGGATACCGTTGCCATGGCGGTGCGCATGGAAGTGAACCCGTTCATGCATGACCCGCCAGAGTACATCGATTCCCAGCAACACCAGCATAAGTCCGACGGCGAACTCCAGTCCCAGTGCCAGTCGCTGCGGGATCATGCTATCCATCAGCAGCACCATGGAGCCGAACACAAACAGTGTCAGGGTATGCCCCAACCCCCAGACGGCACCCAGGCGGACGCTGTCGGTCACCGAGGTACTGCGCGTTGCCAGCGAAGCCACTGCTGCCACATGGTCGGTCTCCAGCGCATGGCGCATGCCAAGCAGAAAACCCAGTAGCAGCAGGCTGATGCTCATGGCGTACAGGCCTGCAGAGATGCGTACCGGACACCCCTGGCTTCACCATGGGCATTGCAGCCATCGATCCGGATAACCTGCATGGGCATGCCTAGACACATGATGACTCTACCGGGTGCTTGTCAATTAGCGCCAGCTCCAGATTCGCCAGCAGCATTTCATCGCCACTGATCAGCCGGGTACGGTAGTCACCACAGCTGGCGCACAGCAGGCGGTTGGGCTGCACCTCCGACTCGGCCCCGCACTGCGTGCACTGTACCCGTACCGGTGCCGTGTCAATGACCAGCTCGGCATCCGCGGCGATGCTGCCGGCTGCCGCCAGCGGCCAGGCATGTGCCAGCAGCGGCGCCTCGACACCGGAGAGCGGACCAAGCTGGAGCACGATGCGCTCAACCCGGCGCGCCTGGTGCTCCCTGGCAATACGCTCAACCTGCTCCATCAGGGCCAAACAGACTGAATACTCGTGCATAAGACTAATCCTGACCGACAGACAGCCAGCCACGCAACAGCTTGCGACGCGACAGCGGTCGACTGAACCCACTCTGCTTCAGCCCGGACGCCAGCGGATCAGTGCTGACCGTCTCATTGCCGTCTTCCTCGAGTCGCCCGAGCACCTCCTCGGCCACCCGGCGTGCCGTATCCTGGTCGGGAAAATCCTGTACCGTGGAAAACAGGGGCGTACTGAGGTGAGTCCCGATGCCCTCGAGCACAGCGGGTGTGAATTCATATTCGCCGGCATTAAACCGCCAGATGACCTTGTTGCCAAAGGTCGCTGCGGACCACTGTTCACCCTCTGCCGGCAACAGTACCAAGTTCATGAACCAGGGTGTAACCAGCACACCGCACAGGCATCTGTCATGCGGGCAAAAGCCCACTGCCTCAACCTGCAACTTATCGTTGTAAATCGGCAAGCCGCGCATGCGCTCGCGATCGATACGGCGGTAGCCTGCAACGAGCCTGTCGATCGAATCAGTCATGTCCTCAGGTTCCGTCGATAGGCAGGAACTTGTCCTGTTCGGCATCACACTGCGGGCAGCGCCAGTGGTCCGGCAAGTCGGTAAATGCAGTGCCCGGAGGAATCTGCTCGAACGCGTCGCCCTTTGCCGGATCGTATACATACCAGCAGATACGACACTCGAGCCGGGTGTGTTCGCCGATGCGCAGTGTGGACGCAGCAGTCATTACCCCAGTTCCTGCCAGTAGGGTTCCAGCAGTTCCCTGAACCGCTTGCGCGAGTCATCGAGATCTTCCTGCGCTGCACAGGCAACCATGGGAATATCGGTAATTTCCAGGGTATTGAGAATCAGTGTGCCCATGGAATTGGTATAACGCACCCACCAGACCCCGGGGTATGCTGTACTGGTAATCTGGCAGTCGCCATAGCCCCGCGACAGGGTTTCAACGGGACCACTGCCCAGGGTATCGCCGAGAAAACGGATGTCGTCCTCGCTCAGCGGCAACAGCGTGAGATTGATGACATGTGCCAGGCTGCCATCCTGCCAGGAACGCACATGCTCCTGGATCTCGCTGAGGATCGGCATGGCGTTCATGACATCCGCGGGCGGCGTAACGTCCGCAATAGCAGCCACACCCTCCGGGTCCGGTTTGCGGCGTGCCAGCACCGGCACATCACAGACCTCGATCAGGTCGTGCATGATGGCGCCATTGGCATCCAGGTAGAAGGTACGCCAGATACCGGCCAGCACCGACTCCTGCATGCGCACCTGTAATGGACCACCGAAGCGCAGGCTCACCTCGCCCTCGCCCAGGATCTGGTTGACCAGTTCACGGTTCTCGGCATCCAGAGCGGAGATGTCGGCCACCTGCGGTTGGCCGCCAACCCGGTAACGCGCCAGTGCCTGCCCGAGCCACTCGGTCGTGGCCCTGGCGCCGCCAAGATGCTGGACCTCTTCCGGCTCTGGAATATCCGGGGCCCGGTAGCTGTCCATCTCTTGCGGCAGGGAGATAAATTCCAGGCGCGTGTCGTCTTCGTCTGGCTGACTTCCCGGGCCCGTCACGGCAATCGGTATGCTGTTGATATCCATAAGATAGTCGTCTCCTTACCCGCTCACGCGCTGACCACCGGCACCTTGACGGGGTGCAGTGGCTTTGCCGGGGCGACGATCAGCTCGCTGATTTGCTGCAGGTAGTCCGACCAGTTCTGAATGCCGGTAATCGCACCAAGGTAACCCCCGTCGCGCAGGAACACCAGCGCCGGCCACGCGGTAAAGCCATAATGAAGCTGGAGTTCACGCTCCGCCGGGGCTGCCACCACACCCGGTTGCAGTGTTCCCGCAAACGCCTTGTCCAGCTCGGGCAGCACCACGGCCACATCGGTGGTATCACGGAACCGCTTCGGGTCACCGGCGAAGAACAGCACGCTGACGCCCGGCCGGTCGATGAATTGCGCGTGCGAGTCCAGGCTGACCTCCGGATAGTGGTGCTCGTCAAACAGTAGCTGAATCAGAGGATGGGTCATGCCGGCCTGCCCAGCTCATAGCTTGTCATGTCGAGTTCACCGGGGCCGATGAGCTCCACGCTGTCAAGCGGTACCGCCCGCTCGCGCAGTTCGATGCCCCATTCCTGCAGCACCGCACAGGCTTGCTCCAGGGCCGCCGGAATACGTTCACGGGTTCCTCGCCTGAGGCTGCCGCCGAAATCGTCGAGCCGCTCCGGCTGTACGCCGATTAGTGCCAGCTGCCCGGGCCTGTCCGTCAGCAGGCGCGCCGATGCCAGCACTTCCTGGAAGCCGGTCTGATGCATGCTGACCTTCTTCGCGCCCATATACTGTGGCACGTCATCGTCGCGGATGACACGGAGCTCGCCGGGTGCCAGACCGAAATCGATGGCATCGAAAATGAGCAGCCGGGAAACATGGCTGATCCAGGGCAGCAGGAACATGCCCTGTGTGCCGCCATCCATCAGGCGTACCTGTGACGGAAATTCCCAGCCGGCATTGAGTTCCTCGACACAGCGCACACCAAAACCCTCGTCAGCCCACAGGATGTTGCCAATACCGAGGACCAGGGTATCGATTTCGCCGCTGCTCAAGGCTGGTCGTCCTTGAACATGCGCCAGCCGCCGATGATCGTGCTGACACTGCTTTCACGGCCGATGATGTCGGCGCGCACGGCCATATAGATGTGAATGATCACGAACATCAGCATCACCCACATGACCATGTTGTGCCAGTTGTGCGTGGCCTCGCTGCCACCCAGCAATGGGATGACCCAGCCGAACAGCCTGTCTGCCCAGCTGTCCGTACCCAGCCCTTCGCCGTACAGGGCGAACCCGCTGACGATCATGAACACCGTACCGAGGGTGTTGAACAGGAACATGGCCATCTGCGCCAGCGGATTGTGTCCGAGCGTCTTGTGCTGTTTACGTGTCAGGAACGAGTAGAAACGCAATTCGTAAAACAGGTCTTTCCACCAGGCGCCCCGCCAGAATGGCAGATAGAAGATCTCGCGCGCAAAGCGGTTGCCCACCAGGGCCCAGTAGATCCTGACGGCAAAGCCGATGGCAAATACATAGGCCGCGATGAAATGGATCAGCCGGATATTGCCCATCAGAAAGTGATCGCTGGCCTCACCGGTGAGCGCCGGTAACGGATTGGCGATCAGGTAGCCGGTGACGGCCAGTGTCAGAAAGCTCAGCGTATGCAACCAGTGCCACAGTCGCACCGGGGCCTCGAACACATACACAGCCTTCTGGTTGGTCGAATCATGCGGACCACTTGCCACGTTGCTGCTCATGTCGCTGCCCTCCTGTTAGCGGACCTTGATTGTTGCCAGCTCCTCGCCATCCGGCGACATGACATGCGTCGAACAGGCGAGGCAGGGATCAAAACTGTGCAAGGTGCGCAATATTTCCAGTGGTTGCTCGGCTGAGGCCATCGGCGTACCGAGCAGGGCCGCCTCGTAGGCGCCGATGTTGCCCGCCGGGTCTCGCGGTGAGGCATTCCAGGTGGTTGGCACCACGGCCTGGTAGTTCTCGATGCGGGTATCCTTGACATGTACCCAGTGCCCCAGTGACCCGCGTGGCGCCTCCACGGGTCCGACACCCTTGACGTCGCGTGGCCAGGTGTCCGGTTCCCAGTTATCCATGTTCGCCGTTGCCGTATCGCCGGCCTTGAGGTTTGCCATCATGTTGTCAAAAACGTAACGCATCTTGTGCGCCGCCCAGGAACATTCCAGACCGCGCGCTGCCGTGCGGCCCAGAGTGGAAAACAGCGCCCCAAGCGGCAGACCGAGGTCGCTCAACAGACCATCGACCTGTTCCTTGATCTCTTCTTCACCGCGCGCGTACGCCACCACATAGCGCGCCAGCGGCCCCACCTCCATGGCATGACCGCGCCAGCGCGGTGCCTTGACGAAGGAATATTTCGCGCCTTCATCGATCTGCTCGATGTTCGTCTTGCTACCCTTGGCATTCGGACCCAGCTCGAAGTTGGGCTCGGTGATGCCGTCCCAGGGATGCAGGCCCCTGGATTCATCCGGGTACTTGTACCAGGAGTGGGTGACAAATTCCTGGATCTGTTCGGGATCGCGCACATCGACTTCATGCACCTTGGACAGATCACCGTTGATGATGGCGCCGCCCGGCAGCAGCATGTTCTCCTGCGACCAGTCGTTGGCGACCTTCGGGAAATCACCGTAGGACATCAGGTTCTTGCTCGACAGTCCGCCACCATAGGTCCATTCGGTGTAGAAAGAGGCGATCGCCTTGAGATCCGGGATGTAGACCTGGTCGATGAACTCGATGGAACGGTCGATAATGGATGACACCAGGTTGAGCCACTCCATGTTGATGGCGCCGGTTTCGTTCAGACTGAACGAGCAGGGCATGCCACCGACCAACCAGTTCGGGTGCGGGTTGCGCCCGCCGAAGATGGTGTGGATCTTGACGATCTCGCGCTGGAAGTCGAGGGCCTCGAGGTAATGGGCCACGGCCATGAGATTCGCCTCGGCCGGCAGCTTGTAGGCCGGACTGCCCCAGTAGGCATTGGAGAAGGGACCCAGCTGGCCCGACTCGACAAAGCGCTTGATCCGCGCCTGGACATCGCGAAAATACCCGGGCGATGACTTGGGCCATTTGGAGATGCTCTGCATCAGCGTCGAGGTGGCCTTGGGGTCGGCGTCAAGCGCACTGACCACGTCGACCCAGTCCAGCGCGTGCAGGTGGTAAAAATGCACCAGATGGTCCTGGGTGTACTGCGCCAGCATCATCAGATTACGGATGTGATTGGCATTTTCCGGAATCTGGATACCCAGCGCATCCTCGACCGCACGCACCGAGGACAAGGCATGCACGCCGGTGCAGACACCGCAGATACGTTCTACGAAGGCCCAGGCATCGCGCGGGTCGCGTCCCTTGAGAATGACCTCCAGGCCGCGCCACATATTGCCTGTGGACACCGCATTTTGTATGACATTGCTGTCGTCCAGGTTGACCTCGATACGCAGGTGTCCCTCGATGCGGCAAACCGGGTCAACCACCACACGCTGACCACTGTCATCGAGCCTGAATCCATTGGGCGTGACGGTCTCACTCATGGCCGCTGCCCCCCTTGTTGCTGTCTTTTGTATGGCTGATTACCGAGGCAGCCGCATGCGCCGCCACACCAACGGCGGCAGCACCGGCCAGCACAGCGCCCACCTTGTCGGCCGTTGCCTCGATGCCGCCGGGAACATTCAGATTAGTGACCGAGCTGTAAAAGGAGCCGCGGTCCCAGAAATTGTCTTCGGCACAACCCAGGCAACCGTGGCCCGACTTGACCGGCCATGACAGCCCGCCGTTCCACTCCACAGTGGAACAGGCGTTGTAGGTGGTCGGACCCTTGCAGCCCACCTTGTACAGGCAGTAGCCTTTGCGCGCGCCTTCGTCATCGAAGCGTTCAACGAACTGGCCGGCATCGAAGTGCGGCCGGCGGTAACACTTGTCATGCAGGCGCTGGCTGTAGAACATCTTTGGCCGCCCCTGCCGGTCGAGCTCGGGCAACCGGTCAAAGGTCAACATGTAGGTAATCACGCCGGTCATGACTTCAGCGATGGGGGGACAGCCCGGCACCTTGACGATCGGTTTGTCGGTAATCACCTTGTGAATGGGCACGGCGCGGGTCGGGTTGGGCTTGGCCGCCTGTACGCAGCCCCAGGAGGCACAGGAACCCCAGGCAATGATCGCCTTGCAGTGATCCGCCATATGACGCAGTTTCTCGATATAGGGCTTGCCGGCCTGGATACAGTACATGCCGTCTTCATTGAGCGGCGGATTGCCTTCGCAGGCGAGGATGTAGTTGCCGTCGTACTTTTCCACGGTCTGTTCCAGGATTTCCTCGGCCTGGTGACCGGCGGCCGCCATGATCGTGTCATCATAATCCAGGGAGATCATCGACAGGATGACATCGGCCGCCAGTGGATGACCGGAACGGATGAAGGACTCCGTACAGCAGGTACATTCAAGACCGTGCAGCCAGATGACCGGGGTACGCGGCTTGGTCTCCAGGGCGTGCGCTATCTTGCCCGCGAACTCCGGCCCCATGCCAAGCCCGGCGGCGGTGAGGCTGCAAAATTTAAGAAAACTGCGGCGGGTAACACCATGCTCGCGCATGGCCTCGTAGAAGGTCTGCTGGATACTCATACCTGCACTCTCCTTCGAAATGTAAGTTGACAAGGCTGTGTAGGCACTGCTTTGGGTAAACAAGTTATTTCCGTCGATCGCCTCCGCATGTCTGGCAGGCTGTTCTTATTTTCACCCGTTCGCTGAGAGTGTATACAATAAACAGGTAATCTTGTTGATATGCATCAAGCGGAAACGGATGGAGCAACCGGCAGGGCCTTCATTCAGTCAAAATATTTCAGAATATTATTAAACCCTAACGAACGAGACCCGTGCACTACTCCGACACGACACAGTTGCCCTATCCATGCAGACAGGTGTTCGACCTGGTCGCTGATATCGAACGCTACCCGGAGTTTCTGCCCGGCTGGAAACAGGCACGCATTCTGGATCGGGACGACAATCGCCTGTACGCCGAACAGCAACTGCAGACCGGACCTGCCGTGTTTCAGTTTCACTCGACGGCGCTGCTGCAGCCGTGCACAGGAATTCACATCAGCGCAAACGACGGCCCCTTTCGCGAACTGGCTATCGACTGGGGTTTTACCGCGAGCGGCGATGCGCACTGCCGGGTGACACTCGGGCTGGACTTCGCCATGCGGCCGGGCCTGCAGAACGGCGCGTTGAAGTTATTGCTGGAAGCCGGCAGCAGCCAGCTCCTGCCACTGTTCGCGCGACGCGCCCGGATGCTGTATTCGCAGGGCGCATAGCAACGTATCAAACCGAGATTATGGAGCCGGCGAGAGGAGTCGAACCCCCGACATCTTCATTACAAGTGAAGCGCTCTACCAACTGAGCTACGCCGGCATGATGACCGTTTCGGGCACTGTGCCATTCTAGTGAATCGCCCGCGCCACTGCAATTTACTGGCAGGAAACCGCGTGTATCTCCAGATCGGGGTTTTCGCCGACCAGACTGTCAAGCAGGTCGACGCTGGCTGTATTTTCCGGCAGCTCCAGCCAGTATTCCACCCGGGTTTTGTAGCGCTGCTCGAGGATGGCATCAAAGCCCTTCTCGCGTACGTCCTCGAGACGGATACTGGCGCGCTCGATGTCCTTGAACGTGCCCAGTGAAATGAAGTAGCCCATGCCCACGTAGTACTCGTTGTCGTCGTGTTCTTCCAGTTGCTTCACCATTTCATGCGCATGTTCCTTGTCCTTTCCCGACAGGTAGACCCAGTAGCCGTTCTCGACACGATTTTCCACTGCACGCAGTACCGGGTCCAGTCCACTGTCGCCAAGGCGGTCGGCAACGGCTTTCACATCGACCTCCTCCCGGAATGGACCGAGCGCTTTGCATCGACCTGCAGACAGTGCACCGGGTGGTTGCGCCCTGGTCAGCGCCTCGATGTCTTGTCCGTCGGCCGGCCCGGACATGTCACGCGCATGTTCCTGCAGAGTAACCAGCGTGTTAACACCCGCCGGCAGCGGCGGTAAAGACTGCACGCTGTCCACGGTCGTCTGCGCCTGGAAATGGTTCCAGGCGAAAAAGAGCAGGTTTGCAACCAGCAGCAGGTACACAATGTGTCGCATCAGTTCCCCTTGTCTGCCAGGATGGCCAGCCCATACAGTACCAACCGCGGCTCGTGTTGCACCCGTGTCGCCAGCAGCGGCAGCAGTCGCTCCGCATCACCGCCCGTGATGATCACGGTCACCGGTTCGCCGGCATCCTCGATGATATCGGCCGCGATCCTGTCAATGGCCGCGGCCACGAGATACTGCGCACCCCCGGTGACACCGTCGCGCGTCGCGCGACCCAGCAGGCCGATGGCGGGCGCGTCATCCTGCAGCCTGATCCCCGCCGTGTTGACGGCCAGCGTCTCGCCCAGCAGACCGACGCCCGGCAGGATCAGACCGCCACGGTGTTCACCGGAGGCCGTCACCAGGTCGACCGTGATCGCCGTACCGCAATCGACTACGCACACCGCCCCCGCGACCCGGTGATGCGCGGCAATCATCCCGACCCAGCGGTCGGCGCCGAGGTCGCCCGGCGCATGGTAGGCATTGGTCACGCCGCATGCCGCGTGGGCGGTGTTGACGAATTCCACCGGGCATTGCCATGTCTGCCTGACATAATCCGCTATCGATGCCGCCACCCCGTCGCCGGCTACATTGACCGCCATGACGGCAGCCGGCGTCTCGAGACCGGACCATGCCTGGCCGGCCTGCCGGCTCAAATCCGCGTCCCGGTGCACGAAGACCCCCTGTGCGGTGAATGTATCCGACTCGGCGGCCGCCCATTTCACGGCCGTGTTGCCGACATCCAGCAACAGTTTCATGTGACCACCCGCAGGCTGGCCTCCCCGGCCGCAAAGCGCTTGCGGCCCGCCGCGGTATCCATGAGCAGCGCGCCCCCGTCGTCGATCCCGCAGGCCCGTCCGCTGACGGTCCGGTCCGGCAACAACAGGTCGATCGGCTGACCGGCCAGCACATCATGTGCACGCCATTCGTCCATAAACGGACCCAGACCGCCGGACTCGAATGTATCCAGCGCAGGCAACAGTTCGTCCAGCAAGGCGGCGGCCAGGCGGTTGCGCGACAGGCTGTCACCGCCCGTGACGCTGCACAGGTCCGTCCATACCCGCCCGATCCCCGCTGCCGCCGTCGGCGGCATGTCGACATTGATGCCGATGCCGATCACGACCGCGCAATCCCCGCCGACCTCTCCGGTCACGTCGATCAGGATCCCGGCAAGTTTCGCGCCGTCGACCAGTATGTCATTCGGCCACTTCAGGCCGGCCTGCTGGATGCCCATACTGCGCAGGCAGCGCATCAGTCCTATGCCCGTCACCAGGCTCAGCCCGCCCAGCGCTGCGGCGCCGGCTTCGGTACGCCACAGCAGTGACAGGTAGAGATTCGCCGCGAAGGGAGACACCCATTGACGACCATGCCGGCCACGCCCGCTGTGTTGCATTTCAGCCATGCAAACCGAGCCGGAGTCCGCGCCCGCCAGCGCCCGTTCCCGCAACCAGTTGCTGGTCGAATCCAGCTGGTGAAACACGTCGATCTGGCCGAGCGCCGCACGGTTTGCCGGACTGACCGCCGACCGGACCTGCCCGGCATCGAGCAGTTCGCGCGGACGCGACAGCCGGTAGCCCTTGCCGCGCACGACCTCGAAGTCGAGACCGGCCTCGCGCAGGCCGCGCAGGTGTTTCCAGACGGCCATCCGGCTGATGCCCAGTGACGCACCCAGCGCCTCACCGGAATGAAACTCGCCATCAGACAGGCACTGCAGCAGGCGGTTACGCAATTGCATGTTCACCCCGGCCAGATGGCAGGACAGCCGGTTTGTTGTCTTTCACAGGCAGGCGCACGCAGGACGCCTGTGGACAGGCAGCATGCGATCCGGTTGGCTTCAGCATGGGTGCAGAGATTATCACACTGCAGGGACCGGCTATAGGCGGGAACGCCCTCAGCGCGCGATGCCGTAGATCACGTTGCTCGCAACCGAACCGACCAGCTGGTCAAGTGCGGCAGGATTATCGGTATCGACTTCCAGCAGGCCGGCAGTCATCAGCATCGCCAGTCCATGCATACTGGTCCAGGCCACCAACGCCAGTTCGCGCGACGCGCGCTGACGAAACACACCGGCCTGTATGCCCGACTCGATGATCGTCTGCAGCGCGGCAAAGGCATCCCTGCCCGGCGTGTCACCTGCCGCGTCAGCCGCGGGATCCAGCGTGCCGCCGAACATCAGCTGCGTGATCTCGGCATGGTTCACGGCCAGCTGCACATAGGCGATGCCGGCCGCGATGAGTTGTTGTTCCGGTCCGTGCGGTACATTGGCCGCGGCGTCCGTCATGGCCGCGTGCAGTCGCTCGAAGCCGCGCCGGGCCAGGGCCTGCAGCAATGCGGCCTTGCCCCTGAAGTGACGATACGGGGCGGTGTGACTGACACCGGTCACCCGGGCGACCTCGCGCAGACTCAAGCCGCCGGGCCCGTGTTGAACTAACAGGCCCTCTGCAGCGGACAACAGCGCGTTTCGCAGATCCCCGTGGTGGTACCCGTCAGTGGTCGAATCATTCGGCATGGGTCACAGGATACGATCGCATGTTGACAGTGTCTACATTACATCGCCAACCCCTGGTGGAAATCTGGAGGAAATCAGAAATAGTATTTATATTATAGATAGTTATGTAAATAGCACCTGTCCCGCCTGGTATGGCCCGGCCTGATGCTGCCACTGACGGGGCTGGTGATTGAGTGCCCCTGGGCCTAGGGCAAGCCTGCCTGTTGCAGATCAGGCTGTCAGGTTTTCATAAAACCGGCCTTCCTCACAGCGGCCCTCGCGGGCCGCTTGTTTATGCCACACCGCTGCTGCACGTCACACCGGTACCGCCGAGACCACAATAACCGCGGGGATTCTTCGCCAGGTACTGCTGATGGTAGTCCTCGGCATAATAGAAGTCAGGCGCATCGATCACTTCAGTGGTGATTGCAGCGTAGCCGTGGTCCGCCAGCGCCTGCCGGTAGTCCTTCAGCGAAGCCAGGGCGGCAGCACGTTGCTCCTCGTCGAAGACATAGATACCGGATCGATACTGGGTACCCCGGTCATTACCCTGGCGCATGCCCTGCGTCGGATCATGCGACTCCCAGAAGACAGCCAACAGCTGCGGGTAGCCAATCACTGAGGGATCGAACACCACCCGCACGACCTCGTTATGCCCGGTCATACCGGTGCAGACCTCTTCGTAGGTCGGGTTAGGCGTGAGGCCGCCGGCATACCCCACGGCCGTGGTATAGACACCCGCGAGCTCCCAGAACTTCCGTTCCGCCCCCCAGAAGCAGCCCATGCCGAACATGGCCTGCTCGAATCCGTCAGGAAACGGCGCTACGAGCGGGTGCCCGTTGACGAAGTGCTTTGCCGGTACGGGCATCTTCCCGGCACGCCCCGGCAGGGCCTCATGCGGGCCCGGCATGGTGGTCATTCCGGCCATGTAATCGCTCCTGTGCAATCTGTATTTAAGGCAAATCATAGCACCGGGAGTTCCGGTCAGTGCGGCACAAGCTGTATAATTATTGTATGCGTAGACAGAAACAACCCTATGTGGGCATCGACAAGGATACCGACGGCGGCATGACTGTAGCCGGGCGCATCATCCGCGATGCCTGGGCCTTTGGCATCATCCCCGAGAGCGAGACTTGTGCCGGCTGGAACACGCAGCGGTTCGAGGATCTGTGGACCAAAACCCTTGAGGAATGGGAGAAGTACGGTCACCAGGTCAATCAGCTACCGGACGACATCCGCGAGCGTTATCTGCGTATCCAGCGCGAGGCCTTTGACAATGCGCGCCAGGCAGGCTGGGATGCCAGTCTGAAGGATGACGACTGATCTGCCGGGTGATACCGCCGCTTGAAGGCGCGCGACCTGACAAGACCGCATACCCGATCATGACCACACTACCCGAGATCCACGTCGCCGTGGGTGTCATCACCCGTCCCGACGGCAGCGTACTGCTGGCCGAACGGCCGACCGGCAAGGCCATGGCGGGTTACTGGGAATTTCCCGGCGGCAAGGTCGAGCCCGGCGAGTCACCCCGGGACGCGCTGGCGCGCGAACTGCACGAGGAACTGTCCATCGACATCGGTAATGCACAGCCGTGGCTCACGCGTACCTTTCATTACCCGCATGCGACCGCTCACCTGCAGCTGTTTCGTGTCACCGAATGGGAGGGCGAGCCGCACGGGCGCGAGGACCAGCAACTGAGCTGGCAGGATCCGCACTACATCGGTGTCGAGCCGCTGCTACCCGCAAATCATGACATCATGAATGCCCTGCGTCTGCCACCGGTATACGCCATCACGCAGGCAGGCAAGCTCGGCGTCGATGTCTTCATGGAGCGCCTGAAGGCTGCGTTGCTGGGCGGTATACGCCTGGTGCAGGTACGCGAGAAGGACATGGATGCGGCGAGCCTGCGGCGGGTTGCAGAAGATGTCATTGCCCTGTGCCACGCGCATGATGCACGGGTGCTGGTGAACGGCGATAGCGGGCTTGCACGTGACACGGGCGCAGATGGCGTGCATCTGCAGACCGCCCGGTTCACAGCCCGCGATACCCCGCCCGTGACAGACATGCTGTGGGCGGCCTCCTGCCATAACCGCGAGGAACTGCTGCAGGCGGTCCGACTGGGCGCGGATTTTGCCGTGCTCTCGCCGGTCCTGCCGACGCCGTCTCACCCGGGTGCGCCGGTACTGGGCTGGGAGGGTTTTGCCGCGGCCTGCAGAGAGCTGCCGATGCCGGTATATGCCCTGGGCGGTATGCAGACCGGCCTGCTGGACACCGCAATGGCCCACAATGCACACGGGATCGCCATGCTGAGTGGCATCTGGGATCCGGGGTCAGAGCAGAATTCTTCCTGATATTCCCGTACTGCGAGAATCCGGAAACCACTCCGGATTTTAATATGGAATATAAGGAAAAATTGTGCGCTGACCCCTATACATTTTGCTGCTCTGACCCCTGTGCATCTTTCTTTTCGCCTTCCATGTCTGCATTGGCCGTACCGGCCGGACCGAACACGGCAAGCTGCAGGGCATTGGCCCTGGTATCCTGGAAGTGCTTGGGCGGTATGTATTCCAGCAGGCCGAGGTTTTCCATGCGCTTGCGCGGCTGTTCACCGGCGCCGGCCACGTACACGGCCTTGCCCGCCCGCGCCATGTCGAGGATGGCCTGTTCCAGCGCCAGGGCGGACGATACGCCAAGATGCTTCATTTCGGTCATGTCGATGACGAGCGCCTCGCGCCCCTCGACCTCCGAGTTCTTGCGGCTGATGGCGCGCGAGGCGCCGAAGATGATCGATCCGCGCATGTACAGCAGCAGCACCTTGTTGCCGGCCTCCTGGAGCATGTCTTTCTCGTAGGGCGTCAACTCGATATCGGGACTGTCAGGATCGGTCACCGCCTTCACATCGGCCGCCTGCAGCTCCGACAGGCGCATGACCGTCATCACGTTGGCGACGAACAGGCCGATACCGACGGCGACGATGAGATCGACGAACACGGTGAGCAGGATAACGCCGTAGGTGATCACGCTGCCCTTGGGCGAGATCCGGTGCGCCCGTTTCAAAAAGCCCCAGTCGATGATGTTGATGCCGACCTTCAGTGCGATACCCGCCAGCACGGCGAGCGGGATGACGGCTGTCAGACCCGCGGCCCACAGTACGACCACGATGAGTATCGCCACCCTGACCAGCCCGGCCAGGGCACTGCGGGCACCGGCCTGGATAGCCACCACCGTGCCCATGGTCGCACCCGCGCCCGGCAGGCCACCGAACAGGCCCGACATGACGTTACCGATACCCTGCCCGACCAGTTCCTTGTCCGAATTGTGTTCCTGCCGCGTCAGGCTGTCGGCCACCACCGAGGTCAGCAGCGCATCGATACAGCCGAGCACGCCGAGCACGATCGCGTCGACAAAAATGATCTGCCACTGCCCGATACTGAAAACGGGCAGCCTGAACTCCGGCAGCCCGGTCGGTATTTCGCCAATCCGGCGCACACCGTCAAGATCGAGCAGCACCAGGGAAGCCAGGGTGACGACGACCAGTGCAGCCAGCTGCGCCGGAACGTAACGGCTCAGCCTGGCAGGCATCAGGAACAGGATGGCAAGCGTGGCACCGGCCAGCAGGGTTTCCTGCGGCTGAATGCCGGCCACCAGTGCAGGCAGATTTTGCAGAACGCCGATAACCCCGCCGGCCGGCACGGGCTCGCCCAGCGAGGGTGCAAGCTGCAGAATGATCAGGATGATGCCGATGCCGGACATGAAACCCGACACGACGGTGTACGGCATCAGCGTGACGTACTTGCCGAGACGCAAGACGCCCAGCAGGATCTGGAACAGTCCGGCGAGGATAACGACGGTAAAGGCCATCGCCATGCCATTGGCCGGGTCGGAAGCGATCAGCTTGGTGATGACGGCCGTGAATACGACCGTCATCGGACCCGTCGGCTCGGACATCAAACAGGGCGAGCCGCCGAACAGCGCGGCAAACAGACCGACCATTATCGCACCGTAGAGCCCGGCCTCCGCGCCGGCACCCGAGGCAACACCAAAGGCCAGCGCCATCGGCAAGGCAATCACTGCCGCTGCGATGCCACCGAAAACATCGCCGCGAATGTTGCGCAGGTTTATTTCGTTGAACACTTGCATGTTATTGGCAGCAGCCGCCTGTACACACGGTCCGGCCAGTCCTCACCTTGCCTTTTTACGGGCTTTCTTTCTTGGGGATGATTTTTTCTTCCTGCCTGCGGCGGACTTCTTCGATGCGCTCACGTACTGCTTCATGCCCGGCCACAGCGCCTCCAGACGTTCGTGGATCATGTCCTCGCTGGCGATGGCAAAGTCCAGGAAGGTACGCGCCACCAGCGACAGCTCCTTGCCCCTGGGATAGACAATGAACCACTGACGCATGATCGGGAAGTCCTTGACATTGATGATGGCGACGGGACCCTCGGTACCCTCCATTAGCAGGGTGTGCAGCGACAGCACCGACAGACCCAGACCGCCCACCACGGCATGCTTGATGGCCTCGTTACTGCCCAGCTCCATGCGTACCCGCGGACGGCAGCCATGCGCTTTGAACAGGCGCAGCGTGGCGTCGCGGGTACCGGAGCCGGGTTCACGCATGATGAACGGCTCCCGGCTGACCTCCTCGAGCGAGACGTTTTTCCTGCCGACCAGCGGATGCTCGCGCGGCGCGATCACCACCAGCGGGTTCGGTGCGAAGGGGAACACCTCGATATCCAGATCCTCGTCGGGCAAACCGGTGATGTAGAGGTTATCCTCGTTGGCATGCAGGCGCTCGATGATGCGGTCGCGGTTGGTTACCTTCAGCGACAGTTCGATACCGGGATAGAGCCGGCTGAACTGTCCCAGCATCTCCGGCGCCAGGTACTTGGCCGTTGTGATCACCCCGATGCGCAGGTGGCCCCGCTTCAGTCCCTTCAGGTCGGCAACCTTCATTTCCAGATTGGCCAGCGACTCGAACACCTGCCGACAGGCTGAATACAGCTCCATGCCGGCCTCGGTCGGCGTGATATTGCGACCGACATGTTCGAACAGCTCCATACCCATGGCATCCGCAAGTTTCTTGGTCTGCATGGAAACGGTCGGCTGGGTCAGAAACAGCTCTTCGGCCGCCCGCGTGAAGCTGCCCAGCCGGACAATCGCCTCGAATACCTGTAATTGCCGCAGCGTGGCATGCCGGATCAGGTAGTCCGGCATGGTCATGGGCGGCGTGTAGCTGGCGTCATCCGGGACAGACATGGAATCACCCTGTCAGCGAGTTGCTTTGATCCGGTGCGTGGGGTTCCCGGGCTTTGCCGGCTCTGCCGGCTATGCCGGCTCCGCCTAAAAAAGTCTCAGGCCATCACCAGGCCGGGGACACGCACCATCGTTACATATACAATTATATATGACTTCCAGTTGATGTATAGGTTTTAGATGATCTTTATCGAGCGCTCAGTCGGGCCAGATCCGGCCATCGCTCTGGTAGGGATCGTCGCTGGCCTGCCAGGTGACAGCCGTCATGGCGGCAGCGGTAGACTGGCGCTGTTGCGGCGCGGCCGGTTTGGCCGGCGCCCGTCGGGCAGGTGCTTTTTTCCTGGCTGTCGTGGCACGGCTGGCGCCTGCCGGTTTGCTGGCAGCGCCTGTCTTGCTCTTGCGCATGGAATCAACCAGCTTCTGCCTGGTCTTGTCTGCAGTCGCCATTTATGCGGTTACCTCCTGAATGAGTTGTTCAAGTTCTTCAGCCGCCGCGGCGCCGCGGGCGCCCATTTCGAACACGGTTTTGCCTTCCAGTGCGCTGTTGCGGTAGACCGCGCGGCGGCGCAGTGCCGTTTTGGCGACCGGCAGGGAAATCTCCGTGAGCGCCTCGCGCACCACGCGGGACAGCGTCGTGCGTACCTCCAGCTGGTTTATGACCAGCATGGACTTGAGTTCGGGATTGACGACACGGGCATTGCTGATGGCGTTCTCGATGTGCACGGTTGCCCAAAGATCAACCGGTGACGGTTGCACCGGGATCAGCGCCAGATCGGCGGCCTTGAGGACTTCGATCGTCTGCGGTGCCTGCACCGAAGGCGGACAATCAACAATCAGGTATCCAAATGATTCGGCCAGCTCGCGCACCAGCCCCTGAAGTGCTGCCGTGGAGGCAAACACTGAAACCGAGTCGCTCATCTCAGCGACATCATGCCACTGCAATGACGAGCCCTGCGGGTCGGCATCAATGATGGCGACGCGACCCTGCTGGGACAGTCCGGCGGCCAGGTTAACGCAGAGCGTGGTCTTCCCGGCGCCACCCTTGTTGCCGACTACGGCAATGACGGGCATACGGGGCTACACTCAGTGCGCGGTTTCACTGGCCAGCTGATCGAGGGCGTGGGCAAATTGATGCTGCTCATCGCCCAGCGCCTCGTCGCCCTCTTCCACGTGAATCGTGATGTTCACGTAGTCGCGACCAAAACCCATGTCAGGGTACAGGCCTTCCAGTTCTGACAACTCGGCAGCCCGATCCAGGAAGTCCCGCAAGGTACTGTAGTCGCTGAACTCGTAGCGCCGCTCGAGGCGTACGGGCCGGGCGCGTTCCTGCCACTCATGATTCATCACCAATCTCCGCAATAGCTGACTGGACTATTCAACACTGATTACCCGTCTATTGCAATTGCTGCAGCCAATCCTTCAGGGTTACGGCATGCGCCTGTTCTTCTGCCAGCAAACCTTCGAAAAACAAACGGTTATCCTGATCGCCGATGCGCACACAGTGATTGGTCGCCTCCGCATAGAGCTTCACCAGCTCTTCCTCGAAGGCGTAATCATGTTCCAGCAGTGTTCGCAGGTCGCTGCCCAGAGTGACCGGACGCAATTGCGACGCATTCGGCGCCACGCCCAGGGCCAGCATCCGGCTGATGATGCGTTCGGCATGTTCCAGCTCCTCGCTGGCTTCAGCGCTCAGCTTCCCGGCCACCTCGGCCAGCCCCCAGGTATTCACCAGTCTTGCCTGGGTGGTGTAGAGCTGTACCGCGGAGAGCTCGAGGCTCAGACCGCGGCCGAGGTAGCCGAGAACACGCTGATCAGCATTGGCAATTGACATGACGACAGATCAGTCAGTCGTTAAGCAACCAGGGATATCAGCTGCGCGCCGGACGATTGCCACCCGACTCGCTCAGCATGGGCTCGACCTCGGCATGCGGGCGGGCAATGATGTGCGCGGCAACCAGACCGTCACCTACGCGCTCACAGGCATCCGCACCGGCACGCACGGCGGCGTTGACAGCACCGGTTTCACCTCGCACCAGCACGGTGACGTAACCGCCACCGACGAAGTCACGCCCGATCAGGTGAACCTCGGCGGCCTTGGTCATGGCATCCGCCGCCTCGATGGCGGGCACCAGCCCGCGCGTCTCAATCATACCCAGGGCAATGCCAAAGTTATCGTTGGCCATGGTCGATCTCTCCTATTTAATCTGTGTTGGTAAAAAAAACTCTACCATCAGGCCGCAGCAGCGCTGGCCACATTACCGCCAGTCGGCAGGACCGGCTCGACCTCGCGGTGCGGACGGGCAATGATGTGGGCGGCAACCAGGCCGTCACCAACACGCTCACAGGCGTCGGCACCGGCACGAACCGCTGCGTTAACGGCGCCGGTCTCACCACGGACCAGTACGGTCACGTAACCACCACCGACAAACTCACGACCGATCAGGCGAACTTCTGCAGCCTTGGTCATGGCATCAGCTGCTTCGATTGCCGGAACCAGTCCGCGGGTTTCGATCATACCCAGTGCAATGCCGTAATTGTCATTTGCCATTTTACTATCTCCTAGATTGTTGACTTGATTAACTTACTCTAAAAAAACATCTACAACGTCTAACCCGTTGCTACTGTAATACCAGTCGGCTGATCATTCTCAGCCTCCCAGAAATCGATAATGCCGCCGATCGTCAGGTCGGTCAGGACCTCGAAATTCCCCGTGGCATGGCGCGCAGCGGAACCACTCATGGTAAACACCCAGTTGCCCGGACGTACGCCAACCGGGTCGACCGCAACCTGCGGTTTGCCGTACCGGTCACGCAGCACCCGCAGGCTCTTATGCTGCAAACCGGGTGAACGGTTCGTGCAAACCAGCGTATCTTCCGCCCGCATGATCTCCATTACTGCTCTGCCTCTTCCGGCACCCAGTTGTCGATGATGCCGACAATGGTGAAATCACTCGGATATTTCGGGCTGCCGGCGGCTTCGCGCGCGGCGGAACTGCCGACGCAGATCACCCAATCGCCCGGCTTGGCGCCGACCACGTCGACGGCCACCATTTGCGCACTGCCGTCGCGCACGACCTTCATGTGCTTGTGCTCCAGCCCCGGAATGCGGTTGGTTGCGACCAGCGGCTTTTCTACCTGACAGATCTTCATCAATGCGCTCCCGCGGCTGCCGTTGTCTTCACGGAACAATCCAGTATCTCGATTTGGCCAGCCGCGCTGATATCACGCACCACCTGCAGGGTATGCAGCAGACCGCGATCACTCAGTTCCCGATAGCGGGTGTGCAGCGCATCCGAAACACGCCTGCAATGCTGCTCTGCGCGCTCCCGTGCGCCCGGCACATTGCCGTGATAGTCAAAGCGGACCACGATCGGTACCGGCAGACCGTGTGAAACGTTCAATCCGGTAAAAATCTTGATGCCGACATCCAGGTCCGCCGCCGCTTCCTCGACCGTATTCATGTAGGCGAAGAACGTCAGGTTACGCAGCTGAACTTCCTCGAAACCGATTCCGGCGCCGATAAAACGTTCGGCGTGGCCGATATCGCTGTAATGACCACCATAGTAATTACGCACATAATCAACCTGAGAAAGGTTATTGGTCAGCAGGTAAGCAATGAACCGCGCCATCCCGTCACCCAGGAACTCGCCACCCTGCTCACGGATATGCCCGATCAACCACTGCCCGGCCGCACCGGCGTTCATGTGTAATGTATTTTCATAAACGACCTGGCTGTCGATATATTTTTCCAGGTCAATTCCACCATCTGCAGCCGGCATATGAATGCGGATGGCATCGGTATCCGTGTCCATGCCAATCAGCAAACAGTCAATCGACGCGCCACAGCAGTGCATGTTCTCAACTGCCTGCCGAAATCCGATCAAACGCTCGAGACCGCCCTGTGCCGCTTTTTGTGTATCCGAACCATGTGCCGCACAACCCTCATGTTCCGGGTCGACAGAGCTGTGGTGGTAGACAACAGCTTTCAGATAGCGCGTCGGCTCATCAGCCGTATTTGGCTGGCCCTCTCGAAAGCGCACCAGCTCCGTCCTGACCCACTTCTCGAGGCTGTCCTCGATATCGAACATCGCTCCCGCGTAGGAGCGGCGGCGCACCGCCTTGTAGGGCAGACGAAGGACATAGCGTATGACGTGTGCCAGCCGCCCATCCGCACAGGGCGACACATCCAGCAGATGGAAACCGCAGTCCTGCAGCAGCGCCTGGAACTGCGCCTCGCACTTGTCTGCCAGCGGATCGCTGCTGAACACCTCGTCACAGAAGCGGTGATAGGTTTCGAACACACACCAGGCGAACAGGCTGCGCATATCCAGTTGATCCACCCAGGCATCATCAAGCAGAGTTGCCGGCAGCTCAAAACCCAGGTGCTGACGCGCAATTTTCTGCGACTGTGAGTCAAAATCAGATTCATGCTGCAGTGCAGAAATCTTTTTCAGCGTCGGTACGATCGAATCAAATGCTTCCTTGATACTGCGCTCATAGTCAAAAAGATGCGCATTCTCGTCACCCCGCGTCAGTGCATGTCTTCCTGTCGCGCTCGCACGCACCGGTACAACACCCACACCAGCAGGCACTCCCGCCCGATCACCGGGACGACCACGCGGTGCCGCAGCCCGACCCGGTGACACGTTGCGTTTGTTTCTGTGACGTGCGCTCAACATCAGGATCTGACCCAGGCGTTAGCCGCGAGCACCTCCTGAATAGGTGATAAGCGAACCTTTTTCCGTGTTTCCACTACCACCGGTCACCTTGCTGTTCGGCTTCGGAAGCTCTTCGTTACGCTTTTGGGTGACAGCCATTGCATGGGAGGGGCCCATACGCTCAGTCGGATTACGGACTGTGGCAGAAACGCCTTCCGTCCCGGTCGTTCTGCCTCCAAGTTCCCAGTCATCTCCGGTAATCTTCAGACCTGCATCCTGACCTTCACCGGTAATCCTCGACTTGACGCGCCCTTCGAGCTCCTCGGCAACAACAGGCCGAATATCGCCAGCCTGAACCGTGTCCTGGCCAAACCGCGCCTCCTCGGTACCGGTTACCTTGCCGGGAGCCATGCCGAACGGACCGGTAATATGGCCCTGCTCGTACTGGTTACCGGTCACACCGGTCGAGCCCAGCGCCTGCTGTGCACCGCCCGACGGAGAGGCCACACTGAACTGCTGCCAGGGC
>Ga0209567_10000440_pt1 | contig 22817 bp, 18 predicted proteins | sample COG_12_FD_184756 | JGI IMG/M metagenome (GOLD analysis project Ga0209567, IMG submission 184756) | Pelagic marine sediment microbial communities from the LTER site Helgoland, North Sea, for post-phytoplankton bloom and carbon turnover... | ecosystem: Environmental > Aquatic > Marine > Neritic...
TTCGGCGCTGAGTCCTGTTTGCCCGCCTTTTGCCAGCGACGCCTTCAGCGAACGACTCAAGGCGGCCGCGAACAGGCGCTGGTAGTAGGGCAGGCCGGCTTCATACACGGGCAGCCCGTCTTCCAGCACATTTCTGGAACTCAGCTTGTCGATGAAGCCATCATAGAACGTGGCAAGCCGCTCGGCGACGGCGCAGTCTTCGCGGATGTTGCCGGATGGCTCGATAGACCAGGTGGAGTCGTCGTGCAGCACGCAGGTGCCCACGAAGGCGCGCCGCTTCGCCTCGTCATTCCATTCGTCGGGCGAGATCAGGCTAAGCACCCAGCGATCATCTTCGATGTAGAGATAGTAGTCCTTGCCGAATACGGGCTTGAACTTGAACGTCGCAGACAGCACCAACAGCGACGTGAAATAGTCTGCGAGCAACTGCGGCGCCGGTTTGGCAACTATGGCACGCGGACTGCTGTACGCCCAGTCGAGCAGAAATCCAACCTGGCCCTTGCCCTCGGGGTTCGGACGGCTGGCCGCAAGCCCTGAGTTGCCAGCGCGGGCGACAGGCTTTTCGGTCTTGCCGGTCATCGAGCATTCGGCGGGGCAGCCGGTGCCGGAAGCGCCTTGAGATAAGCGGCGATCGCCGCCCGATCGTCCGCCGGCAGCATGGCCATGTTCTCCTGCACCGCGACCATCGATCCGCCGACCGTATCGAAATCGGGCGTGAACCCGCTCTCCAGGTAGTAAGCGATATCGCTCGCAGACCAGTCCGAAACGTTCTTGCCGCCCGGTGTGAGGTCAGGCACCTGTCCCCGGCCTTCCGGGTTCGGCGCGCCAGCCAGCCAGCGGTCCCGCTGCAAGCCGCCAAACTGATCGCGCGGTGTGTGGCACTCACCGCAGTGCCCGGCGTCTTCGACCAGCTCGCGGCCGCGCTCGACCAGGTCGTCGGGTGCTTCGACGTCGATCACCGCTTCGCTGTCGAGATAGCGTCGCTTCCACGCTCCGATCCCGCGCCGGACCGACCATGGGAAATCGAGTTCCGGGCCCGCTATGCGGCCTTCGACGGCAGGCAGTGTATCGAGGTAGGCCTTGAGATCGAGAACGTCCTCGATCCGCATCCGCGCATAGGAGGTGTAGGGAAACGCCGGATAGTAATGCCGGCCGCTCGGCGACACGCCTCGTTGCATGGCATTGACGAGATCTGTCGCAGACCATCGGCCGATGCCGTCATCGTCGTGTGGGGAGATATTCGGCACGGGAAAGACACCGAAGGGTGTCTCGAGCTCGAGGCCACCACCCAGGCGCAACCTGTCCTCGCCCTTTGCGCGTTTGCCGTTGACGGGGTTTGCATGACAGGAAGCGCAGCCGCCGGCCCAGAAAATGCGCTCACCAGCGACCGCATCAGGCTCGTGATCAGGCAGGTCCTGCTCGGCAATCGTCTGTGGCGCCGTGATCCACCATGCGACCAGCATGGCGATCACGATTACGCCAGCGGCAATTCGAGCGAATCGACCCATTAGCCTGAGATCACGACGAGTCGCCTGTTACTCTTCTTCCTCGATACGGTAGGTGTCATGGCAGTTCTTGCAGGCACCGAATACCTCACCGAGCACGGGCTTCGCCTCTTCGAGGTTCGCAGGTTTTGCGGCGATCGCGGCTTCCGTCGCATCATTCCACTGGGCGAGGGCCTCCTCGAACCCGGCACGGTCTTCCCAGATCGCTGGTGCGGCCTCGGTTCCGCCACCGGTCTCGGTGCCCTCCGGGAACAGGTCACCAAAGGTCTTTCCGGCATCCGCGAATGTCGCGAGCGAGGCCATGGCGACTTCGGCATCGTATGCACTTTCGCCTTTGAGCATCTTGCCGAGAGGCTTCGCCGCGTCACGTACGCCTTCCATCAATTCATGTCTTTCGTGGCGGGGATCGTCGCCGGCCACGGCAATCGATACCATGGCCAGGGCAGCAGCTACGAGGACAAGGTGAGTTGTGTTCTTGATCATTGTTGTCAGCCTCTCTTGATTGATAAATTGAGATGTCGATGAGGAAAAAATTCTGCGAAACCCTATAACGTATCTGCCGGTCATTACAATAGCGCTCGTGTTGGGTGCTTGCGCCGAGCGCGCGTCGCCCGCCTTGGGATTGCGCGTCCTGACGCTTAACCTGCATACCTACCAGGAACTCGACACCGCCGGAGTGCCAGAATCTGAGCTGACCGACGAGCTTGCCCGGCAACGAATCGAAGCCTATGGCCCTATCTTCGATCGCATCGCCAACGGCATTTCCGAGCTGGATCCGGACCTCATTTGCCTGCAGGAAGTCGGCGAATGGCCGGACGGAAATACTGACCAACCGAATGCCCTGAAGTTCGGCTCTTCGAGCAGCAACATGGTGCACCAGATCCTGTCGCGCCTGCCCGATCGCCGCTATAACTACACAATGGACTGGTCGCATTTCGGCTGGAACGCTTGGCTCGAGGGATCGGCTGTTCTCAGTAAGTATCCGCTGACCTTTTTCGATTCCCGCTTCATCAGCGATGCTGCCACCATTCCACACAGCAATGACTGGAAGTCGCGTAACGTGCCGATGGCCAAGCTCGAGGTACCCGGGCTTGGCGAGGTATCGGTGTTTTCCGTGCACGCGGGTTGGTGGGACGATCCGGATGAGCCCTTCCAGCGACAGTACGAGCGGCTAATCGAATGGGTCGAGGACGTTGCGGCGAGTTCGGCAGTGACGATCCTGTGCGGTGATTTCAATGTCGCCGCCGACAGCGCAGGTTACGAGTTCATGCTCGAGGGGAGCGGCTTCGCGGATCAGTACGCGCTTGCCAATCCTGGAGGGTTTCTCGATGCGACGATCGGCGCCGGGGCCGACGGCTGGGAAGAAAGCCATGAAGGGCGGCGCATCGACTATATCCTGATGAATGACGATAGCCCGCTCGAGGCCACACGAGCACGACGCGTCTTCACAAGCCGCGAACTTGGCCGCGTTTCAGACCATGTTGGTGTTTTCGTTGAATTAAGGCTCGCGGAAACAGGGCAAAAGAACGTAGAGTAGGTCGGACCGGGCGCACACGCGCTTGCCGCGGCAGGATTCCATTTGACGGAGTGAAAGCTTGATCCACACTGATGTTGTCATCGTAGGCGCCGGCCCCTGTGGCCTGTTCCAGGTATTCGAACTTGGCCTTCTCGGCCTCAAGGCCGAGGTCGTGGATTCGATCCGGCAGCCGGGAGGCCAGTGTTCCGAACTCTATCCCGACAAGCCGATTTACGATATTCCGGCCATTCCTGTTTGCACGGGCGAGGAGCTGACGGCGGCGCTGCTAAAGCAGATCGAACCCTTCAGCCCGGGCATGCACCTGGGCCAGGAAGTCCAGGTGTTACGGCGCGAGGACGACGACACCTTCTTTGTCGAGACCAGCAAAGGCATGCAGTTCAAGGCGAAGGCCGTGGTCATCGCGGCGGGCGTCGGCTCGTTTCAACCGCGCCCGATTCGTGTCCCGAACGCGGAACAACTCGAAGGCAAGAGCCTGCACTATCGCGTACGCGATCCCGAGCAGTTTCGCGGCAAGAAGCTCGCCATTCTCGGCGGCGGCGACTCCGCGCTTGACTGGGTGCTGGAACTCGCTGACAAGGCGGAGCGGATAACGCTGGTACATCGCCGTGATGAATATCGCGCCATGCCGGATTCGGTCGCAAAGATGAAGAAGCTGGTCGCGGACGGCGTGATGGACGAAATCACGAGCGCCAAGGCGACGGCGATAAACGGCGAGGACGGGCAGGTGACGTCGGTCGTCATCCAGCCCAAGGAAGGCGATGCGGTCGAGGTCGAGGTCGACCACGTGCTCGTGTTCTTCGGCCTGGCGCCGAAACTGGGACCGATTGCCGACTGGGGGCTCGATATCAATCGCAAGACCATCAATGTCGATACCGAGAAGTTCGAGACTTCAGAGCCGGGTATCTATGCGGTCGGTGACATCAATTACTACCCCGGCAAGAAAAAGCTGATCCTCTGCGGCTTCCACGAAGCGGCGCTGGCAGCGTTCGCGATCAAGCATCGCATCGAGCCGGACAGGAAGGTCCACGTGCAGTACACGACGACCAGCCCGATCATGCACGAGCGCCTCGGGCTGGAGGAGTAGCAGCGGCCGCGGCCTGAAGCCAAATTAATTTCCCTGCCATGGAACCTTTTTACCCCCCTGTACGTGTAGGAGTGTAGGACCTTGGTCCGCGCCGCCGGCATGCGGCGAAACGACTTAACATAAATAAGCGTTCCAAAGGGGAAAACTCATGAATATCTTTATGCGAAACATCAGGTTACGCGGCCTGTTGTTTGCAGCTATCTTTGTACTTACGGCCTGTGGCGGTGGATCCGGTACCACGGAGAATCCGATATCGCAGACGCCCGACCCAACCGAGACGACAGGCACGGTCGGCATTTTCCTGACCGATGCGCCGACCGACCAGTTCGACAAGATCCTGGTCCGTGTGACGCAGATCGACCTGCTGGGCGGTGGCCGGCCGATCTCGGTTTTCTCGGGTGACGTCATGATCGACCTGCGGCAGCTCGAGAACAACGGCGAACTTCTGAGCCTGACTGACAACGTGCCACCGGGTACTTACTCCAAGATTCGCTTGTATGTCGGTGACATCGCGCTCGTCGATGTCGCGGACGACGGCGAGACCGTTCTCGAGGAAGTTCATCCGAAAATCCCGGCGAATGGCAAGGTTGAGCTCAATCCGCGCGGGCCGCTTACGGTTACCGCGGGTAAAACCACGTTGCTGCAGATCGACATCGATGCCGAGAAGTCGTTCAAGTATCACGAAACCGGCAACGGCGAGTGGCGATTCCGCCCGGTTATCTTCGTCGAGTCCGGCGATCATGACGATTTCAACCGCCTGGCGCGCCTTTATGGTCGCATCGACATGGTCGACTACACCGATATGGATTTTCGCCTTTGCCAAACCGAGCTGCTGTCGGATGACGATGACAGCGACGACTACGGTGAAGACGAGCACTGTATCGAGGTTTCCGTGGAAGAAGGCGCCGGGCTCTTTGGTGACACAGGCGATCCGATAGAGTTCGCTGCGCTTATGGACGGCGACTTCGCGACCGTCGCGGGTTACGTGGACAACGATGACGACGACCTGACCGACATGGATGAAGACAGTGACAGCGATAGCGATAGCGATAGCGACAGTGACAGTGATAGCGACGGTGCGCCGTTCGAGATCGATGCCGTCGTCGTTATGCAAGGTGAGAAGGGCACCTTCAAGCCTTACAAAGGGGTTGTAGAGGAAGGACTCGACGCTGCTACCGGCGAGTTCACGGTCGATCTCTATCCCGACCAGGGCATCGAAACCGATGGTGCATTACTCGCGCTGTTCCAGGACGGTACCCAGGTGTTCAACAAGCACGGCATGCCGCTCGACCCGGGAGCGATCGCACCCGATGTCCGAGGCTACTTCGAGGGCCGCCTCGTACTTTCGGACACTGATCCTGATGTCCTGAAGACCGCACTGATCGTCCTCGACCTGGCGCCGGTCGGCGAGGAGGTCCTGCGCGGCGAAATCACGCTGATGAAGGATCGTGGCTTCGACATGGTTACCGCCATGGGCGACCGTTGCGTCTGGACCGAGGACGATACCGAGGTCTTCCTGATTCTTCCCGACGAAGGCAACGGCATTCGCAGCGAGCGCGGCACGCTCAAGGACCTGGAAGCCGGGCAATCGGTCGACGTCTACGGTGACGAAGAGGATGACGGCTGCTTCGAAGCAGACACGATAATCGTCGATCTTACGGTTGACCTGGTGCCGCCCGAGAACCGGGCGCCGATGGCCGACGCCGGCGATGACGCAACTGTGGACATCGGAACGTCGGTCATGCTCGATGGCACGGGCAGCATGGATCCGGACGGCGACGACCTGACATACGCCTGGGTGCTGGATTCGCCCGACGGCAGCACGGTCGAACTGTTCGACGCTAATAGCGCCATGCCGAGCTTCACGACGGTCGGGCCGGGAATGTACATTGCCGAGCTGACGGTTAGTGACGGTGAGTTCCCGGATTCCGATTCGGTCACGATTACGGCCATCGATCCCGCGGTCAATCTGCCGCCGATCGCCGATGCCGGGCCCGACCAAGGTGTAGAAGTCGGTGCCACCGTGGCACTCGACGGTACCGGTAGCACGGACCCGGACGGCGACGACCTGACGTACGCCTGGATACTCGACGCGCCCATGGAGAGCAGCGCTACGCTTAATGACGCGACCAGCGCTACGCCGGAATTTACGGCGGATGTCGCCGGCAGATACACGGCCACGCTCGTCGTCAATGACGGCGCGTTAGACAGCGAGGCCGATGAGGTCGTTATCGAGGCGTCTGAGGCAGCCGTACAAGCGCCTGATGGCGAAGCGTTGTACAACGAAAATTGCGACGGTTGCCACGAGCCGTTTGCCGAGGCGCCCAACTGGTCTGCGGACGCAATCCAGGAGGCGATCGATCGAAACAGGGGCAACATGGGAATCCTCGATCTGACGCCCGAGGAGATCCAGGCGATCGCCGATGCATTGGCAGATCGGCCCCGATAAGGTATCTCAATAGCGAAAGTACTTGCGGGCCCCGAAAGGGGCCCGCTTTCGTCTACAGTACTGGCCTCACGCGCGACTCAGCCGCTCGACGAGGTACTCGTACTCGTCGGCTATAAGGCGGTTGCAGTCTGCCGCAACGAACTCGGCCAGCGCTTTGCCAACAAACGGGATGCCGCACTCGACGATGAGACGAACTTCGTTAACACAACCATCGTCGGTGGGCTTTAGCTCGAGCGTTCCCTCGACAGTCACCGGGACATTGGCGATATCGATGTCGAGTTCGCACTCGTAACTGTCTCCGTCGCTAACCTGCCATCGTTCCGACTGCTCAACCCTGTTCCAGGGCTGCAGGAATCGACTCAAAATGCCGGGAACATCGGCGGGCAATTCACGAACGAACCTGACGACTGCGCCTGCCTCGTCTTGTTCGCAATCCAGGACGTCAATTTCCCGCGCGCCAAGCGCCTCTTGCTTTGCTTCGACCTCATTCGAGTCCGTGAACAAGGCGTAAAGCGAGTCGGTGCTGTGCGTATAAGCGTGATCTTCGCTGATTTTCATGGTGTTCGCCCTGCGGTGTCGTGCCGCTGCCTGCCTGTTCGTTGAACTGTATTACGCAGCCAGCACGCGTTCAATCAGAGGCTTGTACCGATCAGCAAACGTCTCGAGCGAACTGCGCGCCTGCGACAGGTGCGACTCGTCCATCGGCAGCGACAGGAACAGGTCACCGCGTCGGCACACCGACATACCGTCCAGGAGTAGCTCCATGTGCAGGAGTGGCCGCAGGGACTGGCATCCTGCAGTGATGTCGGATGGCCGCTTTGTTGGCTCGCGCGAGAAGTGCAGTGCAATCATGGAGCCCAGTCCATTTGCGTACATCGGTACCTCTTTGGCCGCGAACATCTGGTTGAGCGATTGTCGAAACGCTTCGGACGATTCCAGGAACTCTGCCGCACGCTGCGGCGTATAGATCTCGCGCAATGCCACGCAGCCGGCCGCCATGGAGCAGACGTTATTATTGAACGTGCCCGCATGCGACAGCGCGCCTTTCTGCTTCGGGTTGAAATGCGCCATGACTTCAGTGCTGCCGCCGAACGCGCCCGTTGGCAGTCCGCCGCCGATGAATTTGCCCAATGTCGTCAGGTCAGGCTTGATGTCCACCATTCCCTGTACACCCGAATCGCCGAGCCGGGCCGTCTTTACCTCGTCAAAAATGAGCAGCGCACCGACTTCTTCGGTTTTTCGGCGCAGCATCTTGAGGAACTCGCGGTTGCCCTGGATGTTGCCACCGGCACCCAGGATCGGCTCGACGATGACACAGGCGAGTTCATCACCGACCTCGTCAATCAGCCCGGCGGTGCCTTCGATGTCGTTGTAATCTGCGAGAACGAAGTCGAACGGCATATTGAGCGCGCAACGGCCACCCAGGAACTTGATCACGCCGCCATGATAGCCGTCGTTAAAGGCAAGCAGTTTTTCGCGACCCGTCACGACGCGTGCGGTACTCAACGCCATCAAATTCGCTTCGGTGCCCGAGTTGCAGAATCGTACCTGCTCGAGGGACGGATACCTTTCGCACAACAGGCCGGCCAGTTCTCTCTCGTATTGCGTTGGTGCGCCCATCGCGACACCGCCGTCGAGAGCCTCGTGTATTGCGGCCTTTATGAGTTCGTTCGAGTGCCCGAACAGGGCGGCAGAATATTCGCCCACAAAGTCGACATAGCGATGGCCGTCGAGGTCCGTAAGCTCGGCACCATCGCCCGTAACCATGGTCAGCGGAAACGGATCGTAATGCAGTACCGTGCGCGTGTTGCCGCCGGGCAGGTAACGAGCGGCCTTTTCATCAGCCGCGTGGCTCAGCGGGTTGGCAGACACGTATCGTGATTGGATGTTTTCAATTGCGGATTGGAGAGATTCCATCTTGCTTGCCTATGTCAGAGATTCGAGGGCCATGGCGATTCCTTGTCCGACGCCGATACACATCGTACAGAGCGCCAGCTTGCCGCCACCGTTCTGCAGCTGATCGACGGCCGTGATCGCCAATCTTGCGCCACTCATACCGAGTGGATGACCCAGTGCGATGGCGCCGCCACGCGTGTTGATCCTGGGATCGTCATCAGCGAGCCCCAGTTGCCGGGTACACGCAAGCGCCTGGGCCGAAAACGCCTCATTGATCTCGAGAACGTCGAAATCGTCCAGGTTTAGCCCCAGGCGTTGCAGCAACTTGTTGGTCGCCGGAACCGGTCCTATGCCCATGATGCGCGGCGCTACGCCGGCAACGGCCATTCCAAGCACACGGGCTTTTGGCTCGAGCTTGTGCCGCGTGGCAGCCGCCTCCGAAGCCAGTAGTAACGCGGCAGCGCCGTCGTTGATGCCGGAGGCATTGCCCGCCGTGACCGTACCCTCGGGAAACAACGGTCTCAGGCTCGCGAGTTTCTCCAGTGAGGTGCTTCGCGGATGCTCATCAACGTCGACGATTATCGGGTCTTTCTTGCGCTGCGGGACGCTGACCGGGGTGATCTCGCCAGCGAGTCGGCCATCCTCCTGGGCAGCGGCTGCTTTCTGCTGGCTCCAGAGAGCGAACTTGTCCTGATCCTCGCGACTGATCGACATCTCTTCGGCCAGGTTCTCCGCCGTCTGTGGCATGACATCCGTGCCGTACTGCGCCTCCATTTTCTTATTGACGAATCGCCAGCCCATCGTCGTGTCGTACATTTTCGGTGTGCGCCCGAAAGCGCTTTCGGCTTTGCCGATCACGAACGGCGAGCGCGACATGCTCTCGACGCCGCCGGCGATCATCAGGTCGCCTTCGCCCGACCTGATTGCACTGGCACAGCTACCGATGGCATTGAGGCCCGAGCCACACAGGCGATTGATCGTGCCGGCCGGTACTGCCTGGTCCAAGCCGGCCAGCAGGCTGCTCATGCGCGCCACGTTACGGTTGTCCTCGCCTGCCTGGTTGGCGCAGCCGAGCATTACGTCGTCGACAGCAGCCCAGTCGACACCGGGGTTTCTTTCCATCAACGCCGCGATTGGAATGGCGGCCAGGTCGTCGGTTCGAACCGAGGCGAGGCTTCCGCCATAACGCCCAACGGGGGTCCGGATGCCATCGCATATGAATACGTCAGTCATTTCTTGTGTCCTCTGAATGAGTCGTTACTCAGGTGGCGAAATCGACGTGCCGGTTTTCTGCTGCACTTCCTCAAAAGTGACGCCAGGCGCCAGTTCGACGACCCTGAACCCTGCAGGCGTGACGTCGACCACGGCGAGATCGGTAAATATGCGCGATACGACACCCACACCGGTAACCGGATAGCTGCATTGTTCGACGAGCTTCGGTTGGCCGGTCTTGGTCGTGTGCTGGGTAATCACGTAGATGCGCTTGACGCCCTGCACGAGATCCATGGCGCCGCCGACCGCGGGGATTGCGTCCGGTGCGCCCGTTGACCAATTCGCAATGTCCCCGTTGGACGCCACCTGCATGGTGCCCAGCACGCAGGCATCGATATGACCGCCGCGGATCATGCTAAAGCTGTCGGCATGGTGAAAGTAGGCAGAGCCTGGCAGGGCCGTTACATACTTCTTGCCCGCGTTCATGAGGTCGAGGTCGCGGTCTTCTTCAGCCGGCGGTGGACCCATGCCGAGCATGCCGTTCTCGGTGTGGTAAATGAATTCGCGGCCTTCCGGCACGAATTGGGTGACCAGCTCGGGAATGCCAATCCCTAAGTTGACGTAGGAACCGTCGGGTATATCCTGCGCGGCCCTCGCCGCCATTTGTTCTCTTGTCCAGCCGGCGCTCATGGGTAACTCCTCCCTGCGGCGATGAGGGTGTCCTCGTGGACAGGGTTGGGAACCTCGACAATGCGATTGACGAAAATGCCAGGCGTTATCACGTGCTCCGGATCGATCTCCCCGCGCGCCACCAGGCGCTTCGTTTGCACGATGGTCGTGGTCGCGGCCATGCACATCAGCGGGCTGAAGTTGCGGCCAGTCTTGTTGTAGGTCAGGTTGCCGAGCGGGTCCGCGACTTCGCTCTTGACCAGGGCAAAGTCGGCTTTGAGCCATGGCTCCATGACGTACGGGCGGCCATCGAACTCGCGCTGCTCCTTGCCTTCCGCCAGCACCGTGCCCACGGCCGTCGGCGTGTAGAAAGCCGGGATTCCCGCACCGCCTGCACGAATCCTCTCGGCCAGCGTGCCCTGAGGGACGATCTCCAGTTTGATCCTGCCCTCCCTGTACAGCTTCGGGAACACTTTCGACTGGCTCGACCTCGGAAACGAACAGATCATCTTGCTGACCTGCCCATTGCCGATCAGGGCGGCGAGCCCGACCTCGCCGTTGCCGGTGTTGTTGTTGATCACAGTGAGGTCCTTTGCACCGTGGTCAATCAACGCGTGAAGCAGTTCTATCGGGCTGCCCGATGCGCCAAAACCGCCTACCATCACGGTAGCGCCGTCCGGAATATCGGAAACCGCTTCGGCTACAGATGGGTATTGCTTGTTAATCACCTGCTACTCCTTTCGAGTAACGAACAACTACAGGAAAATCTCTGTGTCCTCCCAGAGCGCCTCTATCCGATCGATTCGATTGGTCGCGTTGTGGTGAAGGTCTTTCGCGATCCTCGCGACCAGTAACTCACACATGAGGACCACGGGGACGGAACTGTCAAACGGGCCGATCGGCGGCACCTCGATCTGGCACCAGGTATCGGCTATCTCGACCAGCGGAGACAGCGGGCTGTCGGTAATCGCCACGATGGTCACACCGGCGTCCGACAATGCGCGGGCAGCGACAGACACCTGGCGACGATAACGGTGGAAGTCGAACACTATGGCAGCATCTCCCGGTCCCGCATCGCTCAGCTCCGTGGCATATGAGTGTTCCTCGAGCGATCGCACCCCCGCGCGTACCATCGACAGGCCACTTTGCAACGCATGCGCGCCAGCCTGGGAGGTCTCGCCCGAGAGAATCCACACTTGCTCCGCTCCCAGGACAGGCTCGACCAGTTCCGCCAGTCGATCACCCTCGAGCGCATCGAACACCGACGCAATAGCGTCACGGATTGCGACCCTCGCGGGCACGGTTTTTTGGTCGTCGCTCCTGATGCGTTCGCTGGGCCGCGATAGCTGGTGCGACAGGTCGCTGCGTACGTGTTGCTGCAACTGGGTGTAGCCTTCGAAACCCAGCTTGGTAGCGAAGCGCACAATTGAGGGCCTGCTGGTGCCGACGCGATCGGCCAGGTCCGATACTGTGCCGAAGGCGAGCAACGTGGGCTCGGCGAGCACAGCCTCGGCGATGCGGCGTTCGGTGGGGGTGAGCGCGCCGCCGGCGGCGGCGACCAGGTCCAGGGTCGACGTTTGCGGCCTGTTCATATTGTTACAGTATCACATTTTTATCGTGCAATGTGTTACATTATTGGCCTGAAGCTCAACATCGAGGTGTGACGTGGCAACTGAGACAAAGTACGTGCCGACGGAAAGGGAAAAGGCCTTCCAGGGCACGATCGAGAATCCGAAATACGATCGGGACATCATCAATGGCCTGACCCCGTTCTTCAAGGACAAGGCGCACGAGGACTTCAAGGCCTTCTACTCGGCGGACGAGCTGGCGGAATTGGCAGCCCTGAAAGGTACCGAGCGGGACGTCGAAGCGCGCATGCCCGTCAAGATGACGCGCCACTTCTTCGAGATGGCGCGGCACAGCGAGCCGCTGCGGCGCATCGTCAAAGCCAGTCCCAACGAGACACTCAATCTCATGGGCTCGGAGGATCCCGGGTACCAGATGGACTTTGCGCCGGTCGAAGGCCTGCTGCATAAATACGAGATGGGCCTGCTGTACGTGGTCTCGACGTGCTCGGCACATTGCCGTTTCTGTTATCGCGAGGAGCTGATCAGCCAGAAAGAAGTCGAGCGCCAGGACGGCACGGTAGCCAAGAAAGGGCTGGCCAAGATCAAGGATGTGACCGATTACATCAAGGCGCACAACGAGATCGTGGCAGCGAACGGCGGCCGGCATCCGGAAACGGGTCGGGAGAAGCTGCGCGAGATTTTGATGTCGGGCGGCGACCCGATGGTGCTGCCGAATCGCAAGGTCGGGGCCTGGCTGTCAGCGCTGGCAGAGGCGGGCGTCGAATCGATTCGCCTCGGCACGAAGGAAATGTCCTTCCATCCGAAGCGCTTCGACGAGGCGTTCCTGTCGATGATGGACAACTTCCACGAGGCTTATCCGGACATCGGCTTTCGTCTGATGATCCACTTCAATCACCCGGACGAGTTCCTGCAGAAAGGACCCGACGGCGAGTACCTCACGAATCCCAACGGTTCACTCAAGTGGCACGACGACACGCGCAAGGCCATGGAAGGAATAACCGCACGTGGCTGGATCCACGTGGAGAACCAGGCACCGATCATCAAGGGCATCAACGACGATGCGGACGCGCTGAGGGTGATGCAACGCGCGCTCTATCGGGCCGGTGTCGGCAATCACTACTTCTTCTGCGGTCGGGACATCGTCGCTTACCGGGCATTCAACGTGCCGATTGAGAGGGCATGGCAGCTCCTCAACGAATCACAGAAAGGGCTGTCCGGTGTAGAGACGCACGCGCGCCTGTCGATCACGCACTACAAAGGCAAGACCGAAGTATCGGCCGTCACGAACGAAGCGATTCCGGGCGTCCCTGGCGCCGAAAACGGGGTCCTTATTTTCAAGATCCTGCGTAACGCACTTGAAGCCCCGGACCGTGGCAAAGTCTGCATTGTCGGACGGAACCCGGACGCCATCTGGTTCGACGATTACGAGGACCGGGTCATCTTCGACGAGGCGGGTCTTTACGACTACGGTCGTATCGACAAGAAGACGATCGAAGTCGACGAATCCGCGGCAGAAGCCGTAGGGGTCGCGGTCGGCCACTGAGCGAGCGGCTCCCGCTCCAGTTAGTCGCGGGCTTCGCAGTTCGCGGCCTCGGCCGTGCCTTCCCAGTCCTGGTCGGCGACACCTTGCCAGCTGTCGCCCGTTCGTGCGATGAGGTGCACGCGACCAAACGCCGCGTGTCGTTCCACGGGCTCAATCTCGAAACCGGCGGCCTGAAGCGATTGCTCTACCTCGGGCGACCAGCCGCGTTCGGCGGTCATCTCCAGGCTGATCTGGTCGCCGTAGTTGATGCGCTCGCCGGCTTCGGTCTTGCCGCGCACCGGGTGAACGCGCGGCAGCGCTACGGCCGTGACGGCATCGTGTCCCTGGTCCAGGTAACGCGAAATGGTCTGCACGATTGCAGACAGGATGCGCATGCCGCCTGCAGCGCCCAGTGCCAGCACCACTTCGCCATCGCGGGTAACAACTGTGGGTGCGATCGTCGTGCGCGGTCGTGAGCCCGGCTTCTGGTCGGCCGCAGACAGGTAACTGCCCATCGTCGCGGCGTAGACGAAACCCAGCTCCGGCGTGATGACCCTGGCACCGAACAATGGGCCTATCGTTTGCGTAATACTCACGATGCCACCGTCACAATCCCTGATAGTGAAATGGGTCGTGTGATGACTGTGCTGTCCCCACTGATTGCCGCTCCAGTCGGTAGCTGATGACAGTCGTGGTTGTTCTCGCGTGAATGCCCTGGCGGTAGTCGAAGCCGGTACCCTGATGCCTGCTGCTTGTTTCGCGGCCCATGCCTTGTCGGCGACGCGATCGAGATCCAGCTCCGCGCGGTCTTTGGCCATGCTGTTGATTGTCAGTGCCAGTGCCTGGTTCATGACAGCAGCCCACTGGGCTTCCGTCAGTGCCGCCATGTCGATGTTCTCGAGCATGTTGAGCGCCTTCACGACGAGACCGCCACCGGCTGGTGCCGCCAGCGAATGAATATCGTAGCCCCGGTAAGACGTCGTGATGTATCGACCATCGAGAACTTCGTAGGACGCAAGGTCTTCGGCCTTTACATGTCCGCCGTTCGCTGCCATGTCCGCGGCAATCTGCTGTGCGATTTCGCCGCGATAAAAATCGTCGGCGCCGGTTTCGGCGAGACGCGCGATCGTGCGGGCCAGGGCCGGCTGCTTGACCAGGTCACCCGCGTCGTACGCCGTGCCGTCGGCTTCGATGAATACCTGCTGGAATCCCGGGTTGTCCTTGAAGCGATCGAAGCCACTCTCATGACGAGCTGCGGCACCGGGCAGTAACTCATAGCCGTCCCGCGCGATTCTCGCCGATTGCTGAAGCAGTTCGGACCAGGGCAGCGAGCCGTGTTCCGCGTGCAGTCGGGCAAGTCCCGCCACGACTCCCGGAGTCGCAACCGTGCCGTAGCCCTGGCTAACCGGCTCCTCGGGCGGCGTGTAGGCGGCTGGCACTTCCGTCATGCCGTTATATCCCTGGTACCGACCATCCGGCGATCGCACGAGGATCTGGATGCGGCCACCCAAATGGCTCATCGACGGCTCCGCGACGGCCAGCGTGAACCCGGCCGCGACGGCGGCATCGGCGGCATTGCCGCCCTGGTTCAGAATATCCCGTGCTGCGCTGGTCGCGAGCGGGTGGGCCGTGGCCACCATGCCATCGGTGGAGACGGCCTGCTGGTTGGAAGTGGTCTGCGGGATGACGGAGGTGGACTGACAGCCCGCCGCAAGCAACAACAACCAGGCATAAGACAATCGATTCATCGTACCCACCCCCAGTTAACCTCGTTGCCTTCGACAGGTCTCATGGGGATGTTCTGCGACAGAAGCAGTGAGCAAAGGGCGAAGCCGGTGCCGACCAGGAATACGGCTGAATGCGAAACGACCCACACGAGTCCGAGCACGGCAGGCACAATCACGGCGGCAATGTGATTGATCGTAAAAGAGACACCTGCGCTACTGGCGATGTCCTCCGGGTCGGCGATTTTCTGAAAATACGTGTTGATCGCGATGGCCAGGGCAAAAAACATGTGGTCGATCACGTAGAGGCCGGCGGCCAGGTAAGCGTTCTCGACGAATGCGTAGGCCGTGAATACGACGACCAGCCCGACGTACTCGATGGTCAGCGCCGTGCGTTCCCCGATTCTGCCGATCAGGCTGCCGATGCGTTCGGCGAACAACCAGTTGAAGGCGTAATTAACCAGGAACAGCGTCGTCACCTGTGCGGCCGAGTAACCGAACTTCTCGACCATCAGGAATGCGGCGAAAACCATGAAGATCTGCCGACGGGCGCCGGAGAAAAACTGCAAGGCGTAAAACAACCAGTAGCGTTTCTTCAGCACGAGCGAACTGGTCTGCTGATGTTCCGCCCCGAAATGTGGAAAGCCGAGCCACATGAATACGGCGAGGCCACAGCAGATGCCGCCGGCGAGCAGGTAGATCCAGACATAGTCCAGGCCGAGCGGGGCGAGCAAGACCCACAAAGTCGCGTACACGATAAGCGAAGTAATCGAACCGACTGAAATGAGTTTGCCGAGAGCTCGCGGCGCGTCGGCCTTCTTGTACCACTGCAGGGACAGTGACTGCTTGACGACTTCGAAGTAATGAAATCCCGTCGACATGAGCACCGTGGTCAGGTACAGGCCTGTAACTGCCGGGAAGAAACCGGTCAGCGCGACGCCAATTCCAAGTAGCGCGAGGGCGACGACGGCAAACGCCTGCTCCTTGAGAATCAGCAATACGAACACGGTAGTGAACGCGAGGAAGCCCGGTACTTCGCGAAGGCTCTGCAGGATACCGATCTCGACACCCGTGAAGCTGGCCCTCTCGACGACGAAGTTGTTGAGCAGCACCGTCCACGTGCTGAAGGCGATCGGCATCGCGACCGACATCAGGATCAGAAGCGTGTTCCGGGTCTGCCAGGGGCGTCGTTGCATCGACGCAGTCTAAGGAAACGCGGCGTGGTCCGCCACCTGCTTACAGGTGCAGTTCGACAAGGTCGCCGTCCGTGACGAGATGGTCCGGCCCCACTTGCTGACCGTCGAAGACCTCCTCGCCCCACATGCGTGCGAACTTCAGATCCCGGGCGATGTCCTTGTGCACGAGTCCTGCGACGTCGTGAACTGTGCCACCACGACGCACTGTGAAGGGCTTGTCGTTGTCTGCCGGTTTGCCGGGCGTCTTGGTATAGACACGCACAATCTCCAGCGCGCGAAAAAGAAAAGACCCGAGCTCGTCCAGACCGTCACCGGTTTTCGCCGACATCGTCAAGGTAGGAAAAGAAAGGCCGAGCAGCTCCTCGAGGATCTCGATTTCCTGGGGATCCGGATCGAGGTCGCTCTTGTTTGCGATCATCACGGTGGGCAGGTCGAGTCGAAACACATCCTCCGTCTCGCTGGACTCTTCTGGCGTAGCTGATTCCATACCGGGCCAGGCCGTCGTAAGGAAGACCTTCTTTTCCTTGAGGCGCTCGATGACCATGGGGACCTGCTCGAGGCAATCGGGATCGCTGATGTCGACGACCAGCAGCGCTCCATCTGCGGGCTGCAGCGCATTGATCAGCCAGGGCTCCATGAACTCATCCGACACGGGCGGCAGGTCCACGAGCTGAAAGTGAATGTCCTCGTAGGGAAGCATGCCGGGGATGGGCTGGTGAGTGGTGTACGGGTACGGGCCAACGTCGCTGTGCGATCCGGTCAGGCTCGCGTGTAAGCTGGATTTGCCGGAATTGGGCGGCCCGATGAGGCAAACCTGCGCGGCCCCGTCTGGACGCACGACATGCGACGGTCCGCTGCGGCGACCGCCTTTCTTCGGCCCTGCAAGTTCCTCGGTCAGTTGCTTTACGCGAGTCTTGATATCTGCCTGCAGGTGCTCCGTGCCTTTGTGCTTGGGGATGGTCCGGAACATCTCCTTCAGGCAATCCAGGCGGTCCCTGGGCTCACGCGCCTTGCGGTAAGCTTCCTCGGCCTTCTTGTACTCAGGTGTTACGTTGGTGGGCATTGTGTTAATTCTACCTGACCGCTCCGATTAGGACAGGCAGCATGATTGTTCTTCATGCATAATCAAAAACAGAGCAAGATCCTCGGCCTTGCTTTACATCCCGCGACAAGAGCAACAAGAAGACACCGGAGCACATGAGTACACGGTTTAGCGACCTTATCCAGGAGCTGAAAAGTCGCCACGTTATCCGGGCGATGATCGCTTATTGCGTTGTCGCCTGGATGCTACTGCAGGTCGCAGACGTGACCTTCGATCGCTTGCCCATTCCCGAATATTCGATGACCGTGCTCATCGTGCTCGTCATCCTTGGTCTGCCCATCACAGCCATACTCGCATGGGCATACGATATAACGCTTCGCGGAATCGTGCGTCATGAAGAGGCGCATGGCGAAGTCTCGAAACTCGCATTCCTGCCTTTTGTTGCATTGCTGGTAGGCATCACGACAGTGGTAGGAGTGAGCCTGTACTACCTCTCGCTCAGGTACTGGGAGCCTGAGCCCAAGGCTATTGCCGTCCTTCCATTCATCAATTTGAGCGACGCCGAGGATACTGAGTACTTCAGCGATGGTCTTACCGAGGAACTTCGGAACCTGATCGTCCGGCTTGGCGAATTCAGGGTCGTTTCATTGAGTTCGACGTATCGGCTCAAGGATACGACGCTGGATTACAAGACGATCGCGCGCCGTCTCGATGTCGATGTCATTGTGCATGGCAGCGTACGCCGGGCTACGGACCGGGCGCGTATCGCGGCGAAGCTCGTCGATGGCGACGACGGAACCGAAGTCTTGTCGGAACGCTATGATGTCACGCTGGCCGACGTCTTCAGTACCCAGGAGAATATCGCCCGCAAGGTCGCCAGTGCCCTGGACGTCGTTGTCTCAGCGTCGCAGGAGAGCCGTCTGGCTCGACTGGGCACGCGCAACGTCGAAGCCTATGATCTGTACTTGCGTGGCATCGACTACCTCAGGAAGTCGGGCGATACGGCGACCTTGTCGAAAGCCGAATATTACATACGCCAGGCAATCGCCATAGACCCGCAATTCGCAAGCGCATATGCAGCGATGTGCGAAAGTCATCTTGCCCATTACGAATTGCACCGTGATTCGGAACGATTCGTGAAAGCAGAGCAAGCCTGCCACCGTGCGCTTACCCGCGATTCCGAATCCAGTGATGTACATGTTGCGCTGGGCCGGCTCTATTTTTCGGGGGGGCAGTACGAGGACTCCGTGCGGGAATTCGAGCAGGCACTGGCTGCGAACGCCAGGTCGGCGGAGGCGCATATCGGGCTTGGCAAGACGCTGCTGGAGCTGAAGCGTACTGCCGAGGCGGAAGCGAGCCTGCAGCGAGCCATCGAGCTCGACCCGAGTTACTGGGCTGGCTTCAAGGAGATGGGCAACTTCCTGTTTGCGAATGGCCGTTTCTCCGAGGCTGCCGAGTACTACGGCAATTTCGCGACGCGTACCGAAGACAACGCTACCGCTTTCAACAACCTGGGTGCGGCCTACTATATGGCCGGGGATTTTTCGGAGGCGGCTAAGGCCTGGGACCAGTCGCTGGACCTCAGGCCTACGAGAAGCGCGTACTCGAATACCGGCACGATGTATTTCTACCTCGGGGATTACGCAACGGCTGTGGACCGATTTGCGCGCGCGGCGAGTTACGCACCCAGGGATCATCGACTATGGGGTAATCTCGCCGACGCCTATTACTACACCGACGGTATGCGCCATGTTGCGGAGGTCATATACCAGGAGGCCATCGAGTTCGCTGAAGAGCGAGCCAGGGTCAATCCGTCGGACATGGAGACCATTGCTATCCTCTGCCATTTTTATGCGCGCATCGGTGAGGATGACCTGGCCAGAGAGCGCTGTGAAACTGCATTGGCATCCGCGGCCGATGATATGTATGTCCAGTACTATAGTGCTCTGGCTTTCGCCCATCTGGGCGACACTGCACGTGCGCTTGGTCGAATAGAGCGCGCAATTGAACTAGACTACCAGCGACAGCTGCTGGAACTCGATCCGGGCCTCGTTTCGCTGAGAGAAGAGGCGAAGTTCAAGGAGCTACTCTCGAGAAATGATCCGTAATCGTTCGAGCAACGATTCGCCAACAATAATCAATAATAAGGGGAAGAATATGGTCAATAACAGCAGACTGCTTGTCGTCTCGGCGTTGTTTCTTTGTCTGACATTCGCAACTTACGGGGTTTCGCAGGCACAGGAAGCAGACCCGTGCGAGAGGACAGCAAAAACCGTCAAACTGAAGATCAAGGTCAAGGACAACAAGCCGACCAAGGTCACCAGGGGATTCTTCCGCAAGAACGCCGATACAGTAAAAGTCTGCCGCGGTGACACGATCGAATGGAAACTGAACGGCAAGAAGTTCTACATCGACTTTCCGCGCGCAACTCCTTTTGGCACGAACAAGAAAGAAAACGACAACAAGGTTACGTGGACGGTCAGCGATGACGCAGCTCGTGGCGACAAGTACAAATACAATATCGGTATCGTAGGCGGCGGCGTACTGGACCCGATTATTATTGTCGATTGAAATGGTCGACTGAAATAGCCGCGGTCGCCGCTAAGGCCACGCGACGACGCGGCTATTGCTGCTACGCCGTAGACGGCTGCATTGTTTCGGCAATGTACTCGTCGACGATCCGCTCGAGTATGTCCAGTGGCACTGCGCCATTCTTCAATACCGCATCGTGAAATTCGCGGATATCGAATTCGTCGCCGAGCGCGTCCATCGCTTTCTGACGTAACTCGAGAATCTTGATCATGCCCACTTTGTAAGCCGTCGCCTGGCCCGGCATCACGATGTAACGCTCGACCTCGGAGATGATGTCGCTCTCGGCCATGCCGACGTTCTGCAACATGTACTCGATCGCTTCTTCGCGCGTCCAGCGTTTGTGGTGGATGCCGGTATCGACGACCAGGCGCACGGCGCGGAACAGCTCTGCCGCGAGTCGCCCGATGTTGTCAGCCGGCGTCGGCAGGAAACCCTGCTCGTAGGCCACACGCTCGGCGTACAGTGCCCAGCCTTCCGTGTAAGCGGTAAACGGGGCAAAGCGACGCAAGATCGGCATGCCGTCAAGCTCCATGGCAATGGCAATCTGGAAGTGATGGCCGGGAATACCCTCATGGTACGCCAGTGTCCTCATCCCGAAAGTGGGTGTCGCCTTGATGTCGTAGAGATTCGCGAAAAAACGACCAGGCCGGCTGCCATCGATGGAAGGCTGCTGGTAGTAGGCGCCCGGCGATGTCTCTTCCTTGAACTCGGGCACGCGCACGACTTCCATGCCGGCCTCAGGCCGGATGTTGAACGCGCTCTCCAGACCGGCGTCGATATCGTCGAGTATTGCCTGGTAGTCCTCGAGTATCTGCGCCCGTCCTTCGTCGCTGTCTTCGTAGTAGAACTCGGGCCGCGCCGAGAACTCTTCCATTGCCGCCGCGTAGCCCGTCGAAACGTCCACGCCCTCGGCCGCAAAGATCTCCAACATCTCGGCCTGGATGCGCGCCACCTCGGCCAGGCCGATCTCGTGAATCTCATCCGCCGTGTAGTCGGTCGTGGTGAACAAGCGTAATGCCAGCTTGTACACCTCGTCGCCGCGAGGCAGGTGCCAGTAGCCGTCATCAGTGCCGGCCTTGCTCTTCAGCTCGGAAAAATAGTCGATGAAAAGCTGGTACGCGGGGTACACGGTGTCATTAATCGACGCTTCCGCCCGGGCCAGAATCGACGAGGCGTCGTCATCGCTAATGTCTTCGGCCTCGGCGAGCTTCTCTTCGAGCGACGTGTAAAGGATGTTCTCCTTGATCGGCGTTGCCACGAAGTCTTCCATCTGCTGGATCACTCGTTCGATGACGAATCGCGGCGGAATGATGCCCTCAGCCTCGTGTATCTCGAGGCCGAGAAGGTGCTGGCGGTACTTTCTCTCGAGTTGATTGAGGCGGGAAATATAGTTTTCCGCATCCTCGAGCGTATGGACCTGGTGCATCGACTCCATGAAGCTCGGGAAACTGCTCTGGATGCCGAACATCTGGTTGGCCGGGTAATTGTGATAGCGGAACGGGTACGCTTCATCAACGATGTTCATCAGGTAGAGGGCAATCTCTTTCGTGAGGCGCTGGTTTTTGTCGAGGTCCTCGTCATCGTACTGCTCGATTCCATCGCGGAAATTACGCAGATCTTCGAAAAACTCCTCAGTACGGTCGGGGTGAACGTCATCCAGGTCGGCGTTGTGTCCCTTGATTCCCATCGACTCGAGAAAACCGAGAGAAGTCAGTGTCTCGGGGTCCGACAATGCAAGCTTGAGAACCTCGCGATCGAGGTAAGCGCGGAAGAAGAATGGCTTGTCCGCGTACCATTCGTGGGCGGCGAACGAGCCGCCGAGTACGAGAATGACAAGTACCGCCAGGCCGAGGCGTTTGAGCCATTTCTTGATCATATTGCTTCCTCTTACCCTCGATTCACGGGATGCAGATGGTACCGGATTTCGCCGGTGAAGGGTCAAGGCAACGCTATACTGTGTCGCCGAAAGTGAATAGCGGCATCCGACTCCTCGACAGGGTAGATATAAATGAGCAGAGACCTGAGCAACAAAGGCATCAGCACCAGGGCCATTCACGCAGGCGAGGAGCACGATACCGCGAGCCACTCGTCAGCCCCCGATATCGTCATGTCCAGCACGTTTCGTGTCGAGGAGGAGATCAGTTTCTCGGCCAATAAGCTCGAGTCGGACACGCCCTACGTCTACACGCGCTGGGGAAACCCGACCAACGATCAGCTCGAGGAAAAACTGGCTACGATGGAGCAGGCCGAAGCTTGCATCGCATTCGCGACGGGCATGGCGGCCACCACGGCCGTATTGCTTGGCCTTCTTTCCAAGGGCAATCACCTGGTCATCTGCGACACCAACTACCCGGGCACGGCCGAAGTCGCCCGGAATACGTTGCCACGATTCGGGATCGAGGTAAGCCCGGTGGATTCGTCCGACCCAGAGAACATCAGCAACGCTTTGCGCGAGAACACGCGCATGGTGTGGCTGGAGACACCATCCAACCCTCTGCTCAAGATCGCGGACATTGCCGCGATCGCGAAGATCGCCAGGCAGGCTGGTGCGCTACTGGTCGTCGATTCGACCTTCGCGACCCCGATCGCAACACGACCGCTGGAGCTCGGCGCGGATATAGTCGTTCACTCGCTGACGAAGTACATTGGCGGCCACGGCGATGCCATGGGTGGAGCTGTCTGCGGCTCAAGAGAGGTGCTCGATCACCTGCGCACAGAGGCATTGTCGCACTTCGGCGGGGTGATCAGTCCGTTCAATGCGTGGCTCATTCTCCGTGGCATGGCGACCTTGCCGATACGC
>Ga0209567_10000441_pt1 | contig 22802 bp, 16 predicted proteins | sample COG_12_FD_184756 | JGI IMG/M metagenome (GOLD analysis project Ga0209567, IMG submission 184756) | Pelagic marine sediment microbial communities from the LTER site Helgoland, North Sea, for post-phytoplankton bloom and carbon turnover... | ecosystem: Environmental > Aquatic > Marine > Neritic...
GTGCCTTCCGGGAGCACCGTGCTGTTGTCGGATGACAGCAGGCCGACGAGTTGCTTACGATCGTCGCGAACGCAATCCGGCCGCGCAAGCGAACGTTTACCGAGATAGTCCTTGTCTTTCGACAACAGCCAGTTCATGCCGAGATCGACCGGCGTCACCGAGCCATCGGTGTCCTGGCCGATGATGACAAAGCCCTTCTCGGCACGCAGCACGTGCATCGTCTCGGTGCCGTACGGCGTGATGTCGAACTCAGCGCCGGCGTCCATGACAGTCTTCCACATGTCGTGCGCATAGCGACTGTCGATATTGATCTCGAACGCGAGTTCACCCGAGAAACTGACCCGAAACAGCTGCACGGTGTGGCCACCGAGTACGCCGTCCTTGACACTCATGAACGGGAAGCTCTCTGCGTCCAGGTCGATGCTGCAGCCAATCTTTTGCAGTACCCGCCGGCTATTCGGGCCAACCACGGCGACGGTCGAATAATGATCGGTCATTGTGGTCAGGTATACCTCGAGCTCGGGCCATTCGGTCTGCAACCAGGATTCGAGCCAGGCAAGCACGTTGGCCGCGCCGCCTGTCGTCGTGGTGAGGTAGAAGCGTTGCTCGCCCAGTCTTGCCATGACACCGTCGTCCATGAGCATGCCGTCTTCGCCAAGCATGATCCCGTAGGCACAGCGACCGACCTTCATCTTGCCGACGTTATGGGTATAGATCCGCTCGAGAAACTCAACGACGTCCGGTCCGCGCGCATCGATCTTGCCGAGTGTCGATGCGTCCATGACGCCCAGGGAGTTGCGTGTCGCCAGGCACTCACGCGCAACCGCCGCATGGATGTCCTCGCCTTCACGCGGAAAGTACCACGGCCGATGCCACTGGCCGACATTCTCCATCGGCGCCCCGGCTTTGACATGCCATGCATGGATCGCGGTCTTGCGCACGGGGTCGTACAGTTCACCGACGCTCTCGCCGGCCCCGACGCCGAACGTGACAGGCGTGTAGGCCGGTCGGAAAGTCGTCGTGCCGACTTCGGGGATCGACTTGCCGAGCCGCTCCGCCAGGACGCCCATGCCGTTGATATTGCCGAGCTTCCCCTGGTCGGTCCCGAAGCCGAGCGCCGTGTAGCGTTTGACGTGCTCGACGTTACGATAGCCTTCGCGCACGGCGAGGAAGATGTCGGCAACGCTCGTGTCATTCTGGAAATCGAGAAACTGCTTCGGGCAACGCTCCGGTTCCACTTCGGCGGGCACGCGCCAGAGCGGCTGCAGGGGTTTGCCCACCTCCTGGGACAGCGCAGGTATCTCGATGTCCGCTGCGTCGAGACCGCAGCGCGAGGCCACGGCATTTCCGGCCTCGAGACCGTCCTGCAGGCAGTCCCGTAATGACCACTTGCCATTGCAGGCACCGGCGGACGTGTTCGCCTGCGACGGCTCGCCAGGCACGAAACAGTGCAGGTCCGCGTCCCAGGTGTTCCTGCCGCCCGCCTGCGAGTGCAGGTGTACGGCCGGACTCCATCCACCGGACATCGCCAGCAGGTCGCACTCGATCCCAATCGAGCTCCCGAACGACCGAGACACATCGCCGGACCACGCGGCAACGCGCACGCCGCTGACCCGACGGCGCCCCAGCACGTCCGTGACGATATGACCTGCAAGCACGGGAATACCCGCTGCCACAACCTTCTCGCCGAGCCACCCGGCACCCCCTGCGCGGCTGTCGATGACAACCACCGATGAGCCGGCTTCCGCGAGGTCGAGCGCAGTCTGGTAGGCGGAATCATTGTTCGTGAATACGACCGCCTGTCTGCCCGGCCGGACGGCGTAGCGGCCCAGGTATCGCGACACCGCCGACGCGAGCATCACGCCGGGTCGGTCGTTGTTGCAGAACGCGAGAGGCCGCTCGAATGCGCCCTGCGCCAGGACAACCTGTTTCGCACGCACACGCCACAGCCTCTGCCGCACGCCGCGCCGCTCCGGTTCAGGCAGATGATCGGTGCAGCGTTCTGCAATGCCGAGGAAGTTGTGATCGTAATAACCGAACACGGTACTGCGCGGCAGCAACGTGACCCCGTCGTGGGCGGCGAGTTCCGTGACGGTTTGCTGCAACCACTCCGTCACCGCCGCATCGGCAGTGGCAATCAGCGTGCCGCCGAGCTCGTCCTGCTCGTCCGCCAGGATGACCCGAGCGCCGGCCTTCGCCGCTGCGAGGGCCGCCACGAGACCGGCAGGCCCGCCGCCGGCAACCAGCACGTCGCAATGGACGTTGCAGTGTTCGTACCGGTCGGGGTCGGGTTGTTTCGGTACCCGCCCGAAGCCCGCGGACGCCCGAATGAGTCGTTCGTAAAGCGGCCACAACGACATCGGGCGCATGAAGGTCTTGTAGTAGAACCCGGCGCCGAATGCGCGGCTGAACACGTCGCTGACTGCCGCCAGGTCGAAGCGGGCATTCGGCCAGCCCTTGGTCGAACGCGCTATCAGCCCATCGTAAAGCTCGACCTGCGTTGCCCTGACGTTGGGTTCTGCAGAAGCACCCTTGCCGATCTGCAGGATCGCATTTGGCTCCTCGGCCCCGGCGCCCACGATGCCGCGCGGCCGGTGCAGCTTGAAGCTGCGCCCCACGATCGTGACGTCATTGGCAAGCAGCGCGGACGCCAGCGTGTCGCCGGCATAGCCCTCGTATTTCTTGCCGTCGAAGCGAAAACTCAAAGGCCGCATGCGATCGATGCGACCGCCATCCGCCAGGCGATTCGGCTGCATCGTCTTTACGCCTCCCCCGCATCGGATCGGCCCGGCAGCCGATAGCTGCCATTGATCCTGTACGTGACGGTGTCTCGCTCGACGCCGAACCATCGGCGACAGCCTTGCGTGTGATTCCAGAGTTCCTTGTGCGCGCCCTTCGTGTTGCTGCGATTGAACAGGTAATCCGCCCACTCGGCGTCGCTCAATGCGTCGGGGTCGGCGGGGCGGACGATGCCCGCCTCGCCGCCGTAACTGAATTCCGTTTCAGCACGTTCGCCACACCACGGACATTCGATGAGCAGCATCAGGTTCCTCCTCAGTGGGCCACGGCCGCGGCGCCGTGCTCGTCGATCAGCGCACCGCTGGTGAAGCGCTCGAGATCGAACGGCGCGTTGAGTTCGTGTGGCTCATCGCGGGCGATGGTGTGTGCGAATACCCATCCGGAGCCGGGTGTCGCCTTGAACCCGCCGGTACCCCACCCGCAATTGAAGTACAGTCCGTCAACGGGCATCTTCGAAATTATCGGACACGCATCCGGACAGACATCCACGATGCCGCCCCACTGCCTCAGCATGCGCACCCGGCTGAACACCGGGAACAGTTCGATGATGGCCTGCATGGTGTGCTCGATGGTCTGGAAACTGCCGCGCTGCCCGTAGCCCAGGTAGGCGTCGATCCCGGCGCCGATCACCAGTTCGCCCTTGTCCGACTGGCTGACGTAGCCATGCACGGCATTCGACATGATGACCGTATCGAGCACGGGCTTCAGTGGTTCGGAGACGAGCGCTTGCAGAGGATGGCTTTCTACCGGCAGCCGCAGTCCGGCCATTTCAGCGAGCACACTGGCGTGGCCTGCGACAACCACACCGATTTTCGGTGACCGGATCCTGCCGCGCGTCGTTTCGACGCCGGTGACTTTTCCGCCATCTCTGTTGATACCCGTGACCTCGCACTGTTCGATGATGTCGACGCCCAGGGCGTCGGCCGCCCGGGCGTAACCCCAGGCGACGGCATCGTGTCGTGCAACGCCGGCGCGCCGTTGCAGGGAAGCGCCGAGTATGGGGTAGCGTGCGTCCGGCGACGTATTAATGAATGGTATGGCCTTCCTGATTTGCTCGGCCGTTACGACCTCGGCATCGATGCCATTGAGCCGGTTCGCGTTCACGCGCCGCTCGATGTCGCGCATGTCCTGCAGCGTGTGGCCCAGGTTATAGACGCCTCGCTGACTGAACATGACGTTGTAGTTGAGATCCTGGCTCAGGCCTTCCCAGAGTTTCATCGAATGCTCGTAGAGCAGTGATGCCTCGGTCCAGAGATAGTTCGAACGCACGATGGTGGTGTTGCGCCCGGTATTGCCGCCGCCGATCCAGCCTTTTTCGAGCACGGCGACGTTGTGAAGCCCGTGTTCTTTGGCGAGGTAGTAGGCCGTGGCGAGGCCGTGGCCGCCGCCGCCCACGATGATGGCGTCGTACTCGCGTTTCGGGTCCGGGCTGCGCCAGGCCTCGCGCCAGTTGCGGTTATGACTGATCGCGTTGCGGACAAGGCTGAATACGGAATAGCTACTCACTTCCGGCTCCGGTTGCTTCAGTCATTTGCGCCGCTCACGTCACGCAGGCGTTCGTTCTTCGGGTCGAACGGGCTGTCCGGAATGACGGTCGCCCTGTAATTCCTGCCAAGGATGTCGATCTCGAGTTGTGTACCCGGCTCGGCCAGGTCCGGCCGCACCATGCCCAGTGCCAGCGACTTGTCGACGCGGAAACCGAAGCCGCCACCGGTCGCCCGGCCGACGAGTTCGCCGTCCATCAACAACGCATTGTTACCCAGCGCGTCAGCATCGTCGACGTCGTGCACTTCGAGCGTCACAAGCCGGTTCCTGATCCCGGCCTGCTGCCAGGCCAGCAAGGCATCGCGCCCGAGAAAGTCGCCCTTGTCCGCTTTCACGAAGCGATCCATGCCGGACTCGAAGGCCGAATATTCGATCGACAACTCCGTGCCGACCATGCGATACGACTTCTCCAGGCGCATCGAGTCCATGGCACGGATACCGAAGGGCTGAAGTCCGAGGTCCTCGCCTGCCGCGAACAAGGCGTCGAAGATATGGTTCTGGTATTCGATCGGGTGGTGCAGCTCCCAGCCGAGTTCGCCCACGAAGTTGACCCGCATCGCGTTGACCGGGGCCATGCCGACGACGATGTCCTGCGCCGTCAGCCAGCGGAATGCTTCATTGGAGAGATCCGCGTCCGTCACGCGCTCGAGCAGCTTGCGTGCCCTGGGGCCTGCGAGCACCAGGACGCCGTGCGCACCGCTCAGTTGTGTCAACTGCACCGAACCGTCTTTCGGCATGTGCTTCTTGATGTAGTCGTGGTCGAGTCGCTGCAGTGCGCCAGCCGACACGAGGTAAAACGAATCGTCCGAATCGCGCCGTATCGTGAACTCCGAATGGACGCCACCGTTGGTATTCAGCGCATGCGCAAGGCTCAGCCCGCCGACGGATTTCGGCAGGCTGTTGGCGACAAAGTAGTCGAGGAAAGCCTCCGCACCGGGCCCGGAGACCTGGCACTTGGCGAAGGCGGTCATGTCGAGCAGGCCGACGTTTTGCGTCGTGTTGACGACCTCCTTGCGTATCGCCTCGAACCACTTGGAGCGCCGGAACGACCAGTCGTCTTCCTGGGGCATGCCGTCGGTGGCGAAAAAATTAGGACGCTCCCAGCCGAATTTCTGACCGAAGACGGCGCCACGTTCTTTCATGCGCTCATAGCAAGGCGCAGTCCGCAGCGGCCGGGCGCCGGGACGTTCCTCGTCGGGATAGTGGATGATGAAGACGTGCGAGTAGGCCTCCTCGTTCTTGTCGACGAGATATTGCTTCGTCGCATAGTCGCCGAACCGCCGTGGCTCGACGCCTAGCATGTCGATGGTCGGTTCACCCTCGACGATCCACTCCGCGAGCTGCCAGCCGGCCCCGCCAGCGGCCGTGATGCCGAAGCTGTGCCCCTCGCTGAGCCAGAAGTTGTCGAGATCCCAGGCGGGACCGATGATCGGATTGCCGTCCGGCGTGTACGCGATCGCTCCGTTGTACACGTTCTTGACGCCGACCTCACCGAAAGCGGGCACTCGGGACATCGCGGCCTCGATATGCGGCTCGAGGCGTTCGATATCTTCCTGGAATAACTCGTACTCCGCGCGCGGATCGGGTCCGTCGACGTAGCAGCACGGCGCGCCCTTCTCGTAAGGTCCCAGGATGAAACCGTTGTTCTCTTCGCGCAGGTACCAGGAGCCATCAGATTCTCTCAGTACGCCCATCTCCGGCAATCCGTCTTTCTTGCGTTGCTGCAGTAAAGGGTGCGGCTCAGTAACGATGAACTGGTGTTCGACCGGGATCACCGGGATATCGAGACCGACCATCGCGCCGGTGCGGCGCGCATAGTTGCCCGTTGCCGAAATTACGTGATCGCAGGTGATGTCGCCTTTCTCGGTCTTCACGACCCAGGCGCCCGACGTTGCCTGTTCAATCGCCACGACACGCGTATTGCGATAGATCGTCGCGCCGCGTCCGCGCGCACCTTTCGCCAGTGCCTGCGTCAGGTCGGCCGGCTGGATGTAACCGTCTTCGGGATGGAAGATACCGCCGACCAGGCCTTCGGTATTGCACAGCGGCCACAGCTTGCCGATCTCTTCGGGCGTCAGGAAACGGACATCGATCCCGATCGTCCGGGCCGTCGCCGCGTACTGGTAGTACTCGTCCATACGATCGTCGTTCATCGCGAGGCGCAGGTTGCCGACCGTCTTGAAACCGACCGGCTGACCGGTTTCCTCCTCGAGCTGCCCGTACAGGTTCACCGAGTACTTGTGTACCTGGCCCACGCTGTAGCTCATGTTGAACAACGGCAGCAAGCCGGCCGCATGCCAGGTCGACCCGGACGTCAGTTCCGCTTTCTCGAGTAAAACGACATCGTCTCCCCAGCCCTTTTTCGCGAGATGGTAGAGCGCGCTTACGCCGACCACACCACCGCCGATGACGACCACTTTCGCATGTTGTTTCATGTGTTCGATTCCCTGTAGTCCGTTTCCTCAGACAAATGGCTTCGGCTCTTTCGCGAACAGTGCGCGAACCAGTGGTTCGAAGTGCTCGAGCGGATAAGTGTCGTAATCCGGATCGAACGAAGCCTGGTCCCAGCGCGCGCAGAAATCAACGCAGGCCGCGTAGTGTTCATGGTCCGCGTAGCGGTCACGGATGTTGCGATCCTGGCCGTAGTGATGGAAGTAGTAGTAACCCTGGAACACGCCATGATGGCGGACTATCCACTCGTTCTTCTCGCTGACGAAGGGCGCAAGCAGGTCAGCGGCAACGGCCGAATGATTGTGCGGTGCGAGTATGTCGCCGATATCGTGCAGCAGGGCACAGACGATGGTCTCGTCGTCAGCGCCGTCGCGTTCGGCCCGTGTCGCCGTCTGCAGGCAGTGTTCGAGACGGCTGATCCTGTACGGCGACTCGTCGTCCATCAGGCGCAGCCACTGCAATACCCTGTCCGCCAGCTGCGCCGCGTATTCCCGGTCGTGAACAGCGATGAGCTCGTAGTCTTCCCGGGTGCCGTGTTCCATCGCCGTGAACGAGACTTTGTCAGCCATAGACCGGCACCCCCCTGCGCTTTAGCACCTCAAGATGGTTCCTGACGTTGTCGTGTTCGAAATAGGCGTCCTGCAAATGCCGCCTGCCCGTCGAATCGAAGGCTTCGCGTCCGTGCAGGACGCGGTGTGCTGCAACAACCAGTATGTCACCACCCTCGAGACGAAATCTTGCCTTGAAAGCGTTGTCCGTGACGAGCTCGCAAAGCGCACGATACGCGCGGTAGAAATCGGCTATGCCCGGTTCTTCGGGATCGAGCGTCTGCATTAGCTGGTTGGAAAAACGCAGCGCCACGATATTGTCGTCCCTGTCGCAACGGACCATGGGCTCTACAGTATAGGTTTCGTTGTCGTCGTCGAATTCGCGGAACGGGACCGGCATGCGGCACAACGCCTGGAAATGCCCGGGATGATTGTCGCGCAATCGCGCCAACACATGCCAACCATCGACGATGACGGATTCACCGCCCGCGGCTTCATTGACGAGCATGTGCAGGGCCTGGACGCTGGGCGGCCATGAGTAACTGGCAAAATCGTTGTGCGGCGGCAAGGCAATCGGCGTGTGGGCAACGTTGTAGCCGCCGGGGTCAACCCGCACGTCGTGGATGCGTGCGAACAGCACTTCACGCATCGGGCCGAGGCGTGGCGCGAGTTGCTCGAGCGTGCCCGGATCGGTCGGCGCATGCTCGAGGATGACGGCGCCTTTGTCGAGGAATTCGCGGATCGTCTCTGACGCCATGGCATCGTCCGCGAGAAATGACCGGTACCGATATCGGCTCGGCGAAAACCCTCCATCCCATGGCGTCCATTCCGGTACACGCGATGCCCGGAGACGCTCGATTTCCTCGTCCAGATAAACGGTTTCGTGTCCATCGGGCCAGATGACCGTGAGCCGGTTCGCATCGAGACTGGCGGCGAGTGGTGATATGTCTTCCGGGACCTCGCTGATCATGAAGCGCTTCTCGCTCGTCTGCGAGAGCCGGCATTCCTCGCAGTCGCAATTGTCGCGCAGCCAAAGGTAGGGCAGGCAGCTAACGTGTCCGGATGGCCAGTGCACCTGGAGCGCATCACGCTGCCGGATGATCGATGTATCGGGTTTGCTCATTGCACCTTGCGCCGCCCGCGTCGCCGACGCCGTCCTCCGGCTGCGGTATTCGAACTCTTCTTCTTTGCCGGCGCCTCAACCACGGAGAACAGCCTGGCAAACACATCCGACTTGTGCGGGATTGCCATCGCATCAACGAAGTATTCCTGGAATCTCGGTTCGACCGCCGTTTCGATCTTTTCGATGTCGCGCACGGTTGCCTCGATCTCAGCACGTCTCGACCTGTCCAGCAAGGCAATCGACGCACCGGTTCCGGCCGCGTTGCCGGCCGACTCGACCGCATCCAGTGCGCAGTCGGGTATCAGGCCCAGCACCATCGCGTATTGGGGATCGATGTGGCTGCCGAATGCGCCGGCCAGGCGAATCCGGTCGACCGATTCGATGCCGGCGTGATCGAACAGCAGCTTGATCCCCGCATAGAGCGCGGCCTTGGCGAGCTGGATCTGCCGCACGTCGTTCTGGGTGACCGATATCTGCTGATGTCCATCGTGCAGCACGAACGACCAGGTCCGCTCGTCAGCGATGATGCGCTCGCTGTGCTCCGCGAGGGTACCGTCGATGACGCCTTCTTTACTGATGATCCCGGCGAGGTACATCTCGGCCACGGCCTCGATGATACCGGAGCCGCAGATTCCGGTAATGCCGAACGCCTGCACGGATTCCGGGAAACCCGGGTCGTCCGACCAGAGGTCTGAACCGATGACGCTGAATCTCACCTCGAGCGTCTGGCGGTCGATGCGCACGCGCTCGATCGCGCCGGCCGCGGCCCGTTGCCCGCAACTGATCTGCGCGCCCTCGAACGCGGGACCTGTCGGGCTCGAACAGGCGAGCAGCCGGTCGCGGTTGCCGAGCACGATCTCGGCATTGGTGCCGACGTCGACCACGAGGGACATTTCCTCGAGCAGATGGGGCTCCTCGGCAAGCACCATCGCCGCCGCATCGGCACCGACGTGGCCCGCGATGCAGGGCAACACGTAAACGGTGGCGCCCGGGTTGACGCACAGACCCACGTCACGGGCTTTGATGTCGAGCGCTTCGTCCGTGGCCAGCGCAAACGGTGCGGTCCCGAGTTCCGTCGGGCTCAGGCCGAGAAACAGGTGATGCATGATCGGGTTGCCGGCAATCGTTATGTCGACGATATCGCCCGGTTCGATGCCTGCCTCACGCGAAACTTCGGCGATGAGTTCGTTGATACCGTCCCGGACGATAGCGGTCAGCTGGTCGGCAGCATCGGGTTGCATCTGCACGTAAGACACCCGACTCATCAGGTCTTCGCCGAAGCGTATCTGCGGATTCATGATACCGCCGGTCGCGAGATTCTTGCCCGTTGTCAAACTATAGAGATGCGCTGCTATCGTCGTCGAGCCGATGTCGATTGCAAGCCCATGGACGTCGCGCCTGAAGCCCGGCCACAACGCGATGATGCGAGACTGTTCGTGAACAGCCACGGTTGCTTTCCAGTCCCCGTCGCGGAGCGTCTTCTGCAGTCCCGACAGCACGACCGGGTCGCAGTCGAGATCCGTCAACTGCCACTCGCGTTGCAGTGCGTCGCTGAGTCGCTGCATGTCACCGCTGGCCTCGCTCAGGTCCGCTGGCCGTACCTCGACGTAATGCAGGCGGACGCTCGTATCGAGCGTTATCTCGCGGTACTCCGCCTCCTTGCGAACGACCTGACGATGCAGTTGGCTCTCCGGCGGAACGTCGATGACGAGGTCGCCCTGTACCAGGGCCTGGCAACTCAGGCGGTGGTTCTCGGCCAGCGGCTGCCGTCGCTCGCCAAAGCGCGTCTCGACTTCACCGATCGGAGAAAGATGTTCCGCGCGCGAGTGGATCGCGTGCTTGGCGAATTCGCCGACCGTGCAAATCACACGGCAGCGGCCACACAGTCCGCGGCCGCCGCATACCGAGTCGACATCGACGCCGATACTCCTGGCTGCATCGAGCAACGCCGTACCTTGCGGGAAGGTGCCGCGACGTCCCGACGGCAGGAAAACGATTTTTGCGTCTGGGCCGGCCAATGCCCTCAGCCCCTGCGACGTCTGCGCTTGCGACCGCCTCGACCGCGGCCATCGCCCTCGGCCGACGGCTCCCGGTACTTGCGGATCCAGCTGGCGCAATTAGCATCGTGACCCATCATCACATCGGCACCCATAACGGCCTGCATCACTTCGGCATGCAGCGGACTCGTGATGGCCGAGGTCATGCCTGCGCCGATCGCCATCGTCAGGAACGCTGCGTTGATGCCGTTGCGGTTCGGCAAGCCGAAACTCACGTTCGATGCGCCACAGGTCGTGTTGACCTTCAGCTCCTCGCGCAGGCGACGCACGATGTGCATGACCTGCAGGCCCGCCGAGTTGATTGCACCGATCGGCATCACCAGCGGGTCAACGACAACATCCTCGCGCGGGATGCCGTAATCCGCAGCACGCTCGACGATCTTCCTGGCGACGGCGTAACGGACGTCTGGATCCTCGGAGATGCCGGTCTCGTCGTTGGAGATGGCGACGACCGCCGCACCGTGCTTCGCCACCAGCGGCAACACCTCCTCGAGGCGTTCTTCCTCGCCGGTGACCGAATTTACCAGGGCTTTGCCCTGGTAAACCGACAGGCCCGACTCGAGCGCTGCAACGATCGACGAATCGATCGACAGCGGAACGTCGGTGATTGACTGCACGAGCTTCACGACGTCGGCGAGGATCGCGGGTTCGTCCGCAAGCGGGATGCCGGCGTTGACGTCGAGCATGTGAGCGCCGGCCTCGACCTGCGCGAGCGCATCTGCCTCGACACGACTGTAATCGCCTTTGCTCATTTCCTCGGCCAGGATCTTGCGGCCCGTGGGGTTGATACGTTCGCCGATAACGACGAACGGCCGATCGAAGCCGATGCGTACTTCCTTGCTCGCCGAAGTGACTACGGTCTCTGTCATAGGATTGTCTCCCGTACGGGCGCCGCTGGCGCCGGTTCATGTGCTGCAAGCAGCGCCTAAATCTGCGCGACCTCTTCGTCCGAGGGCGCCAGCTCTTCCCATTCGCGTCGCGGCCGCCACAGCTCACGATCGCCGAGGACGCCCGAGCGCTCCACGATTTCCGCGACCCGTTTCTCCTGGCGAAACGCCATGATGTGCACACCGCGCACGCCTTCGATTTCCTGCAGTTCGTTGATCATGTCGACGCAGATATTGACGCCCTCCTGCTTCTGGTCTTCGGCGCCGTTCAGCCGCCGGATAACGGCATCAGGGATGTGCACGCCCGGCACGTTGCTGCGTATCCACTCAGCCGATCGGGCCGAAGCGAGCGGCCCGACGCCGGCCAGAACGAAGACCTTCTCGAGTATGCCGGCGTCGCGCACAGCCGACATGTAGTCCCTGAAAACGTTCATGTCGAAGCAATACTGCGTCTGCACGAATTGCGCACCGGCGGCCACCTTCTTCGCGAGCCGATGCGGGCGGTAATCACGAGGCGGCGCGAACGGGTTGGCCGCGGCGCCGAGGAAGACCCTGGGCGCGCTCGTGAGCCGGCGACCGCTCAGGAATTCTGCATCGTCGCGCATACCGCGAATCATGTTCAGCATCGACATGCAATCGACGTCGAATACCGGCTTTGCTTCAGGGTGATCGCCCACCTCGACACCGTCGCCCGTGAGGCACAGGACGTTGTAGACACCCATCGCGGCCGCGCCGAGCACGTCACCCTGTATGGCGATGCGGTTGCGATCGCGTGCCGACACCTGCATGACCATCGCGTAGCCACGTCGCGTCAGCAGCGAACACATGCCGACGCTCGACATATGGCAATGTGCACCGGAGCCGTCGGTCGCGTTGATCGCGTCGACGCAGCCATCAAACAGCGCGGCGCGCTCGTAGACATCATTCGGGTCCGCCGAATCGGGCGGTGAAATCTCTGCCGTGACCGCGAAAGCGCCTGCTCTTAACACGCGCTCGAGACGCCCGGGAGACGAATGGTCGGGGCGGATCGGCAACGGATTGCCCGGCACCAGCGGTTCGTCGTCAAACTTCACGGGCCACTCTCCCGGCCGTCCCGGCCCTTGACCGGACTTCCCGCAGCCACGCCGACTTGCCGATCAGCCGGTTGTCGACGGGCGGCTGCAGCTGCTGGATCGGATAACCGTTTTCGCGAAAGCGCTTGTTGCCTTCCCAGGCGAGCACCCAGACACAAATCATGTCAGGATCGACTTCGCAGCTCCCGTCGGCGCGCACGCCGCCGCAGGGGCCGTTGCGAAGCTTCTTCGGGCAGTTCATCGGGCAGGCAAGTCCCGTGAATCCAACGATGCACTGCCCGCAGTTCTGCGAGTCGAGTAATACGCCCTTGGTAACGCGTTCGACGGCGGCGAACGGTTTGTCCAGTCGCTCATAGCCGATGCGCTCGAAGAGCGGGCTCATCCACACCAGCACGGATTCGAAGCCGGCGTAGACTTTCTTGAGCCAGCGGGCGTTCCGCACCGACCATGAACGCAATCGTCGCATCGTCAAAGTCCCTTTGCCGAACCGTGATTGCGAACAAGTTCGCGCAGGCGCTCGTCGTTGAACTCCGACTCGAATCGGGTCACCTCACGCGCGGCGATCGATGACAGGTCATCAGCCGAATCCTCGCGTATCGTCTCGCGACGCCACTCGGCAATATAGGCATCGCTGCCGCCTTTGCCGGCACGCATGGCCGCCCGGTCGATCGCTTCCTGGAACCGTGCGCTGAGCATCGATTTCTCGCGCTGGCGGCCGCGTTGCACGATCACCTGCGACGGGATGTCACGCCAGTAGACGAAGATCTTCCTGGCCATCGTCCCACCTCGAAACGCGTTGCGCGAGCTCGGTCTCGAGTTCACCAAAACCACAATGGACGTGCTCGAAAGGCAACGACAATCGCGCCGCGGCAACCTCCGCAGCGTCCAGCATTTCGGCGTTATGAGTCTGCGACAGGTATACGAGCCGCGTGTAGTTGCCGAAGTACGCGTCGCGGAGTTGCGGGTGCTTGTCGAGACCCAGCGGCTCGATAACCAGCCGCTCGAAGTGCCGCACGAGAAAATCGGTCAGGTAGAACGTCCCGGGCTCCGCCGATGACAGGGCCGCGAAGCGTTTGCGGCCTGCGTAAAAGTCATAGCAATGCGCTCCCGGCAACCGCTCGACACCCTCCTCCCGCAGAACGCGATCCAGCATGCCGCCGGTACCGCAGTCGGCGTATGCCACGAAAATGTTTTGGAACGACGCGCGGTTCTCGCGGATCAGCGCGCGGACGCGATGTGGAATTTCATCGGGCCGGTTATGCAGTCTGGCGTCGATGCATTTCAGGCGCAGGTGGTTCCAGCCATAGCTGCGCTTCAGCCCTGTGATCTCCCGGGCGAGCGCACCGCAGGCGATGATGAGTACGCCGTTATGCACCGACTGACTCCCGGCGCTCCGTGAGCAGCTGCGGGCCCATGTCCGCTGCCTGTGCCGCATCGCGGCAGTAACCATCGGCGCCGACCGCCTGGCCGAATTCTTCGTTGAGCGGAGCACCGCCGACGAGGACGATGTAATCGTCGCGTATGCCCTGTTTGACCATCTCGTCGATAACCACTTTCATGTACGGCATCGTTGTCGTCAGCAGTGCCGACATGCCGAGAATGTCGGGCTGGTGTTCTTCCAGTGCGGCGAGGTATGCGTCGACATCGTTGTTGATGCCAATGTCGACCACTTCGAAGCCGGCTCCCTCCATCATCATTGCGACGAGGTTCTTGCCGATGTCGTGAATATCGCCCTTGACCGTGCCGATGACCATCTTGCCGAACGGTTTGACGCCAGTTTCTGCAAGTAGCGGCCGCAGTAGCGTCATGCCGCCTTTCATCGCGTTTGCAGCGAGCAATACCTCGGGTACGAACAGGATGCCGTCGCGAAAGTCGACGCCGACGATGCGCATGCCCTCGACGAGCGCCTCGTTCAAAACTTTCTCCGCCGACCAGCCGCGATCGAGCAGGATCTCAGTGCCTTCGACGATCTCTTCTTTTAGTCCGTCGTAGAGGTCATCGTGCATCTGCTCGACGAGTTCGTCAGTGGGCAACTCGGCAAGGACGATATCCTCGTCGTCGTCGCCCTGCTCCTCGTGCAATTCTTCGTCGGCCATATCAGTAGTCCCTGTCCTCGAATTCCGACTTGCGTCGTGCGATGAAGTCCGTCAGCGCCTCGTCGATTGCCGGGTCCAGCGGCGGCGCTTCGTAGTCGTTGAGCATCTGCTTCCAGATCGTGTGCGCGCGCTGCGCCGCGTCAAGCGACCCGTCCTGCTCCCACTGCTCGAAGCTGTTGTTGTCCGCGACGACCGAGCGATAGAACGCGCGCTCGAAATTGGCCTGCGTGTGCGAGGCGCCGAGGAAATGAGCGCCCGGCCCGACCTCGCGCAGCGCATCCAGTGCCTGGCCGTTTTCCGACAGGTCGATGCCGCGCAGCATGACGCCGAGGATGCTCGCCTGGTCGGCATCGAGGATGAATTTCTCGTAGCCCATGACCAGCCCGCCCTCGAGCCAGCCGGCCGTATGGAGCATGAAGTTGACGCCGGCGAGCGCCGCCGTCTGCAGCGTGTTTGCCGCTTCATAGGCTGCCTGCGCGTCAGACAGCTTCGATGCACAGAGCCCGCCGCCGCTTCGGAACGGCACGCCGAGCCGCCGAGCCAGGGCGGCCGTCGCATACAGGATCAGACTCGGCTCCGGAGTGCCGAATGTCGGCGCGCCCGACTGCATCGAAACCGCCGCCGCGAACGTCCCGAATACGACCGGCGCACCCGGGCGGACCAGCTGCACGTAGGCCATGCCCGCGAGAGCCTCGGCAAGAATCTGCGTCACCGTGCCCGCGACGGTCACCGGCGACATCGCGCCGGCCAGCAGGAACGGCGAGATGACGGTGGCCTGGTTGTTCTCGGCATACACGGTCGCCGCGCCGAGCATCGTGCCGTCGAAGGTCAACGGCGAGTTTGCGTTGATCAGGCTCGTGACGACGGTGTTTTCCTGGATGAACTCCTCGCCGAACACAAGTTTGGCCATGTCGACGGTGTCCTGGGCGCGTTCGGGCGCCGTCACCGAGCCCATGAACGGCTTGTCGCTGTACTTGATGTGGCTGTACACCATGTCGAAATGGCGCTTGTTGACCGGCACGTTCACAGGCTCGCACACGGTGCCCCCGGAGTGGTGCAGGCCGGGACTCATGTAGGTCAGCTTGACGAAATTCTCGAAGTCCTCGAGCGTGGCGTAGCGTCGTCCCTGGTCCAGGTCGCGCACGAACGGCGAACCATACGCCGGCACAAACACGGTGCGATCGCCGCCGATGATGACATTACGCTCGGGATTGCGGGCATGCTGCATGAATTCCGCGGGTGCCGATTTTTGGATGATCGAGCGGCACAAGCCGCGCGGGAATCGGACGCGCTCGCCATCGACATCTGCACCGGCCTCACGCCAAAGCTCCAGCGCGCGTGGAAACTCACGGAACTCGATGCCGATCTCCTCGAGGACCGTCTCGGCATTGTTTTCGATGAGTTCGAGCCCTTCTTCATCGAGCACTTCGAAGTAGGGAATCTTGCGGTCGGCCCAGGCAGAAATCTCCACGGTCGGCTTCTGCCGGGCTGCATGCTTGGCCTTGCGGCCGGCACCTCGTCTGCGTCGCGGTCTTTCGCTCATGCGCCCCCCTTCTCGAGCACTGGCAAATGGCTGGAAAGCCTCAGTAATAACATAGGGTTAAAGACCACGAGTGTGGGCGAGAACGCAGCAGCGTGCATGACCGCCTGCGACGCTCGTCTGGCGAAAAGCGACATTATTTGTCTTTTTTGGACGCCTGCACGTCGCCTGGAGTCAACATCCGGGCTCGTCGGATGTTATGCTTCAAGAAAAATCCAAGCAATTCATTCCAAGCAATAGGGGGAAACCATGCCGACAGGTATCCGGCCGAACAGGACAGCTTTATCCATCGCAATCACCACCGCTTTGGTCGGTGCAGGAAACGCCCACGCACAGCAGCAACCAAAAAGGCAGATCGAAGAAGTTACGGTTACGGCAACAAAAGTTGAGGAGTCGCTGCAGGATGTGCCGATCGCGGTAACCGCGCTAACCGGTGAAGCTCTCGAAGAGCTGGGCATTACCAATTTCTCCGACTACGTCATGCAGCTGCCGAGCGTCACTGCCGGCGGTAGCGGCCCCGGCCAGAACACGATCTACATAAGAGGCGTCGCCTCGACGACGCCGAACCTGACGACTGCCGGTGTTGCAGGACTGGCGCCGAACGTTGCCTTTTACCTTGACGAGCAGCCGCTGGCGCAGCCGGGTCGAAATCTCGACGTTTACGCCGCCGATCTGCAGCGCATCGAGGTGCTATCGGGCCCGCAGGGCACGCTGTTCGGCGGCAGCTCGCAGGCCGGCAACGTACGGCTGATAACCAACAAACCGGATCTCGGTGAGATGTATGGCAGCGTTCGCGTCGGCGCCGCCACGATCGAGGACGGCGACACGAGCGGCAATATCGAAGTCATGTTCAATCTCCCGGTCAGCGAGACCTTCGGGTTGCGCGGCGTTTTCTATACCGATACCAAAGGCGGCTGGATCGATAACGTAGCCGGCACCCGAGACGCCAGCCAGAGTGGCCGGTTCCGGCCCGAAGGTACTGTGCGTGCCAACGGCGTGCCGGTCAGCTCGGATCGGGCCGGTTTCCAGTCCACGGCCGATCTTTCCGGGGTAACCTTCCTCGAGGCCGACAACACTGCTCTCGTGGAGGAAGACTTCAACGAGACGACCTACACCGGTGGCCGCATCAGCGCGCGCTGGGACATGAACGATATGTGGCGATTTGACATCGCATATACGCAACAGGACCTGGACTCCGACGGCGTTTTCTTCTCGGATCCGAACGTTGGCGATCTTGCGGTCGAGCGTTTCAGCCCCGACTCCCTTGACGACGACGTCAGCAACACGTCCTGGACGGCGACGGCATTGTTCGGCGAGCTCGAGGTGCTGTACACGGGCGCGTTCACCGACCGCGAGACCGACCAGACCGTCGATTACACCGATTACCTGTTCGTCGGCCAGTACCTGCCTTACTACATCTGCGACACCACCGTAACTTATCCACAATACCAGGCGACCCCTCTCCCGGCCCCGACCGGCACGTGCCAGCCGCCCAATCTGTTCGTCGCCAGTAACACCGACGTCGAGGTCTGGAGCCACGAGATTCGATTAACGACGGACCAGGCAAGCGCCTTTCGCGTGACGGCGGGCGCATTTTACCAGGACCTGGAACTCAAGGAGCGCAACGACTTTACATACCCGGGTTCAACCGCCGCTATATCCGGTACAGGCCAGCCAGGATTTCCTGATAATTATCCATTGACCAACGTAAACGCGCCTCCAGGCGCAATTAATAGCGCGCAGGCCGGCTATTTCTCCGATGCCGGCCCCTTCCCGGCCGACGTCATCTTTCGCAACGACGTAAAGCGCACCGACGAGCAGCTCGGCATATTCGGCGAAGCCACCTACGACTTCAACGACCAGTTCGCTCTTACCGTTGGCGCACGTTACTACGACATCGAAGTCGACTTCGAGGGCAGCGCCAACTCGTCGTTTTTCAACTTCGGCTTATTTGATACTTACGAGGATAATCAGCGCGGCGGTACCAATATCTCGGCGCAGTTCGCGTCGGACAACGATGTCGGCGCACCGGACACGGCATCGACCGACGGCGTCATCTTCAAGCTGACCGGCACGTGGCGGCCGAACGATGACCACATGTACTACGGAACGATCTCGGAGGGCTTCCGCCCCGGCCTGCTGAACCGTCCAGGCGGTAGCGTGAATCCCAGCGGCACATTTACGGTTCCGTACGCGTTGGATACGGATGACGTCACGAATTACGAACTCGGCCTCAAATCGAGCTACCTGGACGGTTCGTTCCAGTTGAATGCGGCATTGTTCTTTGTCGATATCGAAAGTTTGCAGACGACAATCTTCGACCCGAGTATCACGAACCTGTTCTTCTCGGACAATGCCGCGGATGCGGAAGTCCTGGGTCTGGAAGGTGACTTCACCTGGTTGCCGGACTTCTCCCGAGGACTTACCGTGACGGGTGCGTTTTCGTTCCTCGATACCGAAATCACTAACGTCCTGACGCCGACCAACGACGTCAGAGACGGCGACGATCTGGCGTTCGCGCCGGAATTCCAGGGCACGCTGCGCGCGCGTTATGAATGGGATTGGGGTTCAACGGGCCTGGTTGGGCACGTCATGCCCAGCATCAGCTGGTCATCGGAGGCTTTCAGCGACATCATCACGATCAACCGCGACGAGATGGATAGCTGGGTGATGGGATCAATCAGCGCAGGTCTCACTGCCCTGTCGTGGGATGCGGAGATCTACATCAATAACGTGACCGACGAACGCGCCGAGGTTGCGCGCAATTTCGTTTTCGACCGGACCGCTGTTACCTACGTGCAGCCACTGACGGTTGGCGTGCGCGCAGGCTTCCACTTCTGAGCGCTCGTATACGGTCTGATTGCCAGGGCACGGCGCCCCCTGACCGGGGCGCCGTCTTTGATTGCGGGACGGGAAAGTGCAGGCAACTCGCCAACAGACAGGCCTGAAATCGATTCAGGAAAAGATTGTCGCGAAACGTTTCGACGACGCGCTGGCAGATCTGGCCAACCTACTGCGGTCCGATCCGCGGAACGTCGAAGCCCTGTACATGAAGGCGGTTTGCCTGCGTTACACATTGCAATTCGATGCGGCGCTCGAGTGCCTGGAGACGCTCAAGTCGGTTGCGCCCGAATATGGGCGCGCGCACCAGGAAGAGGGCCATACGTACCGGGACTGGGGCCGCCTCGACAACGCGCTTCAAGCCTACGCCCGGGCGTGCCGCTTCAACCCGGCACTCGAGTCGAGTTGGCGAGGACAGCTCGATATCCTAAGGCGTAAAGGCCTCGAACGGCAGGCCATACAGGTACAGGGGCAGCTCGAGCGCCTGTCAAAATTGCCGCAACCGCTCATCGGTGTTATGGACCTGATCGCGCAGGGTCATCTTCTCAAGGCCGAGGATATCTGTCGCCAGTTCCTGCAGAAAGTCCCGCATCACGTTGAAGGCATGCGACTGCTGGCAACCATCGGCCTGCGCCTCGGCGTGCTCGATGACGCAGAATTCCTGCTCGAGAGTGCGACGAAACTCGAGCCGGACAATGTCCAGGTACGCATCGATTACATCCAGGCACTCAGGAAGCGCCAGAAATTCGAGCAGGCACTGGATCAGGCGCGCTACCTTCTCGAGACGTCGCCTGAGAATGTGCAGTTCAAATCTCTATTTGCCGTCGAGAGCATGCAGGCCGGCGACTACGAGACCGCCGTTCGGGTATTCGACGAGATTTTAAAAGCGATTCCCGGCGATCCGGTAACGCTGACGTCGAAGGGACACGCTTACAAGACTCGCGGTCAATACGAGCCCGCCGTCAGTTCCTACCGTGCCGCCCTGGCCAGCCAGCCTCAGTATGGCGAAGCCTATTACTCCCTGGCGAATCTGAAGGTTTACACCTTCAGTGACGATGAAATCCGGAATATGCACGTTCAGGAAAGTGACCGTAACGTGGCGCACACCGATCGCATTTATCTCTGTTTTGCGCTCGGCAAGGCCTACGAAGACGCGGGTGATTTTGCTACCTCGTTCGAATATTACCAACGCGGCAACCATCTCAAGAAATCGCAAAGCCGTTACAACGCCGAGCAGATGTCGGAGGAATTATTGGCACAGCGCGAGGTATGCGGTGCCGAATTATTCGAGCGCCGGTCCGGCGCGGGTCACAGCGCTCCGGATCCGATTTTCATTGTCGGCTTGCCGCGCGCCGGGTCGACGCTTCTGGAGCAGATTTTGTCCTCCCACTCACAGGTCGACGGCACGATGGAGCTACCCAACATCCTGTCATTGTCGCAGAGCCTGCGGCGGCGCGGCCGTCAATCGGCCGCAAGCGGGTATCCGCAGGTATTGGCGGAGCTGTCCGCTGAGGAACTCGAATTATTTGGTCAGCAGTTCATCACCGATACAAAAATTCACAGAAAAGCCGCGCCCTTCTTTATCGACAAGATGCCGAACAATTTTCGACATATCGGCCTGATTCACCTGATATTGCCCAATGCCAGAGTGATTGACGCGCGCAGGCACCCGATGGCCTGCTGTTTCAGCGGCTTCAAGCAGCTGTTCGCCGAAGGCCAGGAATTTACTTACGACCTCGAAGATATCGGCCGATACTATCGAGATTACGTGGGACTCATGGACCACTGGAACGAGGTTTTGCCCGGCAAGGTGCTGCGCGTGCATTATGAGGACGTTGTTGCGGACCTCGAACCTCAAGTGCGGCGGCTACTCGATTATTGCCAATTACCGTTCGAGCAGGCCTGCGTCGACTATCATAAGACAGAGCGCGCAGTGCGCACGCCGAGTTCCGAGCAGGTGCGAAAGCCGATCTTCAAGACCGGACTCGAACAGTGGCGCCATTTCGAACCGCACCTGGATCCGCTGAAAATGGCATTGGGCCCGATACTGGATCGGTATCCGATCGCCACATCGCAATAAGGAATCAGGCTTGAAGGACGAACAGAAATCCGCGCCCAGCCCGCAGGACAACGAGCACAAGGTCGGTGAACAGAATATCCAGGTCTTCGGGCTGGATATTCACAATCCTGTTTTTGTTGTTTCGGCATTGCTTGTCATTGTGTTCGTTATCGCCACGCTGCTGTTTCTCGACCAGGCGGCCGGCGTATTCACCGATATGCGCGTCTGGGTGACATCGACGTTCGACTGGTTTTTCGTCATTTCAGCCAATATTGTCGTCCTGTTTTGCTTCGTCATCGCCTTCTCCAGCCTCGGCCGCGTTCGCCTGGGCGGCCCGGACGCAAAGCCGCGCTACGGTTATCCTGGCTGGTTGGCGATGCTGTTCGCCGCCGGCGTCGGCATCGGACTGATGTTCTTCGGCGTTCTGGAGCCGGTCACACATACCCTGAACCCACCGATCGGCATCGATCCGGCCGATACGGCGGCGGCACGTGCCGTCGGCATGTCCGCGGCGATTAATCACTGGGGGCTACATGCATGGGCCATATACGGTGTCGTCGGGTTATCGTTGGCGTTCTTTTGTTTCAACCGCGACATGCCGCTGACTCTGCGTTCGGCGTTTTATCCGTTGATCGGCGATCGTATCTGGGGGGGCTTCGGCCATTTCATCGATGTTACGGCGGTGCTTGCGACACTGTTTGGCCTGGCAGTATCACTTGGCTTCGGCGCTGAGCAAATCGCAGGCGGCCTCAACTACCTGTTCGACATCCCCAACCACAACCTGACAAAGGTCCTTTTGATAATAGCGATCATCAGTATTGCCCTCGTGTCGGTCGTGGCCGGCCTCGATAAGGGCGTCAAGCGACTCAGCGAAATCAACATGGTAATGGCAGCAATGCTGCTGCTGTTTGTGTTGATTGCCGGTCCGACGCTCGTGATTCTGGCAACGATGGGGAACGCCGTTGTCGACTATCTTTATTACCTGCCAGGCTTGAGCAACTGGATTGGCCGGGAAGACTCCGAGTTCCTGCACGGCTGGACAACGTTTTACTGGGCCTGGTGGATTTCGTGGTCGCCGTTTGTCGGCATGTTCATCGCCCGTGTCAGCTACGGTCGAACCGTGCGTGAATTCATTACCTGGGTGCTGGTTATTCCGACAATTATCGGTGTCGTCTGGATGTCGACGTTCGGTGGCACCGCTCTCGAACAACTATTCGCCGAGGGCTATCGGGGCGTTGCCGATTCGGTACCGGAACTTGCGTTGTTCAAGATGCTCGAAAAACTTCCCTTTACCGGGCTGGTCTCGACAATAAGTGTGTTTCTGATCGCGATTTTTTTCGTGACGTCGGCGGACTCCGGCTCGCTCGTCATGGATATCATCACGGCTGGCGGTAAGATGGACGCACCGGTGCAGCAACGCGTTTTCTGGTGCCTGTTGGCCGGCATCGTTGCGATAGCACTGATGTTGGGAGGTGGCATGGCGTCGCTTCAGGCATTGACAATTTCCATTGGCCTGCCGTTCGGCGTCGTGCTGTTAATCATGTGTGTCGGCCTGGTCAAAGGCCTGCGGGAAGAATAAGCGCGACTCAGATCGTTGAAAAGATGGTGGCCGGCTTCGGCGAGCGTGCCAATACAACAACTCTAACAGGGTGTGCATATGAACTTGGGCCTTTCCACTTTGTTTTCCGTCGGGCTGCTGTCGAGCTTGGCGGTAATTACGGACGCTGCGGCCGAGATCGTTGTCGGCGACCGCCGCACGAGCTGCGCCGAGGATCCTGCGTGT
>Ga0209567_10000442_pt1 | contig 22734 bp, 21 predicted proteins | sample COG_12_FD_184756 | JGI IMG/M metagenome (GOLD analysis project Ga0209567, IMG submission 184756) | Pelagic marine sediment microbial communities from the LTER site Helgoland, North Sea, for post-phytoplankton bloom and carbon turnover... | ecosystem: Environmental > Aquatic > Marine > Neritic...
TGAACCAACTCAACATCCAAAAACATGACGCTCTGCCTAACTGGAATTACACCTTCACCCCTTCGTAGAATACGAAGTTATTTATGAGTGGCCCCTTAGGAGGTATAATGGGCAGGAATATTTACGTCGGAAACTTACCTTTCTCAGTCAACAAGCAAACCCTGCAGGATAGGTTTAGCCAGTGTGGCATGGTGGTGGCTACGGTCGCGGTGGCGATCGCGGCAATCGCTGAGTAAACTTAGTCTTGGTATCGATTTGGGTGCATCGTTATTAGCACGCAGACGGCCTGACGAGCGTAACAACGAATGGGGGTCGAAATGGCCAAAAGCAAACATACATTCGCCAAACGGCAACGTGAGGTGGAAAAAAAGGTGACTTCTGTTTGCGCCCCTGGAAACCATGTAGATTTCCCTCCTAGTAGTTAATGGAATTAAAACAGATTTGGGTCGATGCCGACGCTTGCCCGAAAGTGATCAAGGAGATTCTGTATCGAGCCGCGGATAGGCTGAGCGTGCAGGTGACCTTGGTTGCCAACCAATTCCTCGAAGTTCCCAGGTCCCGCTATATTTGTTCGATCCAAGTTGCGGCCGGCTTTGACGTTGCGGACAACCACATAGTGCAGCAAGCCAAGACGGGCGACCTAGTGATAACTGCGGATATACCGTTGGCTGCTGAGGTAGTCGCCAAAGGCTGCCAAGCCCTGAACCCACGTGGTGACCTCTACACCGAAGACAATATCCGCCAGCGTCTGAGTATGCGAGATTTTATCGACACCCTGCGTAACAGCGGAGTAGATACAGGAGGGCCAGCGTCGTTCAGCCAGGGTGACCGCCGGGCCTTTGCCAACCAGTTGGATCGGTTGCTGGCCAAGTAAATTACGGAGTCAACGACGCTCGACGGTTCGGTTCTATACCAGCTGATCAAGGCGACCGTTTCTTGCCGGGCCCCGACTCACGCGGCGCTCGTCACGCGCATCTGACCTTATGTGTCAACAAAATTTGATCGGGCGCTTTCCAGCAAAGCCTTTTCGAATGCTTCGTTGTCCGGAAACCGTTCGCCAAAAGTGGTTTCCCAGAATTTCGCTTCCTCCATGCACAGGTAGAAAAACACCTTGCCGTGCCAGATCGAAAAGGCCCGGTAAGCATGGCCAAACAGCTTCTCTTTGATGTGGCCCGGGTAGGTCATTTTCCCTTCCGGATTCGGGGACATCGACATCTGGTGGATCTTGGTCTTTATGCCGCTGGTTCGGATTTTACGAATGATGGGTTTCGGAAACGTCAGCGCTCCGAACGAAATGAAGGCCACTTCATCGTGATCGAAGTTTTCAGTTACTCTCTCGATCAATGACGAATATCCGCCCTGCCAACCCTCGTAGTACACCATGGGGTGCAGGTGGAAAGCCAGCTTAATACCCTTGTCCGACATCCGCCGCGCGGCATCCAATCTTTGCGAGAGGCTCGCGGTAAAGTGCTCTTCATTTTGAACGACAACATCCGGATTCAAGGACCAGGAGCAGATGATGTTAGCCGGCACATCGGATCGTAAAAAGTGATCGATGTTTCGTGACTTGGTTTTGAATTCGAGCACGGCATTGGGCCACTTTCTTGCAAATCGAAACATATCGTCCAGGATACCGTTCTTGTTCCCCCACATCAGGGCATCGGAGGACTGCCCGGTGCCAATGTGGTATCCCTTTTCCGGGTCGAGTTCTATGGCATCCAGCTTTTCTCCGAAATCTTCATCGAACAGAATATTATCGCCGGTATACATCGTCTGAATGCTGCAGTAACTGCAACCGAAGCCGCAGTTTTTCACGGCGTCAATGGTGCGCAGATTGCAGCAGAGTGTCGTCTCCGACTGCACCGGACACATCCCAAAAACCCTCCCTTTTTGAACGTCCGTGCGGATTTTTGCGTTTTTTGCGCGGTATGGCGGACCGGTGTTTTCCTTTGTGCCGTAATTGGTTTCTTCCTCCACCAGCTTTTTCAGCAGCTTTTCCTGCCTATCAAAAGCCCATTTCTTGAATTCCCTGCCGCATAAATCGCTTTCTTTTCTCCACTGTACCCAACTGGAGCTAAGGGATTTCTCGTTCCACATGGTCAGATCAATACTGGACTCGACGAAGCTTGCCAATTCCCGCAGGGTGAAGCAATTGTCGAACGCGATTGTGCGAACAACTTCTTTCTCGCGCCTATCCAGGTTTTGAAAAAGAGTTTGGGCCTGGATCTTGTTGAACTTCTCTCGGTATGGTTCTCTCGCTTTCATCTCCGGAGACCTGTTCGTCTTCTATTGCCCGAATCAATCAACATATAGTGGATGTTAAGGTTGCCAATATTCACTTAGCCCTGCTTGAATTAAAGCGTATATAAAAAGGGGATCGAGGTCCTGTCACATTAACGGGCGGTTTTGGCACACTTGATCAATGAACATGACGTCCCGCGCAATGCGCACCTGAGGTTTAGGAACTAATCCTCAGAAAATCTCACCAAACAGCATCTGCATGGATTTCCATGAGGCTTCATTGGCAGACTGGTCGTATTTGAGATTCTCGATGCCAAAGCTGCCCGCGTCAGGATTGGTGAACGCGTGACGGGCACCGTCATGACCATGGAAGGTCATCATGACGCCGGCTTCGCTAAGTGCGGCTTTGAATGCCTCAACCCGTTCGGCCGGAATAAAGGCGTCATCGTTGCCATGCTCGATCAACACCTTGCCTTTGATCATGGTCGCCTCGTTACCATTCGGTAATGGCAGTGAACCGTGGAAACTGACCACGCCTTTGAGATCGGCTCCTGCATAAGCGAGCTGCATTACGGTCGCACCGCCAAAGCAGTAGCCCACTGCCGCAATCCGGTTGGCGTCGGTGAGTGAATTCTCGCCCAGTTGCTCAAGTCCTTTCATGGCGCGCGTTCGCCAAGCATCGAGGTCCGCAGTTGTCGCGCTTGACCACTCCTTCGCCTGCGCAGGGTGCGTCGTCACCTTGTCACTGCCGTACATGTCGAGCGCAAATGCCACGTAGCCCATTTCAGCGAGCAGCGCCGCACGCCCTTTAGCATAATCATTGAGTCCCCACCATTCGTGTACCACCAGGACACCGGGACGCTTGCCCTCAATCGAATCATCCCAATATATGTGTCCGGTCAGTTGGGTCTCACCGTCCTGATAGGAGACGGGCTTGGACTGTACGGCGGCAAGCGCTCCGGAAACGGTCAGAACCGACCCGATCGCAGCCACAAAAATGCTTGCAAGTCTCATTGCTGAAATTTTCCTCCAGATTTGAACAGATGGATACCGCATCATATCTCAACCCAAAGCGATGGAGAATGATCGGAATCGGCCCGACCTCGGTAGAATCTCCGATTTTAGCTCCAAATGCTGTTTGTGGTTCTATCGATCTGCCACCTAACATGCATAGTAGCCGCCTCAGCCCGGCCGGACCTTTCCGGCTTCCCTGCCGGGCCGGTTTTTGCGCCGATAATGCTCGACGATGGCATCGTGGATCGGCGCCATGTTCAGCTGGTAAAAATCCAGGCCGCCCCGGCGGAGTTCGAAGTCTTGGTGCTCGCCAACGCCGATCTCGCGCCAGTATTCCGGGTAATCGTCGAACTGCAGTTCGGGCAGCGACTCGTCCAGCGGTGTGAACCGCCCCTGGCCCTGCGATCGATAGGTATGAACGTGGAGGCCCGAGCTGTCCGTCCACTGGTTAAGGCGCAGCGCCCCGGGATGGAGGGCGCAGCCAATGGCCGCTCCCAGGAGAACACCCAACACCGCGCTTTCCAGGTTGGGAACACCCCTGGCGCGCAGCAGACGGGCCGCGACAATGGCCGCCAACAGCCCGCCGGTGGCAAATACTTCGTAGGCGGGGCGGGTGACATAGGTCTCCCCGATCAGCACGAAACCGTCGATGACGGTATAGGCGGCCAGCAGGAAGAACAGCACCACCACGCCCAGGGCCCAGGGGTTCTTTTCCAACGCGAACCCGGTGGATCCTGTTGGTGCGGGCTCGATCTCGACACCGCGTACATGTTCTGCGATGTACCTGACGACGGCGCTCTCCGTGGTCAATGCCTCGTACTCGGGTCCCAGCTGTTTTTGCAGGGCATCGACGTAGGCCTTTTCCTTGCGCAGCGTGCGGGGCCGGTAGTAACGCGGGTCCACCCAGGGATAGATGAGTATCCGACGCCGCTTATTGCCGGTTTCGAAGAACAGGGAAGTAAATTGCCCGCCGGCAAACTTGAACATCGGCCCGATCCATGCCCTGCGGACCTCGAGCCATTGCAGCGACCAGTCCCGATGCAGGAAATTGAGCGGCCCGGGCAGTGGGGATCGGAACTCTATTCCGGTTTCTGTGAGTATGAGACGTTCGCGATTGCGCGATCCGATAGCGAGGATTAGGAAGAACACCAGCAGTACCCCCAGCCAGACCATCGTCCGCTGTTGGGGAGAGCCGGGCAGAAAACTTCGGTTGTGCAGGACCAGCAATCCCATCTCCTGATAGTGTTTGCCTTCGCCGATAGTTCGGGCGTGGTGCTGAACAGGTCCGCACCTCCACCTTCTGGTAAGTGTAGACAAGGGCATAGTGCGGACAAAAGCCCTATTCCTGCGAAGACGACCCCTATCGAGGAACCGTTAACAACACGTTTCTCCCTGATCACCACGAAATCTTGCCCGGGTATGGTGCGCTCGTTTTCCTATTTTCCGGTTTAAACATCCTTTTCCAGCCCTGGGGCCAACCGATATCCTGCCGCGTCGCTGTAGGTAGCGGCAAGCTGGCGAAATTCCGGTGAGTGAGTATTTTATCGATGACTACCAGGTCTTCGATACAGGCGATTACCTTGGCAGTACCTCAGCAACCGGAAAGTTTGAGCATCGCCCTGACGTCACCGCATCAGAGGCACGTTCGAACTCGGCCAATAAAGCGTCACCACGAAGCTCACGCACATGTCACTTATATTTAGTAATGATGTCGCTGAAACGGCGGAAGGTTTCTTGGATTAGCTTGTGGGCTAACTCTTCGTTTTGTTGGACTAATGCTGTAGAGCCAGCAAGGTCCGCATGCAAGATGAAAGCAAATTTGGACAGTAGCCGTTCTTCTGTCATGAAAAATGATCCTTGGGATCAAGAGAGGAACTATGGTAGTACACCTCAGGATTCGCTTTCGCCTCGGCGTCCAGTTATATCGAAGGCATTACACGCAGCGCTTCGATCGCGGACAATTCGTGTCATTGCGACTAGCAGTGGGCCATAGGATTCACCCTTGCCGTAGTGCACAACACTTCACAAATCTCAAATACTTAACCGTCCACCGAAACGAGGTAACTCCATGTGGCGCACATTGACTGCATCCACTTCATTGTGTATCGTCGAGGAAGTTTTTAGTACATTGCTATTAAAGGTTAGGAGATGCTCGAAGCAGAGTGGATCGGAGTTGCGGGGCTGATCATGTTTGCATTTTTTGGATTAATCATGTCACTGGCTCCGTCGGTACGGAGACTTGATGGAGCCACAGTTGCACTTCGTGGAACAGCAGTTGTCTTCACACTGATTGCGCTTGGAATCGCTGGTAGTCTACTTCGCTGAAAGTAGGGGGCATGTCGTTGATAGGGGCTAGCAAGGCCTTTGCGCGCCTCGTCGAATACATCGAATCCGGCCAGAGCAGGCCGAGTCTGCTTGCGAACCACCTCCTGAGCGAGTTTCACCGCGCCCAGACCGACTTCATGGTGAAAACCTATGTTGGCAAGCGTCAGCATGGCATGCAACAGCACGTTGCAACCGGCTTCGAGGTCTTCGGGTTCGGCGCTTTCCTGTTCGTTGTGGCTGAGTCCGCCCGCACAGGGCACGAATATCATCGAGGTCGGCGCCACCAGGCAAACCTGGCAGGCGTCGTGACCGGCGCCCGACACCATTTGCTGATGAGCGTAACCGAGCGCCTCGGTCGCCTTCGACACCGCCGCGATACAGTCGGGATCAAACTTGACCGGCGGCTTGTCCCAGATTTCTACGAGCTCACATTCGACCCCGTGTTTGTCGGCGATGGCCGGCACCATGGCGTTTATCTGTGCCGCCATCTGCGCCAGCACGGCTTCATCCGGGTTACGGATATCGATGGTGAAGAACACTTCACCGGGAATGGTATTACGGGAATTCGGCCTGACTTCCATCTCGCCTACGGTACTGACCGCCTGGGGGGCATGTTCGAGAGCAAGCGCCTGCACCATGGAAATGACTTCGGCCGCGGCGACGAGCGCGTCGCGCCGACCCGGCATCGGCGTCGAACCCGCATGCGAGTCCTGGCCTTTCAAGGTTACATCATACCAATGCTGGCCCTGTCCGCCGACGACTACTCCAATCTGATGATTGTCCGCTTCCAGAATCGGCCCCTGTTCGATATGCGCCTCCAGTAACGCCCCGATCCTATTTTCACCGCAGGGCATATCGCCTTTATAGCCAATGCGCTCCAGTTCCTCGCCGAGCGACTTGCCGTCACTATCGGTGATCGCCCAGGCAAAATCCTTTGCGAACAGCCCGGCATACACGCCCGACGCGATCATCGCGGGAGCAAAGCGAGACCCTTCCTCGTTGGTCCAGACCACCACTTCAAGCGGTGCTTCTGTCGTCACATCATTGTCGTGCAGGGTGCGCACCGCCTCGAGCGCCGCAAGCACGCCGTAGATTCCGTCGAACTTGCCGCCGTGCGGCTGGGTATCGAGATGGCTGCCTGCAACGATCGGTGGCAGGTCGTTATTACGCCCCGCGCGTCGCGCAAAGATGTTACCCATGTCGTCGACCCGAATGCTGCAACCGATTTCTTCACACCAGCGCACGAAAAGATCACGCCCCTCGCGATCGGTATCGGTCAGCGCGAGGCGGCTGGAACCGCCATGCTGGCCGGGCCCGATCTCCCCCATTGCCATAATACAGTCCCACAGGCGTTGGCCGTCGACGCGTAACTGGGTTTTTGCTTTCATAGTGATACCTGGTCTCTTTTCAATGCCTGACAGAGGCAATGTACTCCACCGCCCCCCAAAGTAAACATCGACATGTCCGGCGCAAACACTTGATAACCACGATCCCGCAAGTCCTGGTTGAGTTTGACACTGCCCGCCATTGACAACACCCGCTTGTTATCGAGCGACACCAGGTTTACCCCGAGATCCTTGGCTTCGGCGAAACCGAAGAACTCCTGCAACATGAACACAAACCAGCAATAAGGTCAGGCTGGCTAGACCTTCATGTATCTCTTCCCAAATGCTTTCCGATTGTTCCCCACCATCATCAGCATAAGCCTCCAAAATTAGTTCAACGTTAACCTCGGCCAGTGGACCTTTACCTGCATCTGCATACAGGTGCAGCCCGGTCCAGGCGACCAGGAATATGGTTATGAGCAATGCTAATATCATCCAGCCTGCTATTGGATTGTGCCCAATATAATGCTTTGGTTTCTTTGTAAATAAAGATTTGAGGTAAACAAAGGCGGCTTTCTTGCCATATATGAAATTGTTGAATCGCGCATATTTAGTACCTATCAGACCCCACAACACTCGAAATAAAATTAACCCCAGCACAACATAACCAGCATATACATGGATATGTTCAATATCCTCACTGATGTAGGCTATTGTATATAACAACACCAATGTCCCAGACTTTTATCTGAGGGTTTTCTTGCTCTTCCAAATTTGAATGCATAGGAGTAACCCGGGTAATAAAGAAGAAAATTCTTATCAGGTATTCTATTTTGTTGGTCTGATGAGGACATTATTTTGATATCAATCAAAAATAGTACTGGGCGACCGCTTATGTCCGGTTGCGGCGGTTGACTGCGGCGGTAATGTGGTCAAATCGCATCCGATTTGACGGTCCACTTACCCGGGGTGATTGCCCCTTCGATTAAGACAACCAGCAGTTAGAATTTATAACCTGCATCAGACCGTTCACGACCATTACGAGACCCTCGACACACGGGTGATTCTTAAGCTTCTACTTCAATTCTGTATCCGAAAAACTTGGCCGCCACCGCGCAAGGTGACCAAGCCGGCCAAGGCAACCGCCGTTATACCCGCACCTGCAATGAATGTGCTGGACGGCCCGTAGAGATCCCAGAGTAATCCGGCGACCAAGTTCCCCCCCAGTAACGCTAACCCGGTCACCAAATTGAAGATGCCGAAGGCGGTGCTCAGCGCATTGGGTATCGAGTTCGTTCGGCGGATGGGCGATGGCAAGCAGATCGAGGTGGTTTAAGGCGTACTGGTGTGGCGCGCGATTGTCCGCTCATATAGACTATATGCGGCGAGCTAGTGGCGTCGCGTAGCCGCTTCTCACCCGTCGGCAGTTTAGCCGTTCCGAAGTTCCATGCCAGCCGAACCAAGCCAGGTTAGTCCATGTCCAGGGCGAATCTGATGTTTATATATTTTGTATAGGTGCCCCTTAGCATTCTCATATCGCGCTCACAATATACGACGCTGTTGCGGAAGATATTTCCATTTCTTCGATGGCGTAATCGGGTTACCAGAGAGACTCTCGGCGCTGATCTGATTGCGGGATTGACCGGCGCCGCCCTGGTGCTGCCGCAAGGCGTTGCGTTTGCGACGATCGCAGGAATGCCGCCTCAATATGGATTGTATGCGAGCATGGTACCCGCCATCATCGCCGCTCTTTTTGGGTCTTCCTGGCATTTGGTGTCCGGACCGACCACGGCGGCATCGATCGTGATGTTTTCGGCCTTGAGTGCACATGCCGCTCCGGGTAGTGATCAGTACATCGCGCTGGCTATCACCTTGACGTTTATGGTCGGGGTGATCCAGTTGGTCATGGGGATGGCCAGAATGGGGACGCTTGTTAATTTTATATCCCATTCCGTCATAGTTGGATTTACGGCGGGAGCGGCAATCCTGATCGCAACCAAACAGGCGGACAACTTTTTTGGTTTGGAATTGCCCGCGGGCGAGCATTTTTACGATACGCTCTACTATTTGTGGCATCACTGGCAGGATATCCACCCGTTGGTATCGTTGGTAGCGGTTGTTACTCTTGGTTCGGGAATCGTGGTGAAGCGGATATGGCCAAAATTTCCGGCTATGCTGGCGGCACTGATCGTGGGGAGCCTGGTCGGCGTGCTGCTCAATCTCGTACTGGACGAAGCTGTGACTGGGATCCAGATGGTCGGTGCATTACCGCAGCAGTTGCCGCCGCTATCGTTGCCGACTTTTTCAGTTGGAATATTCAAGGAATTAGCGCCGGTAGCCCTGGCGATGACGCTGTTCGCGTTGACGGAAGCGGTGTCCATTGCTCGATCGATATCGATGCGTTCGGGCCAGCCTATAGAAGGCAACCAGGAGTTTATCGGGCAGGGTCTGTCCAATATTGCAGGCAGTTTTTTCTCTGGTTATGTCGCGACCGGGTCTTTTAACAGGAGCGGCGCCAATTATGACGCCGGGGCGAAGACTCCGCTCGCCGCGGTGTTTGCAGGCCTTCTGCTTATCTTCCTGGTATTGGCCTTCGCCCCGCTCACCGCCTACCTGCCTAACGCGGCGATGGCAGGCCTTTTATTCCTGGTCGCCTGGCGATTGATCGATTTTCATCAGATTAAGAACATCGTTCGTGCCGACCGCAAGGAAACGGTGGTCATGGCGGTGACCTTCTTCGGCACGTTGTTCCTGGAACTGGAGTTTGCAATTCTGCTGGGGGTGATGCTGTCTCTGATGATCTATTTGAGACGGACATCCAGACCGCGGGTGTCGCCCCGGGTGCCGGACCCCGATTCCCCGCATCGCAAGTTCACCTCCAGTGTTTCATTACCCGAGTGTCCGCAGCTCAAATTGATACGAATTGACGATTCATTGTATTTTGGCGCAGTCGCCCACGTGCGTGAAATGTTTCGTCGCTTTCGGGAGCATTATCCGGAGCAGAGGCAGTTGCTCCTGCTCACCAAGGGAATAAATCATGTTGATATTGCCGGCGCCGAATTGCTGCTGGATGAAGCCACGACGCGCCGGAATCTGGGAGGCGACATGTATCTCTATAAGCTCAAGGATAGTGCCACCGACGTATTGGAGCGCGGTGGATATATGGACAAACTAAACCGGCAAAATATGTTTGATTCGAAAGAGGATGCGATTCACCAAATTTTTGACCGGCTCGACAAATCCGTATGCCAACGTTGTGACAGGCGCATTTTTCTGGAATGTCAGCTTTATGCGCCGACCGAAGCTTGCTGAGGTCGTGTCATCCAGGCCGAGAAAGTAAGCCCGAAAACGTTATGATTCGTGTGAACAACTCGACCCGGTAGGCAACTACGAAGTTTGCCCTCACTGAATTTTGATGCGCCTCGCTGCCGACGCGTAATTATGCTTGGAATCACAGGATATGACTGCACCGTGTCCGTCAGTAGCCGGCCAAATCCAGTCGTTCAACAACCACGCTCACTGGGTGAGTTTACGCTTTTCGATTTTTTTAGCTAAAGGTTAGCGTTAGCCTGCTGGGCAAACCAGCGATGAAAGTGACGCGTCGAACGATCAAGCATCGGGGTGAGTATACCGCCGTCGAATACGTCGATCCGGCGCCCCATCTGCAAACCCTCCACCGCGGCGACATCTTCCTGGAAAACCACTCGCCATCCCTCGAGGATCGCCTGGCGCGTATTGATGTAAGTCTCGTCACTGGCGCTGTCACCGACAAACAACAGTTCCACTCGTTCTAGTGTTATATTGGTATCCAGTGGAATCAGCAGCATGGTGAAAAAATGATCCCGCTGAATTCCGATCAGGACATTGGGGTAGAGCGCCGGATACTCGGCGGTGTTTCCGAGTTCTTCCGTCCAAGTGCTTATGGTGGGCATTGGCGTGCCGGTGCCGAGATTTGGCCGGTAATTGTTAACCCCCTGACCGGCAAAGTTGTCCCGGCTCACGATGCAATAATGGTCCTTCAGGGGGGAGTAGCTGTTCAACCCGGGGTGTACGAACGGCAGGTGATACGCCTCGAGGTAGTTTTCCAGCGCTAGTTTCCAATTACTCGCCACCTGCATTTCCATGACGCCATCGCTTGCAGGGCGCATCTGGCCTGGCCCCTGGTCTCCCCAAAAACGTGCAAGATGCATCTCCAGGGGTGCGATCCAGGCGGAAAAGTCCTCGGCCGCGCCAGACAGGTTGACGAACACGACATCCATCCAAATATGGTTCCGCACCTCGTATAGTCCGAATTGGCTCTTGTCGAAGCCGTCACTGTGATGCACGCCCGTGCCCCCGATATGGGGTGTTCCCTGCAGCTGCCCATCCAATCGGTAGGTCCAGGCGTGATAGGGACAGCGCAGAAGTTTTACCCCGGTGCAAGGTTCATCCACCAGCTGCCGGCCACGATGTCGGCACACGTTGTAAAAAGTCTTGATCTCTCCAGATTCAGTGCGCAGAAGGATAAGGGATTGATCCAGCACATCTACTTTTTTAACGTCTCCCGGGTTCGGTACGTCAGCTGCGAAAGCCACGCCGAACCAACCGTGGCCAAAAAGGTTTTGTCTTTCCCACAGGAAAAAGTCGTACCGCGTATATACGCCGTTTGGCAGGCCCCGGTCTCCTGTCGTGCTGTGTGTAATTGAATCGAATAGCTCTTTCATTGACGAACTCGCAATCTGGAATGGGTAAATCGTGAAAGGTACCACTAATCACCATAACGGACCACGTACCAAGTCCGGGCTCATATACTTCAACTACAGGATCGCTATTCGACGGGGATGTCCGCCCTTTGGCGAGGGATTTCACGCTGACCTACTTGCACCGCTCGAACTCTGCGCTGTTTACAGCCCGGGTTTTGCTGACAAGTTCGCACCAATCACAGGGCTTGAAGACTTTGCCAGGCGGCCATTGATTCAGGATAGTCACCAACTTTGGTACACCTTGTTTGAGGAAGCCGGGATAGAAGTCCTCGGAAATCGAATCCCTCTATAGAGTTGGTAGTAGACTGGGCTCTTTCCGAGGTTCGACGTGGTAGAGCGGAATCCGAGACACCCTAATATTAGCCGGAATTAGAATACTGCATCGCTTGTAGTATAGTGGGGCGGCTTGCTTCACGCGGAAGTCGGGCGAATTCCGTCAATGGTTCCAGGAGTAATCCATTGCTCGATACTGAAACAATCAAAGATCTGATCAGGGGCTCGGAGCTTTTTAGCACCCTGGACGAAGGTGAATGCGGTGATCTGGCTGCAGAAGCAACAATAATAAAACATGGATCGGGGAGCAGAATTTTCAGGCAGGGCGACGTTGCCGACGCGCTTTACGTTATTCAAAGCGGGCAGGTCGAAGTAGACGCCCGCACGCCGGGCGACGACTTACTTAAACTCACGCGAATGGGGCCGGGACAGGTGCTTGGCGATATGGCTCTGCTGCCGGATACGAAACGTCTGGCCACGGCAACGGCCGCAACGGATGTCGTTCTGATAGCCCTTGACTCTCATGCCCTCGATCGGCTCAGCCACACAAGCAACCATGCCGCACTCAAGATTCATCTGCAGTTTGGCAAGCTCATAAGTGGACGAATTAGAAATATAAATTCCAGCATCGGAAGACCGAACATCCAGGCCGCGGCGGCCGAAAAAATCACCTCACTACCACCGGAGAGAAGCGCCGTTTCGTCGCATTATCGCAAGTTTATGGGTCAGATGCCTTTCTTTGATTCATTCACCCAAGGCGAGATCGACGAAATGGCGGCGTTGTTCATCGAGCACCACCTGGCCAGGGGGCAGCAGATATTTTCAGAGAACGTGCCGGGCAATTCGTGTTTTTTGATCGCCCGGGGGGCCGTCGAGATCACGATTGCTCACGGTCGCGGCACGCGCCGCCTTGCCGTACTTGGCCCGGGCAGAATATTTGGTGAAATGTGTCTGCTCGACGGCGGCGTCCGCAGCGCGACCTGTACCTTGCGCGAGAACGCGGTGATATTGGAGCTGTCGGCGGAGGCCTTCGACGGACTCGTTCAATCCGGTTCCCGACTGGCCCTGAAATTCCTGACGTCTATAAATCATAACCTGATTTCCATGTTGCGGAAGGCCAATACAAGCCTGGTCGCGCTGGATCTATACGGAGCTGTTGATTCGGGACTCGGGAAAGGCGCGTCCGAAGAAAAGGAAGAACAGAGAGAGGAATATCAGCGAAATGCCTTGATCCGGAAAATCCGAGAGTCGGTGATCGGCGACAAGATTATGATGAGCGGCCCATTCGGGCCCTGCCGCATGGTCTATGCGGACTACACGGCGACCGGAAGATCCCTGACTTTCATCGAGGATTTCATCCGCCATGACGTTATGCCGTTTTATGCCAACACGCACACCGAATCCTCGGGGACCGGGTTGCAGACGACGCGGTTGCGCGAGGATGCGCGCAGCATCATTCTGGAATCGGTGGGAGGCTGCGAAGACGATGTTGTGATTTTTACCGGATCCGGCGCCACCGGCGCCGTCGATAAATTGATGACCGTACTTGGGTTGAAGCTGCCCCAGGAACTCGACGATCAATACCATTTCAGGGATCAGATACCGGAAAATGAACGTCCGGTTGTATTCGTTGGACCCTATGAACATCATTCCAACGATGTCACCTGGCGTATGTCGATCGCCGATACCGTAATGATCATGGAGGACAAGGATGGCCGCATCGACCTTGCTCAGCTGGAGCAGGAACTCGTAAGATACAGTAACCGCCGGCTCAAGATCGGCAGCTTTTCGGCGGCATCCAATGTGACGGGCATAATCTCGGATGACAAATCTATTGCGTCGCTGCTCCACAATCACGGAGCACTTTCATTCTGGGATTATGCCGCGGCATCGCCTTATGTTCAGATCGAGATGAATCCAACGTCTACGATCGGGGACCAGAAACTGGCATACAAGGACGCCATATTTATCTCGCCCCACAAGTTCATCGGCGGTCCCGGCACGCCGGGGGTGCTGGTCGCAAAGAAAGCGCTGTTCAAGAACAGGGTGCCTTCAATCCCGGGCGGCGGCACGGTCTCCTATGTCTCCATCGACGATCAGGCTTTTCTGGAAGACCCGGTGCACCGGGAGGAAGGAGGCACGCCGGCGATAATTGAATCGATCCGGGCGGGGCTTGTGTTTCAGCTCAAGCAGGCGGTGGGTGCCAGGCATATCGAGCATCTGGAGCACGACTTTGTTAGTCGTGCGATCGATGCGTGGAGTAAGAACCCCAACATCTGGATACTTGGGAATCCCAACTTGAAACGTTTATCTATAGTCTCCCTGGTGATACGCCATGGCGAAAAGTATCTGCACTGGAACTATGTTGTTGCACTGCTGAACGACCTGTTCGGTATTCAGGCGCGAGGCGGTTGCTCCTGTGCCGGACCTTATGGGCACAGTTTGTTTGGAATCGGTCCGGAGCTGTCTCATTCCTACCAGTGCGAAATAAGCAAAGGGTACGAAGGCATCAAGCCGGGATGGGTGCGGGTCAACTTCAACTATTTCATCAGTGATGAGGTCTTCCGCTATATCGTGTCCGCCATCGACTTGGCTGCCACCCACGGCTGGAAGCTGCTGCCTCTTTACCGTTTCAATCCTCGCACATCCATGTGGGCGCATCGGGACGGTCCTCCGGAGCCGGTGCTGAGATTAACGGATCTTCGTTACGCGAGCGGCGAGCTGGAGGTCAAGGCACCGCAAACCGAGGAACCGGATGAGGTGCTGGCGGAGTATCTGGAGCGCGCCCGCGATCTTCTGGAAAACGCCCACGGTGACTACGGAGAGATCCAGGATCCCGTGTTGCCGGAGGAAGTCCAGGCACTGCGATGGTTTCCAATGCCCGGAGAGGTCACCCGGGAGATCGCCGGGAAGATATCCGGTTAACGGGGATAGTCCGTATGTGCAGGGCGCTTGCGTATCTTGGTCAGCCGGTACCCGTAGAGTATTTGCTGTACGGCAGCGATAGTTCGCTGGTGAATCAGGTATTCCACCCAAAATTGTTGTCTATGCTGAACCTCGCTGGATTTGGCATGGTGGCGTGGGACAGGGAGTCCCTGGAGCCGGATGTTCCCTGGCAATATCATTCGACCAAGCTACCGGTTTTCGACCAAAATTTAAGATCTGTCAGCAGAAAAATCCGCTGTAATAGTTTGCTGGCTCATATCCGGGGTGTGCCGCTCAACAGTTCCGCAGCCATCAGCGAGCAGAACCTGCATCCCTTTGTTTTTCCCGAAGTGTCCCTGACCATGGCGCACAATGGCGACCTGTATGATTTTTCCGTAATGCGCTATGCCCTGATCCCTCACATCCGTGACGAGTTTCTCCAGCGGTTATCCGGCAATACCGACTCCGAGTGGTTGTACGCACTTTTGATGTCCAGATTCGATGACCCTGCGGCACTCCATAGCGCAGCGGACATCGCCGATGCGGTCCAGCATATGCTGAACATCCTGCGCGAAGTTCGCAAAGGTCACGGCATAGAGATTTCTTCGTCAGTCAATCTTTTCATCAGCAATCCGAACTGTATCGTTGCTGTCCGTTTTACCTTCGATTACGGTTGTTACCCGCTTCTAGAGCAGGGTGAGGTGCATCAGGGTTGCGTGGATTACCTCAGCCTGTGGTTTACCCGGGGGAGCGACTACGCCTGCCACGGCGGGGAGTGGAAAATGGTGGGAGGAAGGGACGCGGCAGATGCCGTCATTGTCGCATCGGAACCCCTTAGCCTGGACACGTCGACCTGGGTCGAGGTCCCGGAATATCACCTTCTCGCGGTGGAAAAGCACGGCAACAAGATCGATACGAAGCTGATTGCGCTCGAGTAATTCTTCCCCAGGTGTGCAGATCCTGCGGTGCCGTCGTCCGCAAAAACCCCATCTGCCCTATTCCCGATGGCTTCTTCAAGCGTTGACCATCATTCACGATCTCCAACATGAAGTTCGGGATACGGTTCGCGGCAATCGACTCCGCTTAGGTGCGACGACCTTTTGCGGAGGACAACTTGCGAATTTGACTTCTGACTTCGGGACCTGTCGCAAATTTCCCACTTGCCATAGAACTAGAAACTTCTATCTTTAAGCGTATTGATGAAATTGTAAAATTTGTGCTTGCAGAACCGAATACTTAGATTTAGCTGCAGCAAATACGCCTAATAAAACACTGCACTCGGAAAAATCGACAGCTGCATTACGAATATTCCGTGGAGTGCGGTGTCAAGCATCAAAGCGATACAAACCAGGAGAGAGAATGCGAATCTTACTTACGTTATTGTTAATTGGTCTCTCGAACGGTCTAATGGCTGACAGTATTTTTATGGTTCCTGATAAAAATTGGGGGTTTCAGTTTAGCTCTCCTAAATTAATGAAACAAAAAGGTAATGCCTCCAAAACGGAATATCAATTTCAAGCTTCAACAGGCGGTGGGTTTGTCATTTCGGGCTTTGTAGAACCTGCCAAAGGGAAGGATGCCGATAGTGCCAGTTGTATGAAATACTATTGGGAACAGGCAGTTAAAAATCCCAGTATCCTCAAAGATACTATTAGCGTGGTGGCGCAAAAGCCCTTTGCGGTTGTTACCTACTTGATTGATACAGAATACAAAGGAAAGCGTTATATACAAGTCAATGCAAATTACTATGGGTTTCGCGAAGGTGACTGTATAGATTTTCATGTTTCTCAAGTTTTCCCCTATCAGGCTGAAATTGATTACAGCAACATGCTTGAATTTGGGAAAACATTTGGCTACTACCAGTAAAATGTTTAACCAGCCCGACAAGTAAAATGGCGACAAAGGCTGACCACCAGGAGGCGGATTGTACTGTGGGCGATCACGAGCCGATTTTCCGCACGGACCGCCAACGCAGGATCGTCGAATGGCGGCTCAATAATTGCCCCGAATGCAGTCGATATCTGAGAGAATTCCTCACGTCAGTTGAGTCGGGCACCCCGCATGTGCACGGCCACGGTGAAGCGGATATGCCGGTACAGGCTGACGGAACAGCACCGGTCACTCCTCCGGCAACGCATGAATGTGGTGGTGAAGATTTCGATGTGTTTGCATCCAGCCCTCTATTTCGGGGCCTTCCACTGCCCGACCTGAATCGGATATATGCGCAAGGAGAGAAATTGGAGTTGGAAAGCGGCTCGACGGCTATTGAAGAAGGCAAAATCAATACGGGTCTTTACGTGGTCTTGAGCGGTGAGCTCCAGGTCAGCCTGCCTGCCGGGCCTGGGCGATATGGCGAAGTAGTGCTCGCCAAACGCAAACCACCGGATTGTTTCGGTGAATACGCATTTATCGACTACAAAATGGCGTCCGCGAGCGTAACCGCAACGCTAAAGAGCAGACTGTTCAAGATTGGCTTCGAAATTCTGGATAATTTCATAGATTCAGATCCGGAATTAGCTAGATCCATTTACGAAAACGTCCTGCTGCTGCTTATATCCCGCCTGCGAGCGGAAGACGCCGAACTGGATGTGTTCAGGCATGCCTAGAACTTGACTCGAAATGGGCTTAGTCCGCCAATGCGGTGTTGCGGAACGTTCTGCGGTGCTCATTTACTGCATGTAAACTGCGCTCCTCAATCAGTGCCCGCGCCTTGCGATGGTCGCCATTAAGTGCTCCGGAGCACAGGTGTTTCGAAATTTAGCGCGTGACACGGGGGCTAAAAACAGCCTTATGTAACTTGTAGATTTTATGGTGGCCAGGGACAGAATCGAACTGCCGACACGGAGATTTTCAGGCCAGTAAAATCAATACAACAACGGGAACATCAGTCTTGGCCGGATAGTGCAGATGAAGCAAGACAGTAACACCGAACTTTCGGGACCAGCGGGGAGATGCCTATAAATTCGTGGCCCCTTCATCACGCAGCATAGCGCGGATACATTCTTCAAGCGGCTTTAGGTGTTTGTCGATGACCGATGCGACGGTCATCGGGTCGATATCACCCAGATAGTTATGCACAAGAATATTGCGAAACCCACTGATTTCAGACCACGGGATAGTCGGACAAGCTATCTTCTTGTCCTCCGGCAACAACTGCGTGGCTTCAGACAGTGTCTGCAAATTACGTAACGTGGCATCGTAAAGCACTTCATCCTGCGTAAGGTCACCCCTCGCCTGAATGCGTTGGATTTTGGCGATGGTATCCAGATTATGCTGCGCATAGGGCTGCCAAGGTTTGCTCATATCTCCACGGCCTCACTCAACACGTACTCGCGGATATGACGATTGAGCTCATGCTCGGGGACGACGTCCACGTGTCGATTCAGTAGCTGTGCAAGTCGCTCGGCCAAGGGTAATCGCTGACTGGAAAGATCATAACCCCGAGGGAATTCCACCAGAAAATCGATGTCGCTATCGGGCCGCTCTTCATAACGGGCAACAGACCCAAACACACGGATGTGCCTGGCCCCGAATTCGTGGCCAAGCGTGGCGATGGAATCCTTTTTTCCCGCAGCTCATCCAACAGCACGACTAACTCCTACTTTCTCAATTCTGGTTTGCGAACAAGTTCAGTATAATACGTGAATATAGGACGACACACGCGCTTTCCCCTGAAGATCATTCCCATCGAGCAATCGCTGCCACTGTTTTTCGCCCTGATCACACCGGAATCTTGCCCGAATCCGCCATGCTGACCTGAGAGTATTCTGGATTTTTGCTCTTTCCACAGCCCATTCATGTGTGCAGGTCAATCGATACCCCGTCGTATCTGCGCGAAGCAGCAACACAGATTGAACGGGGAAACCGATCCCCTTACGCTAACCTCTCTACGTCACCGGGTTCACCTGTTACCCGGTAAAATAATCCTTCCAATCAGGCTGGTGAATTGCAATCTAGTGAGAGAAAAAAAATCCCGTGTCTAGCTATCCGAATTAAGTTCGGCTCAACGATCCGCAATGGGGCTTTTGGCTGCCGGTGGATTTTGCGAGTAGGAGCATCAAACTTGCTGCACTGCGTCAGTCGGCAACCGGCCAGGAAGAGTCATTCGCCGCCTAAGCTACGACCGGCGGCTTCATACCGTTGCGGACCTTCACGAAACCGGGACGTCTACCGCTGCAGACCCGTTCCGGACTTGTCAAGGTGAAATGTTTCAACGTCTGCTTCCGATGATGAATCTTGTTCAGGATCGATATCGAAACCTGTGAGCAGTGCGGCGGCAACAGTTACCGGACGCACAAACTAGTCGCGGTGGACGATCAGACCATGGCCCTCAAACCTGCCGGGATCGCCGTCTTCTTCTATTTGGTCGTTCTTTATATTGGGTTTCGCAGGTCTGAGTGTTGGCATTGCTCTCGGTATCTCCAACGGGTTCGAGTTCAGGGAGAAAATCACTGTCCCGATAGGGATTGGGGTAGTGCTAACCCTGATCGGTCTGCTCTTTCTCTGGTTTGGGACCAGGCTTATGATATTCGATCGCTCCCGTGGGGAGTGCTGGAAAGGCCGCAAGGCTCCACGCGGAATCGCGGACGAACAGGAGCTTGGGAATTTCGTCAAACTGCAGGATATCGCTTATTTGCAGATCATAACCAAGGTCATCCCGAGCGGTGAGACACCCTACAACAGCTACGAGTTGAATGTCGTCTTGAATGACGGGTCGCGCTTCAATGCGGTAGACCACGGGGACAAGTCCAGGCCGATCACTGATCGGGAGTGGGATCGACTGCCGCCGTCCGCAAAGGCGGCTTATGAAATCTACCAAATTTTTTTCCGTCTGGTTGTGGGCCGCGGCAACGTCGGAAAACGGTTCGTCATGGCGCAGAAAAGCCTGCGTATTAACGTGAGGGAGACACTGGATCGAACCGGCGGAGAACCTGGCGGGTCGTACCGGGAGCCGCCCCAGATCGGGTACGAGTTGCACAACATTCGCCCCCGCTTAACAAGACTGAAACACGATCTGTTGTACCTGGATGATTATACAGAAGGGCAGATATACCGGTTTCTGGCAACAGCTCCCGGCCCCGTCAAAAGACAGTATGGCATTCGTCTGGATCCGCGCATCTCCAGAGAGGAGAAGCAGAAGCGGTTTCAATTCATCACGCGCGAGCTGGTGATACATGTGGTGGGCTGGGGGGATCTGGAGTTGTCGTTGCCCCGCGTATTCGATATCGATTTCGATCGAGATTTGAATAGTGCAGTGGTCAGTTACCGACTGCGATCTTCCGGGGGGCACGAACTGTTTCACAGGGTCGAAGGGACCTGGATGCGACGACGCGAAGGTCCCCTACGGCCGACTTGGCACAACTAGACGGTGTTCAAAGTCGAATTTGGCCCTGAATGATACCTTCATCCGGGCTTCCGACATGCCAGTATCCCACTCCTTTTAAACATAGCACGGGGTAATTTTCCCTGTGTCATGGACCACATTGAGGTATTCTTCAGCTTTTTCAATCCATCGATACCGATGGTGGTGACACACACCAAAGAACGGGAAAAAATCCAGAATGTATCAGAAGATGTCCATCTCATTCACTGGCAGAATTGTACCCGAATCTCCCGAGTGCGGGCCGGTTGATCCAGTGCCCCACGCACCAAGTAACCGGAGAACATTGTACCAGAGGAGTCACTTCATTAGTCCGTGGATTTGCCAGATACGGATCAACTCCTACACTTCGTTTTGGTTCCGTTACGCTGTATCGTTTCACCAGCCTTCTTTGCCAGAGAGGACCAAAAGATGAAGATTCTGAAGATAGTATTAGTGGTAGCCCTGTTGTTTCTGGTCGTCGGTGCCCTGCTGATGGCTGTCATGTCTCTGTTTGCCTATCTAGACCCCCATCTGGTAGCAATATTAGGGGAAAATTATGCCCCGATCCTGTTCGCGGTTATGGTAGTTATCATTGGTGTGATTATCTTATTTAACCCGAAGATACGAGGAGGAAGCGGCGGCTCGGGCAGTGGTGGCGACGGTGGTGGCGACGGTGGTGGTGGCGGAGACGGTGGCGGTGATGGGGGCTGATTTCCCTGCCGAATTGAACACCCGAAATTCAACCGGAGTCTGCTCAAAAGGGGGGACCCTGCGCTCCAGACTGATTTCATGTCTGCTATTCTGTTTGACCCTAGCGCCGGTGAGCTATGGGTCAGATCAGGGCTATTCCGAACAGGTAGCCCAGGGTACCCGCAGCAGAAACCTGATGCTGGTCGCAGAGTACGAACAACGCCCTGTATTGAGGATCACATGCGAGTATGTCGGCAAGGCACCCGGCGATCCAGGGAGTTACCGTAATTCACACGATTACCGCGCAATCGATACCGATTTCTACCGCATTGAGCTGCACAACCTAACTTCCGAGGAGATCATCGTGGAGGGCGTCTCCTATCGGCTCGAGTACGGCCGGTTTCGTGGCCAGCCTTATGCAACCGCGGCGTCCATCGAGTCTACTTGGGGGAGCAACCGGATTCAGGCGCTATCCTCGCTCTCCCGGGCCAACAATTTCGTGTATTCGCGCATGACGCCGAATACTCTGTTCAAAAGTTACCAGTTTCGTTTTGCCGATAGCAGTGACGGCAAACGCAGTTTCTCCGCTGAGGTACCTCTTGTCTACCTGCGTTGAACTGGGTGATGGGACAGAGACCCTGATTCGCATAGAGACTGAGTCGGACCGGGCGTCGTTGATCACCGCCTTTGCCGAACGATGCTTCATGGTTGGGAACTTTCCTTCGAGGGGCGGTGGTCACTACCGGTGGTTGCTGGACTGCCGCCAGGGCCTGGGTAGCGGTCTGTTTGCCCGCGGCATCGCCACGGCGATGCTGGATGAACTGAGGACACTGGGTATCCGGCAGTTCGCTGGGAGTGGGTTTGGCTCGTTCTTCCTGACGGGTGCGATGCTGGCGCTGGGGCACGATCTACGCGCTGGACTGTTGCGGAACGAACCGAAATCCTACGGGCACGGGCACCGAGTAGAAGGCGACCTCGACGCTGGACTGCCAGTTTGTGTCGTCGACGACGTGATCAACTCCGGAAAATCGGCCAGCCACGCGATCGACGTATTGCAGCGGGAGGGCTTTGATGTCACTACTCATCTGAGCATATTCAGCTTCAGCTCTGGCGCTGGCGTCTCTGAGCTGGAGCACCGCCGGGTACAGTGCAAGTGGCTCGCCAGTGTGCATGAACCGAGGAGAACCCAACATCCGAAGACACCTTGCGGCGCTGAGCCACCCCTTATTGAGCGCTGCGTACAACGTCTGTTGCGACTGCGTGGTGGGCGTTGAAAGGGCGGAGTGCCGACGGCGACGGCAAGACGCTGCAGCACGTGTGTCGCTACGCCTTGCTCGCTGCTTCACTTTGACCTGGGTCAAGCACCATTTCCGCTTACGGCCGACCATCACTGAACTGAATAGAGGCGGCTTGATTGAGTCTGATCGCTTACATCGTTTCCCATTAAGCAACGTCAAATCTGGTTAAAGTTTGGAAGCGGCGGGGGTTGAGCGTATCAATGTTAATTGATGGCTCTCACGGCTCTCCTTCACCCCCAACGGCAATGTCCGCTACCCGTTGAAGATACCGTGCCGGAACGGCACCACCCACGTGATTTTCGAGCCTGTAGACTTCATCGCCCGTCTGGCCGCTCTGGTACCGAAACAGTGTGTCAACCTCACCCGCTTTCACGGCGTCTATACTCCCAACAATCGTTTTCGGTAATACGCCACAGAGCAGTGCGCGCATTAGGGGTTTGGCCTTGCCTCACTCTCCTTCAAGGCCCGGAAACTCCGGCTCGAGCGCAGAATGTAACGAATACGATAGCCGAGCATTGCCCAGTTAACGGGTTTGCTGA
>Ga0209567_10000444_pt1 | contig 22651 bp, 12 predicted proteins | sample COG_12_FD_184756 | JGI IMG/M metagenome (GOLD analysis project Ga0209567, IMG submission 184756) | Pelagic marine sediment microbial communities from the LTER site Helgoland, North Sea, for post-phytoplankton bloom and carbon turnover... | ecosystem: Environmental > Aquatic > Marine > Neritic...
CCAAAGGGCTTGAACACGGATTCCATCTGCTCGGCCGAGAGCGGAGGCCCGTTGTCCGAGACGTCGAGCACGGCTTCATCGCCAAGCATGGCCGTCGTGACCCGTACGACCCCTTGGCCGCCCGGCCGTGACGCCGCCCGCTGAATCGCGTTCGCCAACAAGTTCAGGGCGATGTGGACGATGTTGGTGCGCGTCGCCATGACCTTGGGCTCGACGCCGGTGGCCACGTCGATGAGTGCGCGACCCCGAAGCCCGCTGTTCTCGGCCTTGCGAAGTGCGACCCGAACCGCGTCCGCCAAGTCGACGACCTCGATTTCCGCTTCTTCCGGCGCCTGGGCCATCTTTTCGGTGAGCTCCAAAATGCGCTTCACCCCGTCGCGCGCATCGCCCACTGCGGTGTCGACCTGCGCAAGCGTACCTCGCGCGCGCGTCATGTTCGGGCTCGGATCGGCGAGCGCAGCCGCCGCGGCTTTCACCGAGGTCTCAATGACGGTCAAGTTGTTGCGAATCCAGCCGAGCGGACTGCGAAGCTCGTCGGCAAGCCCCCCGGCCACGACGCTGAACGAATAGGCGCGCTCCGACTCGAGCAAACGCTGCTCGAGCTCGCGGACTCGCGTATTGAGAGAGTAGAGGTCGATCGCATCCCGAAGCTCGGCGCGCAGCGTCTCTGGCTCCCAAGGCTTGCGCATGTAGCGACGCACGTGCCCGCGGTTGATCGCATCTTCGGCCGCCTGCAAGTCGGAGTAGGCCGTGATCAAAAGACGAATCGCATCGGGGTAGTCGGCTTCGACCTTCTCGAGAAGCTCGATCCCCGTCATCCCCGGCATCCGTTGGTCGGTGAGCACGACCCCAATCTCGTGCTCCTCCATGAGCTGGAGCCCCTGCGCCGCGCTCGACGCGGTCAAAACCGGAAAGACATCACCACAAACCGCCTCAAAGACGATCAGATTCGGCTCTTCGTCATCGACGAATAGTACGTGCGCTGTCATGCCGCTTTCCCCCTGGCGGTTGGCTTCATCACGAAACGAGCCCCTCCCCTGAGCCTCTGCCTACAGCTTAGCGTACCGCCATAGCCCTTGGCGATTCTTCGGCTCGAATCCAAAGCACCTAGAATCGCCTCCCACGCCTGCGGCGAACAAGGGGTCGAACGTCTGTGCAGGTGCGACAAGGTCACCCATCGCTTGGTCCACTCTGTTAGCCATCACACGCTCCCAAAGCTCGTGAAGCGGTTCGAGCTCCACCCAAGACGCAGACGCCCCAGCGATCAGGCAGCTAAATCCATTGCAGGAATCTCCATCACGAAGCGAGCCCCGCCACCGTGCCGGGGTTCATACCGAAGCTCACCGCCGCAGTCTTGGGCGATTCGCCGGCTGAGATGTAGCCCGAGCCCCGTGCCTTCGCCTTCCACTCGGGTGGTGAAGAAGGGGTCGAAGATGCGGTGCACCACATCGGGCGGAACGCCCGGGCCATCGTCCGCAACAGCCACGGAGATCAGCTTGTCCGTCTGGCGAAGCTCGATCCAGATGTTGGTCGCATCCGAGCGAATCGAGTTGTCGAGCAGATTCAGCATGACCTGATTGAACGCCCTCGCGGGCGCAAACACTTCCCCGGTCGTCTCGTAGTCTTGATGAACGGCCACCCGGTGCTTGAGCTTATGGTCGAGCAGGCTGAGTGTGGACTCAAGGGCTTTCCGAACATTGCAGGGAACCAGGTCATCGCCGTCGGCCGGGCGCGCGTGCGCGTCGAGCGCGGAAACAATCCCGTCAATGCGCCCGAGCGCATCGACGACCAGGCCCATCAGTCTTTCGTTCGACACCGTCGATGAACCACCTTGCTCCAACACCTTTACCGCGTTCAACGCGGCGTTGAGGGGATTCTTCACTTCGTGCGCGAGGCCGGCAGCAAGCGTCCCTGCCGATGCGAGGCGGGCCTGGTCGGCAAGTTGCAGGCTCAAGCTGCGCATCTTCAAATGCGCGCGAATTCGCGCCTGGAGGACGTTGGCGTGGAACGGTTTCGAAACGAAATCGTCGGCGCCAGCCTCGAAACCTTCGAGTGCGGCGTCGTTTTCGCCGCGGGCAGTGAGCAGGATCACGGGGATGTTGCTGAGCGAAGGGTCCTGCTTGAGGGCACGAGCGAGATCCAGGCCGCTCACCTCTGGCATCATCACGTCGGTGAGCACGAGGTCCGGGCGATGCTTCTTCAGGAGCTCGAGCGCCTCTGACCCGTTTCGGGCGGCGTCAACGGTATAGGTTCGCGAGAGCAAACCGACGATGAAGCCTCGCAGGTCATCCTCGTCCTCCGCGACGAGAATCCTCGGGACTCGTCCGCGATCGAGCAGAACGCGTTCCGTCGGAGGCTCGCTCATCCGGAGCCCCGCCGTCGCCGCCGCTCCGTTAGAAGTTGGCGCCTCGCTCAGGCGGTCCTCCTGGCGCCGACCGGGATGCACCAGCGTCTGACCATGACGCCGCTCCACGACGTCCGTGTCGAAGTGCTCTTTTCCGCGCTTGAGGAAGAGAGTGAACGTCGCGCCCTTGCCGAGCTCGCTATCCACTGAAAGAGAGCCGCCGTGGAGCTGCGCGAGCTCGAGTGCCAGCGCCAGGCCGATGCCCACGCCACCCTGGTGACGCCGCTCGGAGCGCTCCACTTGATGGAATCTCTTGAAGATCTGCGTCTGGTCTTCGTGCGAGATCCCCGGCCCGGTGTCGGCGATCTCGACGGACGTTCCGTTTGGCCGGTGTCGCACTCGCACGTCGATCTTCCCGCCGACCGGGGTGAACTTCATAGCATTGCCGAGCAGATTCGTGAGAACGATTTCGAGTCGGTGTGCATCGCCAAACGTCTCGACGGGCTCTCCATCCGAAGCGAACGAAAGCTCGATTTGCTTGGCGGTCGCCGCCGGATGGGCGTTGCCTACGACCTGCTCAACGAGGTCTCTCAAATCCACCCGCGCGACGCGAAGACGCAGGCCACCCCCCTCGAGCTTGGCCAAGTCGAGCAAGTCGTCGATCATGCGCAAGAGCCTCGAGGCGTTTCGACGGACGACCTTGAGCGCATCACGATCCGCTCCTGGCCCAAGCGTATTCAACATTGCATCCACGGGTGACACGATCAACGTGAGCGGAGTTCGAAGCTCGTGACTGATGTTCGCGAAAAACTCCGACTTCATCTGGTCGAGCTCCTGGAGCTGCCCGTAGGCTTGTTCTAAGTCTCTCCTAGCGGACTGCGCTTCCATCCGGGAGCTGAACTCGCGGAATTCGAGCTGGAACCGATGCCGCTGGAACCCCACGACGATGATCGACACACAGAGCAACACGGCCTGGTAGATGACCGCCGTGCGAGCATCGCCGAGCGGTACCAGCCCCAAGATCAAAGGCGCGATGAATACTGCGTAAACCGCCAGGCTAAACGCCGCTGAACGTTTTGCCGGCCAGGAGATGAAGAAATTGACCCCGACAATGCCAAACATGAGCGTCAGGGCATATGGAGAATCGTACCCGGTATCGATCCAAACTTGAAAGTCGCTGTACACCGAGACGAAGAGGAAGAGCCAGAACACCAAGTCGTCGATGTGTACGAGCGTCCACGCGGCGCGCTTGCGAATCAACAACCAGGCCCCGAACAACGACGCAAGCCAGAGGATCGACCCGCCTTGAACGAGCACGAAGTGCTCTCGCATGAAGAACCAGCCGACGGGAACAAACGACAGCATCGTGAGCGCCGCGATCAAGACGCCAGCCGAAAGCCCGTGAACGTTCCGGTGACGGCGGTCGAGATCGAAGAGCGCTTCGAACTGCGCATCCGGAGAAGGCCCAACGCCCCCGCGATTCGTAGACTGTTCCTCCACTCCGCATATTACTCTAGCAAAGGTGGCGAGCTTCAACCAATCAGGCCGCCTGTTCCATCGCGGGGGTTTCCATCACGACACTAGCGCCCCGGTCCAACCGAGGACTTCCGGCCCTCGATGTGGGTTCGACGTCGCACCCCGTCGAACGTGACCGCGCCCGAAGCCCGAGCCCAGTCGCTAGGCCAACTTCTTGAGGGCGACCCCTCGCTCATCCGCACAGGCTAACATCGCCTCGCGCATCTCGTCCGGCCAATGAAGGATCCTCGGCGCGGCGCCGCGCTCGATCATCGCCCAGGACACGAGGCTCCGGCCCGCGGCGATCTTGGTGGCTCCCTCGGGCTCGTGGCGCAAGAAGTCGAAGCTGATGCGGGCACCGCGCTCGTAGAGCTCGTCCAGCCGCATCACCACGCTGATTTCGTCGAATGGCATGGCGTCGCGAAGCTGACTGATGCTCGATTCTGCCCGGTGGAGCTCGCCGCGAGCTCCTCTGTCTTCGAAATAGTGCGGAGCCGCGGATTGAAAGAAGCGATCCGCCACTCGGCCTTGCCATACCGCGTAGTTGGCGAAGTAAATGTTGCCTACGACGTTCGCGTCTTCCTGCGCCGTGCTGAAGCTCTGCTCGGCAAGAAGGATGCCGGGTTGCGGTCCGGGAGCCTTTGCAAAGAGGGGCGCACCGAGGTCCAAGTCGAGAGGGGGCCCCTTGGTGGGCTCGATCGCGTCGTCTCCCATGTCCTTCAGGAAACGGTAGAAGAAATCGGGCCACTCCGTGGCGGCAATGACCCCATGACGAATCGCCTTGACTGCGGACGTGCGCATCCGCGTCCATGCGATCAACTCGGGCACGCCGCTCGGGAAGGGAATGCGCCACCATTCGAAGATGTTCCCTGCATCGCCCCTGTTGACATACTCCATCCAGTATCGTGCCTCGATGAGGTCGTTGCGCAGAGGCACCTTGAAGATTCGGGTCTCGCACTCGTTGGTGGCGGACATGACGTCGTTGGACCCGAGCATCTCCAAGAGCCCTCGGTAGATGCCCGGCGTGTTAATCCCGCCCGTCTCGCGGATCTTGCCCGCCCAACGGAAGTAGCTGGAGGAGCTGAGAGAGCCGCTGGCCGAAGAAGCGTCCTGTGCAGTCAGCGGAAACCTGCTGAAGAACGCGGATTGGCCCTCGTGCCCGTACCCGGGCACGTCGCGGTGGAACACGCCGCCATCCCAGGATTGAGGCTCGTTGGCTCGCGTCCTGGCGTCGCCGGTGCTGGCGATCGACCCGAGCTCGGCAGCTGGCGGCAAACCACGGAGCGCGAGCTCTTCGGCAACTGGCCACTCCAGACGCCGCACGAGCGTCCGAGCATGATATCCGCCGAGGGTCTCAATCGGCAACCTTTCAGCGCTCACCGACGAAATGGTGCCAATGTACGTATCGCCCTCTTTTCCTTCGATGACTGCTTTGCAGAGCCGGTTCGAAGGTCGCGCTGCAACTGGCTCGGCGATCTCCCAGCGATCGATGCGCACCGGAAGGCACTGGTCGGGGACGATGCAAAGCTGCAGACTTTGCAGGAGGGCATCACGGAAGTACGGGTCACCCAAGAGCCAACTCTCCGGCTCGCCCGTGAAGCCTTGAGTTGCGGAAAAGCGACAGCACTTGGCGTCGAGCGCGTAGACCTCGTCGATGCGCTGAAAACGAGGCCCCTGAAAGAGGACCGACCCGTAAAGATCTTCCTTCGGTTGGATGGGTAGCGCACTAGTTGGGATTTCGCCGGTTTGTTCGCGCGGCATCGTTGCAGCACCAAGCTCGAAGCGAGCCGAAAAATGGGCTTGCTCGAAGCCGGTCTGTTTGGAGCGAATCTCCGCGTGCACACGTTGCTCGACTCCGCTCCCGGGTTCGGTTTCTTCGACGCGGGCTTGGATCTCGATCAGCAAGCCGCGGTCAGGATGCACAATCAGCGGCCGATTGAGCTCCACGTCCTCGACCGTGAGAGGGAACGGGAGCTCCGCTCGGCCCGTGACATATGCGACCGCTTCCGCCATCGCTTCGAGACCGAAGACAGCCGGCAAAAGGTGGGAGCCTTCATAAACGTGATCGCGAACGTATGGGTCTCGCTCGAGATCGAGCGTAGTCCGGCAAACCAGTTCGCGACCTGGTTCGAGGGTCAGGATCTGATCGACGAAACGGTGCGCGCGCGGCAGCTCGGGCATCTTGGGCCGCCACGTATCCACGCTACCGAGGCTCCCCGTCACGATGACTTCCCGCGTTCCCGGGTCGTGGGTGACCAGCTCGACGAAACGCGCGACGCCTTCCTCCACGGGGATGGCGTCGATGCCGAGCTTGCCGAGGCGCTCGATGCTGCCGAGCTTGGCACCCATGCCCACCTCATCCCAAATGCTGTAGGCGAGCGACACCACCTCGACCGACGGATGCCGAGCGGCGAACTGGCCGAGGCTTCGATCGAGACTCTGATTGGCGAAAGCGTACCAGGCGTTGTGCGGCATCCCGACGACGCCGATGACCGAGGTCAGCGCGACGAACATCTTGGGCGGCACATCATCGAGGGCGTCGAAGAGGTGCAGCGCGCCCGACAGCTTAGGGGCGATCTCATCGATGACCTCGGAGACGTCCGACTCTTCGACGCGTCGTGGGCGGTTGAGGCCCGCACCGTGAACGACGACATCAACCGAGCCGAAGTCGTTGCGTACGGCAGCAACAAGGCGTTCGACGTCCTCCCGCACGGCCAAGTCGCATTGCCTGTAATCGCTGCGAAGGCCCTCGGCTTCGAACTTCGAGAGCGTCTCGCGGATCTCGTCTGCCCCCGGGCCATGGGTCTCCGCGTCGGGCGCTCGGGAGCTTCCCACCAAGACCATCGTCGCCCGAGTCTCACGCGCCAACGCCAGGGCGCACTGGGCGGTGATTCCTTTTGCTCCACCGGTGACCAGCACGACGTCATCGGGCCCGATCGAAGTCGCGCGAGGCGCATACGACACTCGGTGTTGAAGTCGCGGGGTACCTACGAAGCGTCGCCCATCACTGTCGTACCGCGCTGACACGAAAGGCTGCTCGTCGGTGAGCTCTTGAAGGAGCGCGTCGGCGATGCGTGCACCTTGCCCGTCGGCGCAGGCGAACTCGAGCGATCGCACCCGAAGCTTACGGCGCTCGAGATGGACCGTGGCTGCAAACGCATCGGCGGACCAGTCGTAGTGGGCGTTTCCTTCGGCCTCGCCAGCGCGGGCCCGAATCCAGGCGACGCACGACGGACGACCGCTCTCGGCGCCGGTCGAAGGCAACTCGCGGGCGGCGCGGGTGAGCAACTCGACCACCTGACTCAACTCCTCGATCGCGCTCGACGCGCCCGTGTCGGGGTATACGACCAGAAGATGGTCGCATGGCGTCGCCGCGTCCGAGCCGTTCGCCGCCTCGCGAGCGTGAACGTTGACGCCCTTGTCCCTGAGCTCCTGCACCAGCTTCACGACAAACGCATCGTTCGCATCTGGGGCCAATAACAAGGTGCGGCCTTCCGTGAGGAGATCGACATCCATGCTCCGAGGCAGGAGCTCCTCTTCCCAATGGAGTGCAAAGCTCGCCACCCAGGGATTGTCGGCCTCGTCGAGCCGTTCCGCGCTTGTAGGCCCGTCGACCGACTCGCCGTCTCCCCGTGCCGCATTTGCCTCGAGCTGCTCCATGCGCTCGATCAGCTCCCCGAGGGTCACCTCGGCAAACTGAGCGGCATCAAACGCCTCGGTAATCCCGAGCCGGTCCGCAGCTTCTGATACCAGCTCGACCGTCTTGATGGAGTCGAGATGCAGGTCGTCCACCAGTCGAAGTTCGAGGTTGAGAGTCTCGACGGGGAAACCGGTCTGTTTGTGGAGCACGTCCAGAACCACTGCCTTCGCGTTGACTTGCGGGGGAAGGCTCGACCCGCCCGCTCGGCCGGTGTCCTGTATTACCCGTGCCGAGTCGGGGGAGAGCGCGCGAATGTGGCTCACCGGATCGCGCGAGCGTTCCGCCTGAGCTTGATGTAGCTCCTCTGCATCGATAGACGCCATGGCGTCGGCGTCGAGCACAGGCTTCTCACAAGGGTTCACGAAGAACGAGAGCTCGGCCGCGGACCTGAATCGACGGATGTGTCGCTGGTCCCAGACCTTGGCGAGATTAATCTCGGCCCCCAGGATGTGGAGGTAGCCAAGAGCGATGTTGAGGTCCTGATCGCGGCGGGCCTTACCTTCGAGCGGCAAGCAGAGCGTCCCCCCGACCCCTGTGATCTCGTTGGTCAATCCGGACAGAACGGCGCCCGGGCCAACTTCGAGCAGCACGTCGCAGTCGCTGCCCGCCAGCGCTGCCACCAATCCGAAATTCACAGGCTGAACGACTTGCTCGCTAAAATGCTCGCTCAGGCTGATCGGCCCCTCCAAGGAACCGCCGGTCATCGTGCTGTACAGCCTCGCCTTGCTCGGCGTGGCCGCACCTTGGACTTGTGGGAGTTTACGTAGCTGCGTGACGGTTTCACTGAAATGAGCAGAGTGGAACGCGGCGGAGACCGGGAGCTCGCGCGCGGGTATTCCGCGCTCTTTGGCGAGCGCGATCGCCGCCGTGACGGCTTCGACGTCGCCAGAGACGACCGTCTGCGTCGGGCTGTTGACATTGGCGATCACAACGTAGCCGTTGACCCAGTCGATGAGCTGTCGAGCCTCGCTCGGCGGACACGACAAGCTCGCCATCGACCCTTCAACGGAGACTTCGCCCATCAGCTTTCCGCGCAAGGCCGCGAGTTGAAGCACGGACTTATGGTCGAAGGCTCCCGCTGCATGGAAAGCGGTCAGCTCACCTAGGCTATGACCTCCGACCGCGTAGGGACTCAACCCCAGCCGTTGCATGAACTCGAGCCAGAGCAAGCTCGCCAAGCAGATTGCGGGCTGCGCGACCTCGGTTTGCGTAAGTGCTCGCATCCGACGCTTCTGTCGCTCGCCGTCCAGATCTTGGTCGGTATCGTGATAGATCAGGCCGCTCACCGGACCGACGCCGACTTCCTCGAGCCAGCTGTCCGCCTTTGCGACGAGGTCTCGGGCCCACTGAAAGCGCTCGACGAGCGTGCGCGCCATGTTCACGCGTTGCGAGCCCTGCCCTGGGAAAAGTAAACCGACTTTGGGCTGCTTCGCTCCGGTAGACAGGGCCACGCGTCGATCAGGCATGACAAAGGAAGCGCGATCGCCGCCGTCCGATTTCTGAATCGCGCTGATTAGCGTTGCCAAGCGCTCCTGGAGATCTTTCGGGCTACTGGCCACGATCGCGGCACGAGCGGTTCCCGTTCCGCCAAGCTTGCTCGCAAGATCGGCGGCCAGGTCCGGCATCTCGCCGTTGCTCATGCCAGCGACGACGTCCGAGAGATCGTGCGCACGCCGTTCGAGCGCCTCGAGGCTTTCTTCCTGAAGGGCGAAAAGCTCGGTGGCTTGCTTGGAAGCCAGCATTGCCCGCTCGTCGAGGGCTGGCCTGAGATATCGTGAAGGGCCGTGTCCGGAGCTGAGGGTCAGGTGGCTGTTGATCCCACCGAACCCCATTGCGGAGACGCCGGCGGTGAGCGTGTCGGTCGGGTTGCGTACGCTGCCGGTTCGAACCGGGTAGAGGTTTCGGGCCTTCGTGCTGAAGACTTCGTGAGGCTCGTCGCAGCCGGCCGTCGGGGGAACCACGCGCCGATTCACGCCTGCGATGGCTTTGAGCAGGCCGCCAATACCGGCCGCGGCCTTGGTGTGCCCGACCAGCGACTTGAAGGACGTGACGCCGCATTGATGCGGTTCCGCCTCGCCGAACGAGTCGATCGTGTTGGAGATCGCAGAGAGCTCGACGGGATCGCCAATCGCGGTCCCCGTCCCGTGCCCCTCGACGAAGTCGAGCTCGTGGGCGGAGTAGCCCGCACGGTCGTACGCCCGTCGCAGGGCCAGGGCTTGACCGCCGACCGTTGGCGCGGTGATGCCCCCTTTCCCGTCCGACGAGACACCCCATCCGTTGAGCGCGGCATAGACGTAGTCACCGTCACGCTTCGCATCGTCCAGTCGCTTCATCACGATGAAGCCGCAGCCCTCACCGGGCAAGAATCCGTTGCCTGCGCGGTCGTAGACTTTCATGTCGGAATCGGTAAGCGCGCCCACCTTCGCAAACCCAATGATCTCGAACGCGTCTAGGCTTACGTCAACGCCTCCAGCAAGCGCGACGTCGATGTCGCCCGCGCACAATGCGTTTGCCGCTGTTGCCACCGACAGGAGTGACGAGGCGCAAGCACCGTCGACCGTGTAGCCCCCGCCGCGGAGATCCATGTAGTTGCAGATGCGTCCCGCGATCGTGTTGGAGAGGGCGCCTGCGAGCGTGTCCTCGTTCGGGGCCGGGAAAAACGATTTGTAGATTTTTTCGGTTTCGGCGACGAGCTCTTCGAGGGTGGCGCCGTCGAGCCCCTTCTTGATACCGGCGGCGCGGATGGTCTTCTGAACGAAGGGCCAGCGTCCGCGGAGGAGGTGTGCGCGCTGTTGCTCGCCGGTCAGCGTGTTCCCTATGACGACGCCGGTTCGGTCGCACGGAAGCTCGTTGGCATCGTATCCTGCGTCGGTCAGCGCTTGCAGCGCGACATCAAGCGCAAGCCAATGCGTGATGTCCGTTTGTTCGTAGACCTGTTTTGGAATTCGGCGGCGCGCCCAGTCGAATTCGAAGCCGTCGATGACCGCAGCGCGCTCCAGGTAAGTCTTGTCGGGCGCGTTCTTGTCGGAGTCGCCATACTCCGAGAGAGGGAGGCGCTCGTCTGGCATTCGCCGAAAGCTCTGCCGTTGGGTGAGCACGTTTTCCCAGAGCTCGCGAGGGTTTCGCGCATCTGGGTATCTACAGCCCAGGCCGATGATCGCGATCGGGCAGCTAGCGGAATTGGGGGAAGTCATGAAAGTAACAGCAAGGGGGTAAGGGGAAATGAGACAAAGGGGGTACGCGAGTATACAGAAATCAGCGCCTGCCCTGACTGAACAACGACTCAGCGACGCAAACTTTTGTTCGGCAACCTAGATTTCAGAGACGATTGCAGACACTTGCGGCCCACCGTGGCGTCCCCGCGTCGTCGGCCGCTGAAAGTATCGTCAGTGATGCGGCGACACGGATGACATCCATCCGGCTTAAGCGGCAGTAGTCTGGCCCCGAATGATTCGTCGAGCCGCTTTCCAGTGACAAGCATCGAAATCTTCGAAGCAGTCGTCTCGTCTCGAAAGAGCACCAAGAGTTCCGGGAATAGCATTCCCGTCGCGCTGTCCTGCGAGGATCAGCCGCCGCAGTACTTGCCGCCGGCGCCGCCGGCGCCGCCGGTGCCGGAGGAGTCGCAGGTGGAGCCGGGCCTGCCATCAGGAATGTTTTCCAGGCACTCGGTGATTCCGGCGCACCGGTACGTGCAGCGAGTTGGAAGTCCTCCGACGCTTCTACATAGACCGCTTTCGGGACACTCGGCGCCGCCGGGGCATCCTTGGTTCTGATCGAGAGCCCGAACGGCAGGACAGGTCGCCAATATTTCGTTGATCCCACAATAGCTTTCGAGCGGATTGCCAGACAAACTGGTCCGTTCCGATGTTTCGATTGCGTAGGGCTGTTCACATCCCCCGGGCGAGAACGTCTTCAAGCAAAACCCCGCATCCGAATTTGGAAAGCGAGTGTCCTGATTCGGGTAGTACATCGGTACGCACCGAAACGCATCCGACGCGGATCCGTCGTTACCGCACTCGCTGTCCGCGACGCACTCTTCGCAAACGTCCAAAGAGCCGACCTGGGTATCGGTGCATTTTTCGGTTTGGGGGTTGCAAGCCTTGAAATCGGTGCAGGTCTCGGTTTCGGATTCTGGCGTGCAGTCCACGCAGACTCCCTCGTCGTTGCAGGCATTATCGACCCCGGGGAGACCGTCCACATCGTCGCACTGCGCTCTATCGTCGCACGCGGTGCACATCTCATCGTTGCAACGGGCGGCGGTTGGATCGGAGCAGTCCGCGTCACCGGAGCATTCGATGCAGGTCATCGACTCCGTATTGCAGATGAGGCCTTGGTCGGTGCAGTACCCGAGCTCATCGGCGGTGCAGGCCACGCATTCGAGCTCGTCGATGCAGACGGGGCGGTCGGTGGGGCATGTGATGGTGCCGCAGGTGCCGCCATCGACTCCGCCGTCGCCTGGCGGGGTGACGGGCTTGTCCTCGACGATGCAGCCGGCGGCAAGGGTGAAAAGCCAGAATAAGAAAGCGAATCGCTTCATCTCCCTATCCTTTTTCAAAACCTGAGCCTCAAGTCAATCTTCGTGGGGTGCAAGGCGAGCTCGGCGGCAGGTGCGCTCCGCGAGTCGCGACCCTTGCGGCGACGCTTCTCACCCACCACCCACCAGGCGACTCCTCCACCGATCGCCGCCGCCCCGAGGGCCGCCCAGGCCGCGACCCCCGAGGTATTGAGCTGCTGATCGTCGCCCTTGACCCCGGCCCCGACCCCAATCGCCACGACTGCCGCCGCCCCGCCCACAATCAAAATGATCGGCCCAGCCTTCCAAGCATGAGGACGCCCCCGCGCGCTCCCGGTCCCGGTCCCGGTCCCGGTTCCGGTCCCGGTTCCGGTTCCGGTTCCGGTCTCGGTGCCTGAATCTGAACCTGAGCCTGTCGCTGTAGCTGCCGCTGTCCCTGCCGCCGCCTCCTCCCTCCGCGCCAGCAACCCCTCCACCAACCACACCGTCACCCCCCAAAGATCATCCCCAACCACCCCCGTCGCATTCAGACTCCGCCCGGACCGCTGCACTAGCGTCAGCGTGACCTCCTCCCCACCGCTCTCCCGCAGCCAAATCGCAGGCACGATCCCAAACGCGGCCCCCGCCGCATCGAGCGCCTGCTCGACACACTCGGGGGTCTGACAAGCGACCAGCGCTCGACCGAGGAGCTCCTGGGAAAGCGACGCGTGATATCCGTGCGCCTCGAGCCCGCGTCGAACCGAAGCCGTCAAGCGAGCGCCATCCTGAGCGCGGAGGGACGCGGTCCCCTGCACAGGCGCCAGGAGCACGGGCACTGGCACCGACGCTGGCACTGGCACTGGCGCTGACGCTGGCACTGACTCCGACCCCGACTCCTGCGCGGACACCGGCGCCGCTAGCATCGCCGCGAGCCACACGGCCCCGAGCCTCAGCCCCCCGGCTCCCATCAAAAAACCTTCCGTACCCGAATCATAGCGCCGTCCCCCGTCACCGAAACCGACGGCTCTGCGCGCAAGGGCCGAAACAGGTAGACCAGCGGGATCGAGAGGAGCGGCGCCGCCCCGGCCAAGGCCAGCGACAAGCGACCCGCCTCCTGACCGCGGGCCACGCAGGAACGAACGGCGGAAGGATCGGCGATGTACGGCTCCGGGCAACCGGTCATCGTGACGCCTTCGTAAATCGCGTAGCCCGTGAGACCGAGGCCTACTGCGCCGAGCGTCCAACCCCACCAGGGCGTGCGCTCGTACTCCGGCAAGAGGAGGGGCATGGCTGCGCTCGTCGCTACACCGCCGAACGCTGCGGTAGCCCAGACGCCGATGCGCGCGTCGTTCCATTGCTGGGCGTCGTTCAAGTTACTGGGGGACTCGGCGAAGCGATCGCCAAGCTCGTCGCGCCAGATATGCAGCCCAACGCTCGCGCCAATGCTGGCCACGCCGACGCCAAAGAGCGACCAGCCCGCGATGCGTTGATTGCGGGGGCGAGGCGCGCCGCGCTCGTGCTTCGACTCTACGTCGACCACGGCCGCAGCGGCCGCCCCGACCTCGACGTCCGGCGCCACCTCCGCGCGCCAGCTCGCGCGCGCCATCGGATGAGGACCGGTGAAATCCACCGACCGCCCCTCGAACAAGGCATCCACGACGCGCCGGACATCTTCGGCTTCTGGCGCGCCGTCCCGCACCGCAAGCCACGCCGATGCCGGCTCATATCTGCGCGCGCTCAGATCCACGCGGACCGACCCGACCCCCTGGCCGCTCAGCACCAAGACGTCTGCGCCTCCGAGGATGCTCCCCAGTTCGCTGGCCTGTTCCATTCGCTCCGACCAAGCCTCGTGCGAGTCGTATTGGAGGTGAAGCACCGGCCGGGTCCGCACCGCGCGTTCGAGCGCGGCGTTGAACTCGAGAAGGTTCGGGCCGCTCGACACGCCCACGCGGTGAATGCGCCCGCGCTGGTCGTCCTCGCATTCGACCTGCATGCGATAGGTGCCAACCGGCAGCTCGATGCCCGACAAGGGCGTGCGCCCGAACTCCACGCCGTTGATGCGCACCACGCAATCGGACGGTGTGCTCCGAACCTCCAACTCGCCCGGCGCCTCCGACGCCATCTCCTGGTCGACCTCGGCCAAGAGCTCGCGGACCTCTGGCGTGTGCCGGAACGCGGTGGGCTCGACACGTGGGACCAAACGCCGGCACTCGCGGGCCTGCTTGCGCGCTTCCGCGTCGTTGTTCGTCTCCACGTATGCACGCACCATGAAAAGGCAGGTGTCGAGCACCTGTTGCGCCCGCGCCGCCTCCCGGTTGAGCTCAGCCGCCGCCCGATTCGCCAAGCGCTGTGCAGCCTTGAGCTCTCGCCGCGCCGCTTTGTAGTCCGCGCGCGCCAGATACCGCACGGCAGCGCGCGACCGCTCGACCCAAAGGTCGATGTCGCTCTGGCTGATCGTCGGGGCGGGCGCCGAGCCCACGACTTCGAAGCGCTCCGACGCTCGGTCCGCGGGCCAAACCGAATGCCCCCGCGCGACGAGCTCTTGCCGCAAGGTTACTGCAGTGGTGTGGAGCCGTTCAATGCTGGCGCCCTCCGGCGGCGTCTCCGGGCCGACCGTCGGCACGACGAGCCATCGATGCTCCTGTGCGCGCGTCCCCGGCTCACCGGTTTGCGCACGCGCCGAAGCGGCCGTGAACGCAGCCAAAGCTGCCGCAAAGACGCAAACGACCAAGCGCATCCCGCTCCCTAGAAGCACCCCAGGAAGGTTAGGGCGGAGCCGGCATCGCGGCTTACCTGCACGACAGCCGCCGTGTCGCCGCTCGCCGCAACATCGATGCGACGGACCGGATCGGGCAGCGAAGTGAGGTCCAGCGACTGCTTGACGATTGCGTTACCTTCGAAACGCCCGACCACCACGAGCCGTGTGCCCGCCGCGACAAACCAGGTGTCCATGGCTTCGTCGTAGGCGAGCGCGGTGGGACCCTCGAGCTCGCCGCTGGCAACGTCGTCGTTGCAGAAGCCCTCATCCCAACAGAGTAGGGACAGTGCACCGAGCTCGCTCATACGAAGGCTTCCGAGATGAACGTAGGCGACCCCGATTCCTCCAGCTCGCCCCGCGATGCTAGGCGCCGACCCTGGCGCGACGTCGATGTCGAGCTCGATGTCGCCGTCGTCGAGCAGCCAACCGGCGCGAATGTTGTCGCCCTGCTCCCAGACCAGAAACGGCCCTGTGGCGTCGAACACCGAAACCGGCGGGATAGCCCCGGCAACGGTCGGACCCTCGGTGAGCCCGACGAGATTGTCGCTGTCAAAGGCGGCCAGTGCAAAGGTGCCGATGTCCGGATAGCCAACGAAGCGGGGCGGGGAGGCTGTGATGCGTGGGTGAAGGGGCGGTGCGTAAGCACCAAACGCCGGGATGCCTTCCTGTTGCGTCGGTTGATCCCAGCGGGAGTGAAGCTGTTGCGTGCCCAGGATGATGGGGACGAGGTCGGAGTCGACGTGGACATCGAAGGCGTGAAACTTCAGCTCACCGAGGCTCACGAGCACGCGACCGCCGCTGCTATCTGAGGTCATGAACACCAGGTCCGGGACTGGGTTGTTGGTCGCGTCCACGTTGCCGGTGGCCTCACCGGAGCGGTCGTAAGTCAGGACCCTGAGCTCGTCTTCGGCGATTCGCGCAACCAGATAACCGCCATCGACCGCGGTGACCGTCGCGTGGCCGTCGAACACCTCAACTTTGGTCGACAAGACCCCTTCGTCGATGAACCCGTCGCAGTCGTTGTCCTCGCCGTCGCAAACCTCGGTGGGGCCATTGTCGGGTGTCCCGTCGCAGTCGTTGTCCTTTCCGTCGCAGATCTCCGCCACGGGACCGACTCCACCATCACACACGACGCCATCGCCATCGACGGCGCAAACCCATTCACCCTCTACGCATTCGCCGGCCCCCTCACCGCAGGGCTCGCCGAGCTCGGGCCAGTCTTCATCGACCTCGGTGTCGCCATCGTTGTCGGTGCCGTCGCAGCGCTCGGCCTCGGCGACCTGCTCGAGCTTTAGGCACACCCCGTCGACGTTGCTCAGCGGTTCGGGGCAGGCGACCCCGCCGCAGCCCACGAGGCCCAGCAGCCCGGCCAAAGCCAGCACGCTGATCAATGGCAGAGGGAACGCGCGCTGGACGCAGCTCAGATGTGTTTGCAGGAGTGGTGACATAGTCGATGAACTGGTTATCGACGTTTCGGACCGGACGTTGCGTTTTTTTTCGACGCCGAGCGTACCGCTTTTCGCCCCGAGCAGGGTGTGATCCGGCTCACAGCGCCCACCGATACCCCTGCCCGCTCTTGGGCGTGGGTTGCGCGCTGGGCGCGGTAGGCTCTGACACACATTGATTCACACATCAGAATGTGTAAACTATGCGTATGGCAACGAATCTCGCGCTCGACGACGCGCTCATCCGGGCGGCTCAGCAGGTGGGGGGGCACCGAACCAAGAAGGCTGCCGTCACCGCGGCGCTCGAGGAGTATGTGAAACGGCGGAAACAGCTCGAGCTTGAAGGGCTCTTTGGAACGATCGAGTACGACGAGGGCTACGATCATAAGCGCGGCCGGCATCGGTGAAGGTGCTCGTGGATACCTCCGTGTGGTCCGTGGCGCTGAGGCGGCGTTCCAAGGCGACATTGAGCCCAGCCGAGCAGGACGCCGTCCGTGAGCTTTCGACTCTGATCGACGAGGCGCGCGCGAGCATGGCGGGTTGCATCCGGCAGGAGGTGCTGAGCGGGATAGGCACCCAAAGCCAGTTCGACCGGCTCCGCGAGACGCTTCAGGCGTTCGATGACCTCGGGGCTGACCTGTCCACACACGAGTGCGCCGCCGAGCTCTTCAACCGGTGCCGGGCCAGCGGAATCCAGGGCTCACACATCGACTTCCTGATCTGCGCGATCGCTCACGAGCATCGTGTCCCGATCTTCACGCTGGACCAAGACTTCACGCGCTACGCCGAGGTCTGTCGAGTGGAATTGTATCGGCCGCGCGACTCCTGAGGCGATGTTCAACGTCGATGCGCGCCCGGCGCGGTGCCGCTCCACTGCTTGAAGCGTTTCGCGAAGTGGTACTCGTCGTCGAATCCGACGCGCCCGGCAACTGCGGCGAGGGGCTCGCGGGTGGTGCGGAGCAGGTCGGACGCGGCGCTCAATTTCAGGTTCATCGCGTACTTCATGGGCGGGACGCCGACGTTCTTCTTGAAGAGCCGAATGAAATACGACTTGTCGAGCGCGAGCTCGGCGAGAAGATCATCGAGGCTGTAGGCCACGGCGATGTGCGAGCGCATGAACTCCAAGGCATGCTCGACCGCAGGATGACTTCCGCTCGCGCTAGGCATGTCCACCATCAGGTCGTAGAGGAAGCCCGTCATCGTGGCCGAGGCGGCACGTTGCTGGCGGGAATCGATAGACATGGTCTGTCGGCTGATTCGAGCAAACAGCGCATGGTAGCGATCGCCTAGTCGCCGAATCCGACCCTCACCAACCATCGCCTCCAAGTCATCGGCAAGCTCTGCATCGTGATCGGGGTCGAACTCGAGTATCGCGATGTACTGCAAGAGATACTCCTCATCGGGGACCACCATTCGGTGCATCGTGCCGGGGCGGGTGTAGAAGAAGTCCCCTCGCTTCACTCCGATCGTCTGCGTGCGGAGATCGAAGGCGCCGCGCCCCGAAAGGACGTAGTGAACCTCATAGCCGCCGTGGACGTGCGGTTCGAAAATCCGAAGCGTCCGAGGCACCAAGATGCACGAGCTCACACGCATGATGTCAATATCATACATCGACGGGTCAGCCTCCGCCATTGCCTGCTCTGGGGGTCCGTTCGTATGTTCGCAGTACGCTCGGGGACCATGCGTCGAAAGGAGTCGGGGCCATGCTTGAAGCGATCGAATCCACGCCAAGCGCTGCCGGGTCGAAGGTGCTGACACCACACGAGGCGCGCATCGAACGCGGCGAGCCGATTGGCCTGGTCGGTGATGCCGCTCAATCGAAGCGCGGACGTATTCAGCGGATGCTCGAAGGCTTTCGCGACGCGCCGATTCAGCTCAACCTCGATCGCGCTCGCCTCTTGACCGAGTCGATGAAGGCGACCGAAGGGCAGCCGATGGTGCTTCGCTGGGGCAAGGCCTTGGCGCACATCCTCGAAAACCATCCGATCCACATCGAAGACGAAGAGCTCCTCGTCGGCAGTGCGGGGCCACCAGGACGCTATGCGGTCGTCTACTGTGAGCTCGTGGGGCCAGGGCGTTTCTATACTCACCCGCACGAGCTCGTGCCGAGCAAGCCCGGTGAGCCGATCACGATCACCGAGGACGATGTGACGGCGCTCAAGGAAGAGATTCTTCCGTACTGGGAGCGCAATGCCTACCACCAGGCGACGATGAATGCGCTCCCCGAAGACACGCGGCGCCTGATGGAACGGATCTTCGTGGTCACGCCGACCGCAGCAGGGCGATCGATGCTCGCCTGGGCGCACGACTACGGCAAGGTGCTCGAGCGCGGCATTGGCTCGATTCGGAAAGAAGCAGCGGAGCGCCTCGAAGCCTTGGATCCGATCGACACGGCGGCCTACGTCGAGCAGCGGCCGTTTCTCGAAGCGGTCTGCGTGGTTTGCGATGCGATGGTGGCGTTTGCGCATCGCTATGCCGCGCTCGGGCGATCGATGGCTGCCGAAGAGTCTCAGGACGAGCGTCGCCTGGAGCTTCTAGAAATCGCCGACATTTGCGAACGAGTTCCCGAGCATCCCGCGCGAAGTTTTCGCGAAGCGGTGCAGTCCCAGTGGTTCATTCAAACCGTGTCGCGCCTCGAGCAGGCGATCGGCGGCGTGGTCGGCAACGGCCGCATCGACCAGTACCTCTACCCCTACTACCGCAAGGATATCGACGAGGGGCGGCTCACTGACGACGAAGCCTTGGTGTTGCTCGAATCGATTTGGATCGGCATGGCGCGGAGCACGGACGTGTACGCGAAGCCGGGCATGCCCTCGCTCACCGATGGCTTTGCGCACTGGGAAGCGACCACGATCGGTGGTCTCACGCCGGACGGCCGCGATGCAAGCAACGAGCTTTCGTATCTGATTTTGCGATCGAAGCGGGAGTTCCCGCTGCACTATCCGGACCTCGCCGCGCGCATTCATGCCCGAACGCCAAACGCCTTTCTCCACGCCATTGCCGAAACGATCAAAGACGGCTCCGGCTTCCCGAAGCTTTTTTGTGACGACGAGATCATCCCTCTGCTCGTCGCCAAGGGCGGCACCATCGACGAAGCCAACGACTATTGCGTCACCGGTTGCTCCGAAACGAAGATGCTCAACCGGGAAGGCGTTGCGACGGGATGCGCGTGGATCAACCTAGGTGCGATTCTCGAAATGACGCTTCGCGACGGGCGCCTGGCGTGCTTCGGGGACGGGCTGGTCGGGATCAGCACCGGCGACCCGAGGACGTTCTCGGGGTTCGACGAGCTCTGGGATGCCTTCGTCCTACAAGTCGAAGACGTCGTTCAACACACGTTCATTCAGCAGTACGTGTCGGACACGCTCAAGTCGCAGCACATCGCCTCGCCGATGTTCTCGATGTTGCACGACCTCTGCATGGCGAGTTGCAAGGACATTCACTCGGGGCCAATCGAGGGTGCACTGTATCTCGGGTTCTTCGACGTGATGGGCTTTGGCACCGTCATCGATTCCTTGGCTGCGATTCGCACGCTCGTGTTCGAAGAAGGCAAGCTCACGATGCGCGAGCTGCTCGACGCGCTCGACAAGGATTTCGTGGGGCACGAGGCGATTCGGCAGCTCTGCCTGCATGCCCCAAAGTACGGCAACAACGACCCGGCCGTCGATCAGATCGGCCGTGACATCGAGGGGTGCTTCGCCAACCTGGCTCGGCATCACCGGACGGCTTTCGGTGGCGAGCTCGATCTCCGCTATGTGTCGGTCACGTCGCACGTTCCGCTCGGCGCGGTGGTTGCGGCAACGCCGGACGGGCGCAAGGCCAGGCAGCCGCTTTCGGAGAGCATTAGCCCCTCGCAAGGCGTCGACGTCAAAGGGCCGACCGCCACGCTCATGTCGATCAGCAGCACCAAGTGCGCACAGTACAAGGAGCGCGCCGCGCGGCTTCTCAACATGAAGCTTTCGCCGGCGTCCCTGGTGGGAGAGGCGGGGACCCGGAAGCTGATGGCCTTGATCCGCACCGCTTCCGACATGAAGATGTGGCACATTCAGTTCAACGTCATCAATCGGGACACCTTGCTTGCGGCGCAGGCCGATCCCGAGAGGTACCGGAACCTGCTGGTCCGGGTCGCGGGTTACAGCGCCTACTTCGTCGACCTGACGCCGGCTCTTCAAAACGAGATCATTCGAAGAACGGAGCATCAATTCTAGCGGGCCAACCATGACGCCAAACGAACAACGCGATCGCGAACCGAAAGGGCTGGTCTTCAACATCCAGAAGTTTTCGCTGCACGACGGCCCCGGCATTCGAACGATCGTTTTTCTCAAAGGCTGTCCGCTCGCCTGCATCTGGTGCTCCAACCCCGAGGGCCAGTCTGTTTCCCAAGAGCTCACGCTCAACGGTGATCACTGCATTGGCTTCGAGGACTGCGATCGGTGCATTGCCGTCTGCCTGGAGAAGGCGATCCGCTGGGATGAGAACGGCGAGCTCCACATCGACCGGGAAAGCTGTGATGGCTGCGGCGACTGTGCGTATGTCTGCCCGCCGAAGGCCTTGGAGGTCACCGGCGACTGGGTCGGCGTGGATGAAGTGATTCGAATCGTCGAAGAAGACGATGCGTTTTACACGAGGTCAGGCGGCGGCCTCACGCTCAGCGGTGGCGAGCCGCTGGCACAGGGCGCGTTTGTACGGGCGCTTCTGACGGCTGCGCGAAGCCGTGGCATCGACACCGCCATCGAAACGTCGGGGCTCTGCAACTGGAAGACCTTGCGCGACGTGGCGCCCCTGGCCGATCGCATCTTCTTCGACCTCAAGTGTATCGATCCGCAGAAGCACGAACGGCTGACCGGGGTCTCGAACCGGAAGATCCTCGAGAACTTCCGGAGGCTGCGGACGGAGTTTCCCGAGAATGATGTCGTCGTCCGTACGCCGGTCATTCCAGGGGTCAACGACTCCGAAGCGGAGATCCTGGCGATCGCCGAGTTCGTCGAGGTGGCGGGGGGCGCTTCTGCCTACGAGCTGCTCCCCTATCACGGCTTCGGCGAGCCCAAATACGCCAAGCTCGGAAAGCGTTACAGTTTGGGCCAGCTCGAGCCGCCTACCGAAGAGCGCATGAACGCGCTACAACGAGCAGCGACTATGTTTTCGCGCGTGCACTCGGCTTGACCGGTGCACGAGCGAGTAGATGAGTAACTTACCTTAGCCATGGAGGCGTCATGCCTAAACCACCTTTGCTTATGCGCCGAGCGTATGCGCCGGCATTCGTCGTCTTGTTGTTCATGCTCGGGAGCTGCTGTCCTCCCACCATCCTCACTGAGAGCCTTCCACCAGGCCGGGTCGGGGAGCCGTACCTCGTCGCTTTGGAGGCCGAATGCTGGGGTGGGCACTGGTGGGTGAGTGGAGAGCTGCCGCCGGGGCTGTCATTCAACAGCGATGGCGTCTTCAGCGGCACGCCGCGTTTTGCGGGCCTCTACTTCCTCAACGTGACCTGGGAGGACGTCTTTGAGGGCGACGTGATTTCGAGCGTGACCAGGGCGTTTGACCTGCTGATTTTGGAGGAATGGGAAACCCTGACGGGCGAAGCAGAGCTCGAATTCCCCAACGGGTCGGGTGATTTTGTGTTCTAGCGCGGGCGCCCCATAATGAGAGAGATGAACGCTTTCTTCTCTTGGGGTGGGGTGACGCGCGTGCGTGTTGCCGCAACGCTGGCCTTACTCACCGGGGTGCTGGGCTGTGGCGACGATGCGGCCGCTCCCCCGCGGACCGACCTTCCGTACGAGCTCTATTGCAACATCGCTGATGCGAACTGTCAGCGAACGATTTACGACTCGGTTGCGGCCAAGCTCGAAGCGACGGGCTTTGCACCTCCGAGGCTTCGGACGATTTCGGTGGAACAGCACGCTGACGAGATTCGAAGCAGCATCGACTTGCAGGACCTCACTGGGGAGGACGCGTCGACGCGCGGGCTTCGACTGCTCGGGTTTCTTCCGGAAGCGTCCGAGAGCCTCACGGCAACGCAGACCGAGTTTCGGATCAACCAGATCGCGGCCTACTACAGCTCCAGCAACGACATGATCACCGTGGTCGATCGCGAATACGAGGAAGTGAACGCACAGGCGCTCTTGGCCCACGAGTTTGCCCACGCCATTCAAGAGCGCCAGTTCGGTTTTGCGGAGGTCTGGGCCGGGGTGAACAGCGAGGATACCGCGCTTGCGGCCCGCAGCGTCATCGAGGGCGATGCGAGCCACACCGAGGCTTCCTGGGTCTACGAAAAGCTCGGGTATCTCCCGGACGAGATCGATTGGGAGGCCATCTACGCGGATGGCAAGTCGCGTTTGGACGAGCGCGTGGTCGATCCGGAGGTGGCCTTGGTCGATACGGCTTCGTTCTTTCCGTATTC
>Ga0209567_10000445_pt1 | contig 22596 bp, 21 predicted proteins | sample COG_12_FD_184756 | JGI IMG/M metagenome (GOLD analysis project Ga0209567, IMG submission 184756) | Pelagic marine sediment microbial communities from the LTER site Helgoland, North Sea, for post-phytoplankton bloom and carbon turnover... | ecosystem: Environmental > Aquatic > Marine > Neritic...
AGCCGCTGCTCGAGATAGGGGATGAGCTCCCGGTCGTCAGTGAAGGCAGCGTCGAGGACGAGGTTCCGGCGCCGGTAGCGGGGCAGCAACGCCGGGTGGTCACCCACGTAGAGCGCGGCGAGGATCGCAAACATCAGAAGGGGCGTGATCCACCCCATGCCGCCGCCGAGGCCGGCGAGGAGCCCAAACGCCATAGCGGCGAAGTAGTACGCAACCTCGTGCTGATCGAGCTCGCTCGAGCGGAGCCGGATGATCGACAGGATGCCGAACAGCCCGAGACCAATCCGCATGTCGATAGAGGTCTCCGCCAAGGCAACCGTGACGGCCACGACGGCGACATTCACCGTGAGGAAGGCGACGATCAGGCTCCTGCGCCGATGGCGCGGAGTAGAGCCCAAACGTCATCACGGCAATCGCCACCAGATCCAGTGCGATGACGATAGTGGTCATGGGTCGTTACCTTCGTTATCGCTCCGCGCATTGGAACACCCGTTCCTGAGATCAGGCTGTGAACAGCCTCAGATGTAGGTGTGACTCGTTGGGGTGACGCGTCGGTCCCCTGGGTCAGGATCGGCCTTGACACGGAGTGAATATTCATTCACAATGAGCGAACATTCACTCATAAGGAGACTCCCGACCGTGTCCTACACCACCACCGACATCCCCGATCTCAGCGGCAAGACCGCCGTGGTCACCGGAGCAAACAGCGGCCTCGGCCTCGAGTCCGCCAAGGCGCTGGCCGGCTCCGGCGCACATGTCGTCATGGCCGCCCGCAACCAGGAGAAAGCTCAGGCGGCTCTCGACGAGATCAAGGCCGCCTACCCGGATGCATCCCTCGAGATCGTCGAACTCGACCTTGCTTCGCAGGCATCGACCAAGGCTGCGGCCGAGTCCATCGTCGAACGCCACCCCACCGTCGACATTCTCATCAACAACGCCGGCTTGATGGCGATGCCGGAGCGGCGAACTGAAGACGGCTTCGAGATGCAGCTTGGTGTGAACCACTTCGGCCACTGGACATTCACCGCAGGACTGCTCCCCTCCCTGCTCGCCTCAGATTCCGCCCGGGTCGTCACCGTAACGAGCACCGCCCATCACTTCGGCAAATCGGTCGATCCTGACAACATCAACCTGGACGGCAACTACTCGGCGTGGGGTGCCTACGGCCGGTCCAAGCTCGCCAACTACCACTTCGCCCTCGGGCTCCAGCAGGAGTTCGAGTCCCGGGGCTTGGCGGCACAGAGCCTCGTGGCGCATCCGGGTTTGTCCCACACCAACCTGCAAGTCCACACCGCAGCCGAGGGTGGGGCGGGTCGGACGGCCCCGTTCTGGGAGTGGATGGCCGCCCGGACCGGCATGAAGGCCGACCGCGGGGCATTGCCGCAGTTGCGGGCCGCGGCTGATCCGAACGCCAAGGGCGGCGAGTTCTACGGGCCTCGGTTCGTCAACAACGGACCGGCCGTGCGCCTGCCGGTCGTGCGCCCCGGCAACGACAAGGCGATCACCACCCTGTGGCAGGTCTCCGAACGCGAAACTGGAGTCGCCCTCGACTTCGACGGCGCATTGGAGAGGGCGTGAGCTCCACCATGGATCGCCCGGCAGCCATCCGCCGGGCCCTGCGCGACCTCGTCGCCGAGCGGGGGTTCCACGGGGCATCCATGGGCGCCGTTGCGAAGGAGGCAGGCGTGGCCACCGGCACCGCCTACGTCCACTACGAGTCCAAGGACGAGCTCGTCGTTGCGACGTACCTCGAGATCAAGGCCGAACTGGGCGTTGCCGTCCTCGGGGATTACGACGCCACGGCAACCCCGTTCGAACAGTGGAGCCACATACTGAAGACGGCGTATGCCTTCCTGTCAGAAGAACCGGAGCGCGCCCGGTTCCTCAGCCAACTCGAGGAATCGCCGTACTACGAAGAAGCCCACGCTCGCCTCATTGCGGCCGGTGACCCCCTCGCAGAGGCTGCCCAATCCGAACAGTTCATGGGCCTCATCGTCGACCTGCCGACCCAAGTGATCTACACCTTGTCATTCGGCGTCGCCGTCCGTCTCATCGCGGGAGGCATCCAGTTGAAGGACGAGGAACTCGACACCCTCGTCACCGCAACCTGGCGGGCCGTCACCCGCCCCTAGATCAGCAACTCGCGTGACGCGGGTGACCACCACCAAAGAACGCAGCGTGAGGCCGACTTGGGCGGAGCCATGCCAGAAAGGAAAGACATGATCACCGACTTCACCGCAGCAGACGTTCCCGATCAGTCGGGCAAGACATTCTTCGTCACCGGAGCCAACACCGGCATCGGGTTCGAAGCCGCCAAGGTGTTCGCCGGCCGAGGCGGCCGGGTCCTCCTCGGCTGCCGGAACCCGGAAAGGGGCCGGGAGGCCCTCACCCGAATCGCCGCCGTCCTCCCAAACGCCGACCAGGACTACCAACCGTGGAAACGCTACGACGCGAGCAAGCTGGCGAACCTCCTCTTCACCTATGAGCTCGACCGCCGGCTCCGTGGAAAGGACTCATCGACGATCGCCGTCGCCGTCCACCCCGGTGGCTCGGATACCGAGTTGAGCCGCTATGTCACGGGTTTCACCGGCGTGATGACCCGGGCCCTCACGCCGCTGATGCGCCCGATCATGAACACGGCCGAGCAGGGTGCATGGCCGACCGAACTCGCCGCGACCGCAGCAGGCGTCGAAGGCGGTCAGTACTTCGGTCCGGGCAACCGGCGCGAGATGTCGGGGCCCGCCCGCCAGGTCGAATCCAGTGCCGCCAGCAAGGATCCAGCCAAGGCGAAACAACTCTGGGACCTCTCGATCGAGATGACGGGAATTGATCCAGGGCTCTAGGAGAGCCATGCCGCTACGTGGCCCCGGCTCCCTCTGGCCGGGGTCACCCAAGACGGAGACGCAACTCGGGGTGGCCCACCGCCTCGTTCATGTGCCGGCTCACGAACACAAATCCGTAGGCTGCGTAGAAGCGCCGACCGATGGAGTTGGCTTCGAAGACGTCAAGCTCCAGGAACGGGCGTGACGCTCGGGCGGCATCCATGAGGGCACGTCCGATGCCACGTCCCTGACAATCCGGGTCGACGAAGATCGCACCAACCTCGTTGCCGATCAAGGCCACGAAGCCGACGACGCGCCCGCCTGTCTCGTAGACCATTGTCTCTGCGATAGGGAGCCATTGCTCGGCGATCTCGCGCCGCTCGTTCTCGAAGAACTTCTCGGAGAGGAACGGGTGAGCCATCAGAGACGCCCGATACCAGACATCGAGCAACTCCTCGAGGTCCTCATCGATGTAGGGACGAACCGTCACGCTGCGCAACGCTACAGGCCCTCCACTCGGCAATGGCCCATGCGCCCGGCGCAGATCGCCCCAAGGGTCCCATCCGTCTCAAGGCAGCGACCTTGCCCGTCGCAGGTGCACGATGGCTGCGTCGGTCAGATCCTCGACGCTTCTGTCTCCAGGTTGATAGAGAAGGGGGAGGCCGAGGTCAGCCGCCTGGGCGGCCACGAGTCCATTTCGCCAGAGGCTCCGCTGCATGAAGTTCGAGTGCATTCGGTTCGGGTCTGAGGCGCCCTCTCGGAAGTCAGTGATTGCCCGTTCTCGGCGGTCGAGAGCGTCGGGGTCGATGTGGAGCCAAAGCGACGCAACGCGGGGGTCGGCGATCTGCGACACCCTCAGGGGCGAGAACAGCCACCAGTCCAGAACAACGGGGTTGCTCGAACTGATATGGCGCCGCACGATGAGGTCGATGATCGGCCACATCATCTCCGAGACTTGTTCGGCGTCGGCGATCAAGCGCTCCGGCGGACCGGTGGTGAAGTACCGGACGTGCCCGACCCCTGCCATCTGATGCAGAGCCGGGTGGGTCTCCGCCGATGTCGTGAAACGAGCTGTGGTGACGAGGTCGTCGACGGTGGTCGAGGCAAAGCCAAGGCGCCCGGCGATTGACCGAGCGAGCGTCGTCTTCCCCCGCGGCGGACCGCCGACGAGCACGACCTTGAGATCATTCACAGGAGCGAACGCAGTACATCACGAACCGCCACGGTTCGGCACTCAGCGGACGGCAGTTGCGCCAAGGCACAACGCTGAACGACCATCAAGAATGGGTGGCATTCGGAGGGTCTGAGGGTCCTGCTAGGCGCCTTCCAGCGTCAGCGTGTAGACCCGTTCCTCGAGCTTCCCGATCATTCGGTAGATGGTCCAGAGGTTGTTCGCCTGCATGACGCGGAAGGGGGCCACCCCCACCTCGGCGACAATGGCCTCCTTAGCGCGTTCCATCCGGGCGGCGCGCAGCAGTCGCTTCTCGCCGTCCTCCCGTTCGAGGAGCGATTCCATCCACTCGGAGGCGATACGATCGATCTCGAGGATCGTGAAACCGGCTTTGCGGATGGCATCCTCGAAGCCCTCGACGGAGAGCCGGTCGGGGACCATAGCGAGGTCCGCGCAGAGGCGCGTTTTCTCCGCTGGGTCGAGCAGTGGCGTCCCGAATACCTCATGGATGAGCATCGATCCCGACGGCCTCAACACCCTGCGGCACTCGACGAATGCTCCGTCGAGGTCTTCGATATGGGCCAACATGTCGCGCGAGAACACGATGTCGACGGTGTCGTCCTCGAGCGGGATCTGGTTGATAGCTCCCAGATGCACATCCACGAGATGGCCGTATTTGTGGCTAGCGACGGCGCTATGTGCATCGTCGATGTTCAGTTGCACCGGGTCGACGACGACAACGCGGCACCCGAACCGCTCGGCAATCTCGAGGCCGGTCGTTCCATCCCTCCCGCCGATGTCCAGGACCACGCTTCCTGCGTCGAGGCCCAGGGTGGCGAGGTTGTCGTAGATCGATGTCTTCGGTCGGGGGTTGAGGCTCCTATCGGTCAAGGCCATGGCATCGTCCCACTCGACATCCCAGTCCCCGTACATCTGCTCCACGGTCAGCGGCGTGGTCCATTCGCCTGTCATGGCCATCAACCTAACCGACCGGCTCACCGGCAGATCCAACCGCCGTGTCCGCACCCCGACCTCGTCGATGCCTCAATGCCGGGCAAGACACCCAGGTCAACCGGGAGGTCGGCACAGCGGTCGTCTTCAGACGGCCCCGCACCGCCGACAACAGCCGTACCCAACGGCACGAGGCGTGCCCTGTGCGACCGAGCATCGGATAACCGAGCCGCGATGGTGGTGGCCGCGCCGTTGACCACCCCCGGTCACTACTGTGGCCAGCCGCTCTTGGCTGACTGCGCTCGGTGTCGAGACGGCTCGACATCGAGAAGCGCTCCGGCAGCTTCGCTGAAAGCACCAGCCCCACGCCGTTCGAACCACCGGATCGGTCGATGGCCCACGTCGTCGCACCGTTGACGTTGGATTTGTCCCTGCCGACTGCGGGCAGGGTTGAGTCTTCCGGCCCTGATCCGTCTCGCTCAGGCCGAGTGTGATTGGCTGAATGCGAACGGAGGTTGATCGTGGGTGACGAAGCGCAGGTCGACGTGGGTCTGGTGAACCCGAAGGTGAACATACGGACCCTGCTGGCGATATTCTGGGTATGCCACTTCATACTGTGGATCTTCGGGGATATGTTCAGCCTGTTGCAGGAGATGGGCGAGCCTGTCACGGACACCGCGGTCCTCTTCATCGCGCCAACGACCGCCATTGTGCTGACGCTGGTGATCGCCTTCACCCTTGTGGGGCAGCCAACCCACGTTCGGTTGACCAACCTGATCGTTGCTCCCGTCTACCTCTTGTTCAACATCGTCTTCTTCATCGATGCCACCCAAGGGTGGGAGTACTACCTGGGGGTCTTCTACGTTCTGTTCAGCGTGCTCATCATCTGGCGTGCGTATGCCTGGCCGAGGGAAGGACGGGGCTGAGCCGACGACACCCTTCAGGCGCAGCTCAGTGGCCTCGACCCTGCTCGGAGCCTCTCAGCAGACGGTGCCGTCGTCTTCGATGTAGCAGGCATCACTTTGGAACCGCGACCACTCGGCCATATCGCGGGTCAACTGATCGAGGAAGGCGGGGATGTCGGGCCCGCGAGCGGTGGTCTTTCCGTCGCGGATCACGGGCAGGGCATCGGTCGCCTCAGCATCGACGATGACCACCTTGTGAGCTACGACGAGATCGTGCAGCCGAGCCTCGATGTCGTCGGCCACCGAGCTGTCGGCGCGGCGCTGCAATTCGATCATGCCCCAAACCCTTCGCGTCGGACGACGACCCGGGTGTGGGTCCCGTCGGCAATCAACGTGTCGACCATATGGGCCTCGACGGAGAAGGTGATCGTCCGCCGTTCAACAGCCGTGACCTCGGCCGATGCCGTCACCACGGCGCCGAGCTGACTCGGGGCAAGGTGACGCAGGTCGATGTGGGTCCCAACGGATGTGGTGGAGATGGCGAGCCGGCCCCCCAGAGCTGCAATCGCGGCCGCCTCGACCATTGCCACAACTCGGGGAGTGGCAAGCACTTCGACGTCGCCGCTGCCGAGCGCGATGGCCGTGTCCTCGATGCCGACGACCGCCGAGACGACGCCTCTCAGGCCTGTGGTGATCTCGTCCATGGGACCAAGGGTAGGGGGCTGGTGGACCCCACGACGTCGCTACCGTTGCGATGAGCGAGACGAGGAGCCCGATGATCCAACTGCACAGGGATGGCGACGTCTACGTCCTGCACATGCGGCACGAAGAGAACCGGATGAACCGCACATGGCTCGACGCGATGAATGCCGCGCTCGATGAGGTCGAAGCCGATCCCACCGCCGGTGCGCTGGTCACAACCGGCGAGGGCAAGTTCTACAGCAACGGGCTCGACCTCGAGTGGCTGGTGCGGCCCGACACCGAGGACATGCGGGAGTTCGTCGCCGATGCCGAAAAGCTCCTGGCCAGAGTGATCGAGTTCCCGCTGATCACGGTGGCAGCCTGCAACGGCCACACCTTTGCCGCCGGCGCCATGCTCGCCCTCTGCCACGACTTCCGGGTGATGCGCGCCGACCGAGGGTTCTTCTGCCTCCCCGAGGTCGACATCCAGATCCCCTTCACCCCGGGGATGAACTCGCTCATCATGCAACGTCTCACCATCACCACCGCCCATGAGGTGATGGTGACCGGCAAGCGAGTCGGCGGCGAAGAGGCCGAACGCAAACACATCGTGCACGCTGCGGTCCCGGTGGGCGAGGTGCTCCCCCGGGCGATCGAAATGGCCGCTGCCGCAGGCGGCAAGGACCGCGCCACGCTCCAGGTGATCAAGCGTCGCATGTACGGCGAGACGATCGACCTGCTGTCGAACAGCACGGGCACGGCGACCCAGGAGTGATGTCTGCTGCGGACGCCATCTCCCTGACCGACGGGTTCGATGCCGCCGGCATCCGCTACTGGATCGGTGGGGGCTGGGGCGTCGATGCGCTGCTCTGCTCCCAAACTCGGGACCACGACGACCTCGACATCGCGGTGCCGGCCGAGCAGGAAGCCCACCGGGGCTACGACTCACAGGACAAGGACCGTGCCGACCTCCAGGCCCTTGTGGGTGCCGGCCTGATCAAAGCCTCAGAGGCAGAAGCATGATCCATCCGATCGACCGCTCGTCTGGGCTTCTGCTATCGAACGGACCGCAGCGACTGCGGATATTCCAAGACGGGTGGGGCGAGCCAGAACGCATCGAGCAGCTGGTGATTCCCGACGAGCTCGAGCCACCGGCAGCCATCGATATCGAGTGGCTGAACCCGGTGGTCGACGAAGGCCTGACCGTGCGAGACGGTGTCTTCGAGAGCCCAGGCCGGCTCCTGCCGGCGGATGCCAAGACGGCCCATGTGCGTCAAGTCATCCCTCGGGAGCCTACCAACCGCATGTGTGTGCTGATGGCGGCGTGGAATGACCACGGCTACTCCACCCGGACCAAGCTCGCAGCTCGCCTTGCCGAGCGTGGCATCGCTTCGGCGATCCTCGAGAACCCCTTCTATGGACACCGCCGTCCCCAACCCGAGGCGGACCAGCCGATCCGAACCGTCGGCGACTTCGCCGTGATGGGCCGCAGCGCCGTCACCGAGGGCCGGGCGTTGCTGGCCCAATTTGCGGCCGACTACCAAGTTGGGGTATCGGGCTACTCCATGGGTGGAAACGTGTCGGCGCTGGTCGGTGCTCTGATGGACTTCCCCGTGGCAATCGCCGCGCTGGCGGCATCACACTCCCCCGGCCCGGTCTACCTCGGCGGGGTGCTGGTCAACGGGATCGACTGGGAAGCGCTCGGCGGGCAAGAGACCGCCGAGCCCCGGTTGCGCGAGATCCTCACCGGTGCCTCGGTTCTCGGAGTCGAGCCAAAGCCGCACACCGCCCACGCCATCATCGTCGGAGCAAGATCCGACGGGTACGTTCCCCTGCAGGCCACCATCGACCTGCACGAGCATTGGCCGGGCTCAGAGCTGCGTCTGATCCGAGGCGGCCACGCCACCCTGATCTGGTTCCGCAAGGACGTGCTCGTCGACGCCATCGTCGACTCCTTCGACCGCCTCGACGCCGTCACGCACTGAGCGTCAGGCGGCGTCTTGCGCCACCCGTGCGAGGTCGAACTCGTTTCCTTCGGGGTCGAAACAGATCCGCCATTCGAAGCGCTGCCAGGTGTGACGCTCCCCCAACGTGCCGCCGAGTTCGACGACACGCGCTTCGGCGGCCTCGAGGTTGAGCACCCCGAAGTCGACGTGGACCCGGTTCTTGCCCACCTTCGGCTCGGGAACCCGCTGAAACCACAGGGTGACCTTGCGATCCGGGGCGTTGGCCAGGAATACCCACTGCTCGGACTCATGGCTGATTTCGACACCGAGTAGCTCGGCCCAGAACCGACCGAGGGCACTCGGATCTGCGCAGTCAATGGTGACCGCCGTCAGCAGCGGAATGGCGGGACCTTGGAATGGATTCACCCTCTCCTCCTGATGGTGATCAACTCCAAGCATCGCAAATCTCACGAAACGTTGTCGGCCGGCCCAACTCAAGAAGTCACTCCCCGCTGCGTTGCGGTGCGGAGCGGGCCACTACGCTGGTACCAAGGAGGGCGCCGTCGGTGCCGCGCCGACGGCCGAACGAAAGGCGGGAGGAACCAACCATGCCCGGCGATGCCGAAGCCAATCGACAGGTGTGCTTCGTTGACATGCCGTTCGGCAAGAAGACCGATCCGCGCACCGGAATCGAGATTCACTTCGACGACATCTACGAGAGAGGAATCAAGCCCGCCATCGTTGACGCCGGACTAGAGCCGGTACGTGGTGACCAGGAGTCCAGTGGCGGCATCATTCATTCTGCAATGTTCGCCAGGTTGCTGTTGTCGGAGTTCGTGGTGGCCGACTTGACGACCGCCAACCCAAATGTGTTCTACGAACTGGGCGTGCGCCATACCGCCAAGCCGTACACCACGATCCCGATCTTTGCGACGATCGGGGACTTGCCCTTTGACGTTGCCCTCGTGCGGGCCGTTCCCTATGACCTGGAGGACGGGCAGCTCACCGAGGACGCCGCGCAGCGGCTGCACAGCGGCTTGACGGGACGTATCCGGGCCGCGCTGGATGGCCCGGTGGCGCAAGACAGCCCGCTGTTCCAACTGTTTGATGCGTACCCGGGCGTGGACATGTCGCATCAGGTGACCGACGTGTTCAGGGACCGCGCCGAGTACTCAGACAAGCTCCGGGCTCGTCTCGCGGCCGCCAAGAACGAAGGGGTCGAAGGGCTCCGAACCGTCGAAGCCGAGTTGGGCGACCTGAAAGTAGCCGAACGCGGCGTGCTGATGGATCTGTACTTGTCCTACCGCGACGTCGAGGGTGGCTTCGCTGAGATGGTTCGGCTCTACGACGAGTTCCCCGCCGAGTTGCGCGCGTCGGTCGTCGCCAGGCAGCAGCTCGCCCTTGCGCTCAACCGTCGCGGAGAGCCGGGGGATGTGGAGCGAGCGGTCCAGGTCCTCGATGCCCTCCTCGACAAGTCGGGTGGAAGCGCAGAGACCTACGGGATCTTGGGCAGGATCCACAAGGACAGATTCCGCGCCGCGCGCGAGGCGGGCGACAACCTGGTGGCAGCGGGCGCCCTCGATGAGGCGATCGTGGCCTACACCCGCGGCTTCGAGGTCGAGCCCGCCGACTATTACCCCGGCGTCAACGCCGTCAACCTTCTCGTCCAGAAAGGCACGGACGAAGCCCAAATCGAGGCGGACCGGCTGGTACCGCTCGTCACCTTCGCTGCGGTGCGCAAGGGAGGGGCCGAGTCAAGTGACTACTGGACCGTCGCCACCGTCCTCGAGCTGGCGCTCATCGGTCGAGACGATGCTCTCGCAACCCGCGTCTTGCCCCGCCTCGTGACCGCCAAGTCCGAGCCGTGGATGCTCGAGACGACCGCCGACAACCTCGAGATGGTCATGCAATTGCGCGAAGGCAACGAACCCACCGACACTCTGGAGACGACCATCGCTGAGCTACGGTCGCGAGCGGCCTCATAGACCCGATTTGCCGCTCGGCCGGCGTCAGCCGGTCGCTTCTGCCTCCGGAGACGGCTCCGGGTTGGGCGGTTTCTCCGCTCCCGTCCGGATCGCCAGGATCGTGATGCCCTCGTTCGCCGCTTGGGGTTCGTCGCCGCCCTCGATCTCGATCGTTCGGTTGCCGAAGTGATGCAGTCCGATGAGGTTCCAGTCTCGATTGAAGACCGGGCTACCCGAGCTCCCCTGCTCGGTTGGGGTCCGGTAGTGGAGGTACCGTTCGCCACGTTTGAGCAGCTTGTTGTCGTAGATCGACCACGACAGCGCCCGACCCTGGGGATGACCAATCACGTAAACCCGCGCCCCGGGCACCGGAATCGCCTTGGCAACCGGGACCGCCGGCCGCCCTTCGAGGGGAGGCTGAGTGCGAAGCACGGTGGCATCGAGCTCTTCCTCGGGCGAGCTCCACAAGATGTCCTGAACGCGGTATCGGGTTCGACTCTCGTCGTCCTCGAAGGTGATTTCGGCCTCCTCCCACGCCACGGCGCCGTCGGCCGGATCTTCGCTGATGACATGTGCGTTGGTGATGAGCAGCAGCTCGTCGGGTTCGCCCTTGTCCAGACCGAGGTCACTCGCCATCACCACGAAGCCGGTCCCTTTGGCGCGCCCCGACCCGTCGGCGATCCGAGCCACCGACGCCGAGCGGTCCAGGGCGTTCCGCAGCCACCTCACGTTCTCGAAGTACTCGTCACCCAAGATGGCCTCGAGTTGGCCACCGTCGATCCTGTCGGAGAGCGACTCGAGATGTGCCGCCCCTGCATCGAGCTCGAGGACACCTCCCTCGTTCCCCAGCACCGACGCCTGGAGCAGGGGGATCAGCCACGAACCGGGCTCGTCATCGGGAGTCAGGCGCCACACCCCCTCCATCTGCCGCAGGGTGCCCTTCGCCTCAAAGGCATCGGTGTTCGGCGAGGACACATACCGCTTGGCCCACTCGGGAGCATCCTCGTTGCGGCCAAGCGCCACGCAGGCTTCCAACCCAATGGCGTAGTCCCACATCGTGGCTTCCTGGTCGATCCGCCGCGTTTCAACCGCTTCGAGGATCTCTCCGGCAAGCGTCTCGGGGTCGGGAACCTCAGACAGGGTGACGCCATCTGCGGCCCCACGCGCCGAAACGGCGACCGTATTGATCCCATGCCACAGTTGGCTGGGGTCGTCCTGATACACGCTGTAATACCATTTGGCCGCCTCCCGCAGCCAGTCTTGGGACCGCTCGCTGCTGCTCCCGCCGGCGTCCATGTATTGCTGCTTGAAGGCCCGACCCAGCAGGCCCCGCGCCTCGCGATTCTCCTTGCCGCCTTCGGACGTGTCGGCGACGATCGACTTGAGGACCGCCGCGGCGACCGTCAGATTGCCCTGCTCGATGAGCGCCTGGCCGTGGTGGCGCCGAATCGCCGGCGAGTCGTTGCCGGCACGGAGGAAGGCATCGCCCACCCGCGCCAGCTCGTCGAAGAACCTTTTCCGCCGCAGCAGCGCCATGATCCGCTCGGCGTCTTCACTCGGATATCGGTCATCGCTCCCGGCCAGGTAGGCCAGCAACTCATCGATCAGCTCGTTGACCTCCTCGCGGTCGTAGTTGTCGATCGCGCGGGCGAGGCGGCGCTGAAACTCCTTGCCATCCCAGGACATGCGAACCGCCTCTCACAAACCCAGCTGCAGAGCCAATGCCTCTTGCACCCCAGGGCGGCGTAGGTACTGAGAGATGTCGTGCCGCCAGAGACCGGAGTTCTCGACCTCGACGTCGGCGATGACTTCGGTGCCGGAGCGTCGGTAGTCGTTGGCGATGACCGGGTCGAGACGGGACACGACATCGAGACTGTCGTAGACGTTGGTCCAACCAGAATCGACCTTCAGCGACGGGTAGCCATCGTCGCGCGTCCACTCCGGCTTCATCATGTCCTGGATCTCGTCGATCCCAAGTGGACTCCCAATCGTCATCAGGGCGTCGATCTGGGGACACTCGGCAACACGCTTCAAGCAATCGTATGCGATCACTGTTCCCATGGAGTGGCTCACGACGATGTGGGGTCCGGTTGGATCCGAGTCGCCGGCTCTGCGCAACTCGTTCACGAACCGGCCGCGGATCTCGTCTTGCACCTGGAATACCTCTCCGGGTCTGGGTTCCGTGGTCGCATTGAACAGGTAGTGGTGCACGTCTCGCAGCAGCGCGTTCATCATCCGACGTTTGATGAACCACGGGATTGGAATGCGTTCGTAGGTGCCGTCCTGTTCGGCTTCGGGCGGCGCATAGCTGTCGTCGTAGCCCTCCGGAGGCGCCATGTCTGGTGCGTACTCCCTTTGCAGCGAGTCAACGAACGCACGGTCCTCCGGGGAGAGTTCATCGAGCCACTGCATGTCCTCATCGAGGTCGGAGGTCAGTACCTCGTCGCCGGTGCTTTCGTGGGATTCACCAGACGATGGCGCCTCGTAGAGCACGTCCGCCCAGTAGACCATCGACGTGGTGACCCCGTTGCCGGCGAGATCAAGGCCGCCGTCGCGCAGGGCATATTCCCAGCTGGCGAGGATGCGGTCTGCCTCGCGCTTGTTTCCGATTCCGTGAATCATCGTGACGTGAGGCATCCTGTCTCCGATCTCGACCGCGGCCGGCGAGCGCCGGCTCGTCTCAGTCGTCAACACTACGCAGTCGCTCATGGCGCTGCGGGACTCTCTCCGGTCCACCGCGGCGTGGACTTGTCGCCCCTTCGGCCGGGAATCGTCGGCTAGGTCAGACCGCCCCGAGCGAGTTGTCGATCGCAACGCGCAGGGCGGTCTGGAAGTCGTCACGGAGAAGTTCACCGTGGTCGTCGCGGGGTACGATCACCATTCGCTCGGACGCCAGGTCAAACGGGGGTGGCCCCCCCAATTCCTCCGACTCCCTGATCACGATCCAGCTCGCCGGCGTTGCCCCGGGCTGCTGCTTGAGCGCGTACAACATTCCTGCTTCGAACAGGACGTTGGCGTTGTCGGCGAACGGGTGGCCGTCGCCGACATCTGCTCCGTCGCCGTCTCGACGTGCCGAGAGATAGCAGACGCCGAGGTGACAATTGGTGATTGCATCGGCGACTTGCTGATTGATGTTTCCGCTCGTCGCCATCTCATGCCAGTAGTCAATATCGAAGGTGTCGTCATATTGACGGACCACCTCCAGTGCGGCCGCCATCGCAGCCTCATCGGCTTGTAACGGGCTGGCCACGAAGAAGCTGGGCCGCTCGAGAGGAGACCTCGCTCCCTCGAACTGGTCATTCAGTGCTTCCAGTGCCTTCACCGTGGCTCTGGTCGCGCTATCGGTCGTCTCGTGCAGCCACACCACGCGGGCGAGGGCGCCGCTCAGTCGGAGCAACTCGTCGCGAGCCGCTTCCGAGAATTCGTGGTAAGCGTCGAACTCGATGTCGATGGCGCCAAAGACCCTCTTGCCGTAGCGGAGGGGGATGACGATCGACGTGCGCTCACCCAAGGACTCGTCGGGCGCGCGGTACGGCGGAAGACCCTCGACACCGGACCAAGCGTCCTTGTACTCGGTGGCTGTCGATAGGCTGCTCCGGTCCGGCGCAGTGATCCACAGCGGCTTGCCGCGGTGATACGCGTACGCCAAGTGGCCGGCGTATTCGCCGTTTCCCCGGAAGATCCGCAGTGTCTGATCATCCTCCCTCGAAGACCAGAATGTCCTGAGACCGGGCACCGGACCGTCGTCGCTATCGACTCTGACGCCGTCGATGAAAGCTGAGTAGTACGACGACCGGAGAGTCACTGTCAGGTAGTCGCCGAGCAGTCTCAGCACATCGTTGTAGGCATCGTCGTCGATGGTGTCGACCGACAAAGCAAACTGGGCAAGGTATTGACCCGGTGTCAGCATGAAGCTCCTTCACAGTTGTGCGGCCCGCTCCCAGCGCGATCAGTGCGAGTTCGCAAACCGGACGCGCCCCCGAAGCATATCCTCCGTCTCCTGCCCGATGCCTCCCAATGCCGTAACGCCACAGATGTTGGGTCCGAGCCGTGTACTCAACCGAGGAGGCCTTGGATCCGTCGTCGCAGCTCGTCGACAAGAGCCTCCCGGTTGAGTTGCCCATTCCCGTCTCGGGCGACGGTGACGATTCGCTCGGACGCGAAGTCGAAAGGTGCCGCCGGCGACGCCTCCTCACGCACCGGGATCCAGTGTCGGGGACTCTCTGTCGGAGCGTTGGTGAAGGCATGCAACATGCCGGCCTCGAACACAACGTTGGCATTGTCCCGAAACGGCTCGGCAGATCCGGGCGGAGCGGGCTCCGAGAAATAGCAGATCCCAAACCGGGCAGTGGTGATTCCGGCGAGGATTTGGGTGTTGATGTTTCCCCCCTCGCTCATGTCCCTCCAGTGCACCAGCTCGAGGCTGTCGCCAAATTCCTGGGTGATCAGCTCTTTGATCGCAGCAACAACATCGTCCTTGGCCTCGTGTGACGAAGCCAGGAAGATCTGAGGTGTCGACAATCGGGTCGGGAAACGTCGATCATTGAGGAGACCTTCGAGTTCTCCTATGGCGTCTTTGGTACCCCGCGTCTGCGTCTCCTGTGCCTCGTGGAGCTCGTACAGGATGCCGAGCGCTTCGGCCAGACGGGTGAGCTCCTCGCGGCCCACGTTGCTCGGACGCCGATAGGTCTTGCTCTCGAGGTCTATCAAGCCGAGCAGCCTTCCGCGATTCGACACCGGCACGACAATGGAAGTCCGTACGTCGTCGAGCGTGCTGATGTACTTCGGGAGTTCGGTTCTACCGGACCATAAGTCCTCATACCCGCCGGCCTCACTCAACGGGGCACGGTCCGCTGCCACGATCCACAGCGGCGTATTGGTGTCGTACGCAAAGGCGGTCTGGCCGTTGTGGTCTCCGTCTGCGTCGCTGACCAGCTTGTACTTCGGCGTCCCGTCGCTGACCCAGACGGAACGCAATGCCGGCCTGGCCACCCCTCCCTCGTCGGCCATCTCCTCCTTCATGAACTCGAAGTACGACATACTCAGGTCGTTGGTCACGTAACGTGTCACGAGGGTTTCGAGCTCGGACCAGGTCTGCTCGCTGATGATGTCAACCGTGCGAGCGAACTGCCGGAGGTAAGCCCCATAGGTCTGTACCGGTTCTTGCGCCATGATGCGATGCCTCTATTGGAAACGTTCCCGTGAGCGGGTCTAGCGGGTGGTGTCTCCCCCGGTTGATTCCGCCGATACCAGACCGCGCTGCCAGCCGGTCGGCTGTTCGTTCGCACCGTAGTTGTTGATGAACCCCACGATTGCATCATCTGAGAGATTGCGCTTCCCGAGCTTGACCCGATTGCCGGAATTGCCCTCAACCGTGTTGATGGTTACCGCCTTTCGGCGCGACACCTCCACCCTGAGCACATACCCGATGTGTCCAGTACCGGTGAACTTGAACTTGCCGGCCTCGGCATCGGATGTCGCCATAATGAAGGCATCGCCGGGAATCGGGATGTAGTCGCCCTTCTGTCGGGCCATCCCGAGATCCCTCGCCTTGCCGAACGCCGAGGACACTCGGCCGTACTTGGCTCCTAACGAGTAGCCGCCCGACGCCTCTCGATTGACCCATGACCAGAAGTAGCAGCACCAGGGAGGCGCGGTTCCCGCCGGGATGTACTTGTCGACGCCGCCACCTGAGTTTGCGCCGTTGGGGATCTCGTGGACGCCGGCGGCGTGCTCGTCGAGCGCAACCCTGAGAACCTTGGTGCGCACGGGGGTCAGTCCGGTTGGGATCTCGCCGGGAAGGTTCGACTTCTGCGGAATACCGACCGGGTTCCGCAGGGCCCACCACGTGTTGGACCCGACCTCCCCGTCGGACTCTAGGAACTCGCCGTCCGGACCGAGGTGTGTGTTCTGGAAGTAGACGACCGCCTCAGTGGTGAGCTTGAGATAGTTGCCGCGCACGGCACCCTTGAAGAAGCCCTGGTCCTTCAGCAGCTTCTGAGCGACCTTGACCCATTCACCCTTGTCCCCATATTTGAGGAGCGGCTCTCGGGCCGTGGAGTCGACTATGTGGTGCAGGGCCCACCACGTGTCGTCGTCTACCACCCCGTCGGTTCGCAGCGGGCTGCCCGCAGGCCCGGTGTGGAGCTTCTGGAAGGCAACGACGGCAGCCTGAGTCAAATCGCCGAAGTTACCCCTGACGGCGCCGGTGAAGAAGTCGTTCGCCTTCAGGATCCTCTGAATCGCCTTGACATTCTCGCCCTTGTTCCCGTGTTTCAGCGTAGTCATCACGCACCCCTTCGCCGAGCGACGCACTGCAACCGTTTCATTCCAACCATACGCCACCTCATCGGACGAGGCGTTGGCGAATCGACCACGCCGAGGTACGAGCCTCGAACTGACTTCGCTTCGCGGCCACCCGCGGTTCAGCCGTCTATCACGACCACGTACGATCCCAGGTCGGCGATTGCGACGACGAAGAGGTACTCGCCGGCGAATGGTGCCGTTACCTCGAGGGTCAGCCGAGTCGATTGTCCCGATTCCCAATAGTCGTTGATCTCGGCCGCGGGATAGACGCCCCGGCACCGGGACCTGCTGTCATCCGCCCCCTCCAACGAGAAGTAGAGGTCGGCCTCGGCGTACGTGAGACCGAGAGCGAAGATGTCGTCGCACGCCAACCCCTCGTCGAGTGCGTCGATCGTTTCCCAAGGGAACAGAAAGGCCTCGTCCCGACCGTCCGGAGCGGTAACGAGAAGCATCCAGGGGACGATTCCACCCGTCCAGTCGAATGAGATCGAGTAGGTCACTCCGGCGTCTGCGGTGAACCGGTACGCCACTTGCTGGCGTGGCGACTCCACGACCCCGGAGCTCTGCTCACCGACTCGGAGTTCGGGAAGCTGCGGCTGAGTCACCGAGAGCGTCTCCACCTCGGAGGCTTCCGGCGCAACGCGGACGACATACCCGCCGTCGAACGGCGCCACGAACGGACTGGCGAACACCTCGACGCCCTCGGGGGCAAAAACCTCGGGTAGACCGAGCGTTCCCGTCATCGTCACGGCATAGATCTCGCCGGCGATGCCGCTGAATGTGTAGAACTCTGGTCTCCCCGACGGCGGGGCGGCGTCGATTGTTGCGCCGATCTCGATCTCGGTCCCCTCGATGCCTTCGAAGGTCACCGCAAAGCTGCCGCCGAGGGTGGGTACATCACTGATCGTGATGTACCCAGCTCCACCAGTCCAGAAGCCGACGTATTCGATCGGGCCCCCCAATCCGTCGGAGTAGCTGACCTGTCGCCCTGAATCTCCGCTCACCTCGACACTCGGTTCGAGAGTGTCGTCGTATTGCACCGTGACGCTGATGACCTCGCCAGCGTTCGCCGCAAAAGAGAAGGTGCTGGTGTCGTTCTCTTCACTGATCGTGCCCTCGAGCGTGTCCCCGGAGGCGATCGGGGTGACCTCCGGGTGGCGAAGGGTGAGCCCATACGGGCCCGTTGAGGCTTCGAACCCAGAGACAGTTGCAGCGTAGGTACCAGCGGTCGGCAGGCTGGTGATGATCACCTCACGTCCAGCCGGGCCCCGCACATCAACCGAGTCGATCGGGTTGCCGTCGGGGTCCATCAGGACTAACACCCCGTCAAGCGGGTCCTGAGGGTCGAGCACCAGTTCGATGGTCTCTCCGGCCTCGCCGACGAACTCGAAACGACCTACAGCCCCCGCCGCGTCGAGGCTGCCCTGCGCGGTTGCGCCGATCACGAGCTCTGGGACGGTCGAGCCCCCCTGTCGCGAATAGGACAAGACCGCGGTGGCCGCGTTGTTGGCGGTGATCTCGATGAGATAGGAGCCGGTCGCCGGCAGCACGAATACTCGCTGTATGGGACGAGCGGTCTCCTGCACGGCTTTGGTCGTGCTCGTCGTGGAGCTCTCGGACCCCTCGAGAAGCACCTCGGTGGTGGTGGTTGCCGAAGCTTCTTCGGTTGATCCGCTGGGTGCGACGGCGAGTGTTTCGCCGGGGTCGAGACCCTCAGTTTCGGGAGTGCCGACCTGGAGAAGCCGAACGTCGACTTCGGTCGGGAGGACCGAGCCTGGGTCCGCGGACTCAAAGGTGATCACGAGCGTGACCTCGTCGCCTTGTTGCCCGTCATTGAAGCGGAACCGCTTGACCTGGCTGGCCTCGAGCGGGAACGTCGGGGCGGCGTTGGTACCGCTGAGTTCCTCAGCCGGCTGTTCAGTGCCGTCGCTCCGCGCCTGATCGCCCATGGCAAGACCGACGATTGCAGCCAGGCTTAGAACAAGAACGGCACCAACCAGAATCAGTAATCGGCGGTTTCGCCTCGTGCGCCGTGCGGCTCGATAGGCAGTGTTGGATACTCTGATCGGCTCGACGAACCGGTCGTGCGTGAGTTCGTACCACAGCGTGCCTCTCCGCCGATCAGCTCGGATGAGGTGAGCATTCTCGAGGGCCGGCAGGACCTCGTTGCCTTTCTGCCCAGGCCCCTCACGGGTTTGGGTTCGGAAGCCGTCGTCCGTGATCAGCTTGTCTTCGAACCAGTCGCGAATCTGGATCTCTCGTACGTGGGTTTGCGCGGCGACGGTGTGCACCTGCGAGGAGTAGTAGCCCGCCAACGCCTCGTTTACGTTGCCGCCCGCAACTACGTCGTCGGGCTGGATGCTTGTCGCGTCGGGCGGGAGGCGTTCCCACAGTTGTGAACAGACGACCTGAAGCTGCACAGGTTCGATGTTGGGCCCGAGCTCGAGCGTCGACTCGGTGCCGCGATCGACTCGAATCCGACGCAGATCGTCGACCAATCGATCTGCCGCATCATCGCTGAATTCGACACCCGCCCTGGCGGCCGGCATCTGAATGGCTTCGCGGGCGGCAGCCGGCCCGAGCAGTTCGAGGCGATACCGGTTGCCGAATTGGGTAGGCATGAAAGTCTGAAACGGATCAAGCTGGGCGATGAAGTCCTCTCTCATGGAGAACAGCGCAAAGAAACGCCGATCGCTCAGGGCATCACCGAGTTCGCGCAGGAACTCCTCCTTCTCATCCCAATCGGCAGGGTCGAGGGTGAATACTTCCTCGAACTGATCGAAGATCAGACACGGATCCGCATCTGGTTCGTCGTCGGCCCGCTGCCTCAGGTAGTCGGCAAGCGTGATCGTGGTCAGCTCGTCGGGGGCGAGCTGGTTCTCGAGGTGTCTCCCGGCCTCGAGTGAGGTGATGACCGACAGCCGGTAGCGATTCGCAGAAGTGGCCTCGGCGTGTGCCTCATATCCGACGCGTATGGTTGGCAGAATCTGGAAGCGACGCTTCTCGAGTTCCGGGCGAAGTCCCGCTTCGATGAGCGACGTCTTGCCGGCGCCAGATTGTGAATAGAGGAGAACGATGCGCTCCGACAGGATTTCGCCGCGCAGGTCGTTGATCTCGCGGGTGCGGCCGTAGATGGGTTCATCCGGCCGCAGCGATCTGGGACCGACGTAGGGAACCGGTGGTTCTGTCGCAGGAGGCGCCGCGGCACCGGTGTCGATGGCCGTCACTGCGCTTCCTCCCACAACGCGCCGAGCTGACGGGTGAACGCCTCCACCGAAGACCACGAAATGTCGATCGGGGGTTCCCGGAACCTCTGGAAGTACTTCTCGATGTAACGCCGGGCCGCATCTGGAGAGCTGACCCCTTCGAGATCGATCTGTGCGGCGACGTGCTGAAATTGGCGAAGTCGGCTCGCAGATTCACGGCTGATGAGGCTGCGCAACAGCACGCGCACATCCCAATCCTCGAGGCCAAACCCGAGAAAGAGCAGGCTCGAATCTGCCAACGCCTCCTTGACGGGCCCCGGAATCAGGTCGCGATTGCGGCTGACCTCGGCGAGAAAGTCAAAATACTCGTCTTCCGCGATGACGATCGACTCCGGCGCGTCCAGCGTGCCCAGAATGTGAAAGACCAACGGCCGCTGCACGCTCGGCACGTAATCGGGCTCCTTCTCGAGCGGCGACTCGGGCCAGTTGCGGACGTCCACGTCCGGGTTCCATCGACAGAAGTCGACCACCGGATCCTTGCCCTGGGCAATGAGCGCTTCACTGAGCAGGGAGGTTGCTTGAGCCGTCACGTACACACGGCACGGCAGTTTCGCCAGCACGGCGTGAGGCTCGTAGGCCATCCCGGCCGACGCTTCTCGCCATGCCGCGACAACCAGGTCGTCGAGGCTCGCTTCGTCATTGCCGTCGACGATCTCCGGGAACCGGTCCGCGAGCCGGTCGCGGTAGAAACTGGCCAGCTCGGCCCGTACCTGGCGCGTCTTGCGCTGCACGGCTACGAACTGGGCGACTTGCGGCAAGTCGTTCTGCCTCGAGCCGTCCATCGGAAAGCTAAAACTCTCAGCCCAGGCCACAGCGTGCTCCCGCCTCGACCCGAAGAGCCAGTCGCCGATGCCGGTGCCGAGAATTGGCGTGCACTCCTCAGCATCCAACGCAGTCACCAGGGCCTCGAGTAACTCGGTAGTGCGCTCGTCGACCTTCTCATCGCGGTATTGGATCAGGAGCCCGTCGATTTCCACAGCGACGTTGTGGGCGACGTCGGTGTGCTCCCTCAGTCGGTCGAGGACTGCAACCACAGCCGCTCTCTCGTCAGGATTTGGCGCCCGCTCCTTCATTTCGGCGAGAAGCCCCTGCTGCTCCGGCCCGGAGATCCTCTGCTGAGCGACGACCTCCTGGGCATGGGAGAGGTCGGCCATGGGCGCCTTTGGGCGGTCCGGCATCGTGTCGAGGAGCGGCGTCGGCCGCGGGGTGGCGCCGACGTCGGTGAGGAGTCGAATCCAGTCGCTTGTGCTCGGATCGACAAAGTCCCTCACCTGGAGCTTCTGTATCGCGGTGGGCGCTTCGGTGATCTCGGTGTCGGCAACCATGAGCGGCATCATGGGCCGATTGACGGCCCCGGCATACGCCACCTCGAGGGCACACGCCCTCGACCGGACCGAGTGCGGACTCACAACGAACACGAAGAGATCGCAGCGCTCGATCTCGTTGAGGATGACGTCCCACCACTCCTGGCCGCCCCGCAGTTCCTTGTCGAACCAGACCTCGTGGTCGCCTGCGGTCAGCTCATCGTGCAACTCGGTGACCCGAGCCTCATCCTGGCGCGCATAGCTGAGAAGAATCCGAAGGGGCTGAGCTCTCTGGTCGCCTGCCACGTCACGCACTCCGAGCACACTCGAGGACTGCCACGAACCCTACACAGCATATGAGGACGATGACTGGCAGTTACCGACGAACTCTCAGCGCGGTTGTGTCGAGTCTCTCCATCGGGGCCCGAGGCGCTCCATTGAGCCACTACGACTGGCCGCCTGAGCGATCCCCAGCAACGTCCGCTGCGACCGCCGCCAGGGCACTCGGTCTCTCGCCTTGTCTCAGGCCAAGGCGGGATCCTCCTCGCGATCCTGGGCCGTCGCGAAGCCCGCGCCTGGCGACGGCCCAAATCCCGCGAAGCTAGACCGGGGTGATGATCCACCGCTGCGTGTCGTTGTTCTGTCTCTTGCGGCTGACCACGGAGAAGTCGTTGCCCGACGACTGGTGCGCATCCAGGAACCGCCCATTGACGACCTGCTGGATCGTGAACGTATCGTCGCCCAACGCCTGGATCACCCAGCGCTGCGAATCATTGCTCTGCGCGGTCCGGGTGACAACGTTGAAGTCGTTGGCCGACGACTCGTGCGCATCCAGGAACCGCCCATTGCTTCGCTGCTGGATCGTGAACACTCCGCCCACAGGCGTCAGCAGCCACCGTTGAGTAGCGTTGTTCTGTTCTGTGCGGGTCACGACGCTGAAATCGTTGGTCGACGACTCGTGCGCATCCAGGTACCGCCCATTGACGACCTGCTGCAGCGTGTAGAGATTGTCCCCCATCGGGGTCAAAGTCCACCGCTGCGTATCGTTGTTTTGCCGTTTGCGGGTGACGACGCTGAAGTCATGCGTGGGAGTCTCCCAAGCGTCCAGATACCGCCCCTTGAAGAGCTGCTGAATGGTGTACGTCGCCAAATTGTTCGGCGAGTGTACGAACACCCAACGTTGCGTGTCATTGTGCTGCGCCGTGCGCGTGACGACTGAGAAGTCGTTGGTCGATGAGGTGTGGGCGTCCACGAACCGCCCAGTGCTTGCCTGTTGGATG